>Ga0180007_10002009_pt1 | contig 25359 bp, 27 predicted proteins | sample MM_PC_MetaG_FD_121122 | JGI IMG/M metagenome (GOLD analysis project Ga0180007, IMG submission 121122) | Groundwater microbial communities from the Aspo Hard Rock Laboratory (HRL) deep subsurface site, Sweden - MM_PC_MetaG | ecosystem: Environmental > Aquatic > Deep subsurface > Groundwater... | reverse complement strand
TTCTCATCGTCTGATATTTTTTTTGTGAGCCCTGAAATGTTCATATTTAGGGCTATAACACTAGCAAAGCTAGAAGTCTAGATTTATTTTCATACTACCACATATTTTTTGAGATGTTACGGATTTTTCTTAAGCGATGCGGAAATGGCACTCAGGGAAGGCCCCACAAGACCTCTGATGGATGTTTGGTTTAAAAACGATCAGCAAGGCATTATTGTTGGCGTTTTCGGAATGATCCTTAAAACTTCGGACGGTGGGAAAAGCTGGGTACCGATTCTGGATCGCATTGAAAATCCCAATGGATACCATTACTACGGCATTTCACGTTCAGGAGAGAACCTGTTCATTGCGGGGGAGATGGGCATACTGTTTCGATCAACAGACTTCGGTGAAACCTGGGAACAGTTGATACTTCCTTACGAAGGATCGTTTTTTGGAGTTGTTGGAAATCCGCAAGGGACCTTTGTCATCACCTTTGGATTAAGGGGCAACGTCTGCTATTCAATGGATGGCGGTGAGGTCTGGCAGCATAAAAGCGTTGGACGGTCTTCATTTTCCGGCGGCACATGGCTGTTCGACGACACACTATGTCTGGTGGCAGTGGACGGCGCCATATACATCAGTCCGGATAAAGGAGAAACATTTAAATTACTGTCGGAAAAATTTCCATCAGTAATCGCTGTTGCCCAATCCGATAATGATGAATTGACAGTTGTCGGCCTTAACGGTGTAAAAAAGATCAATTTTGAAAAATAGAGTAAATATGAAAAAGGAAATCCAAATGGCTGAAAGTGGATCATCATCCGAAAACCTTCAAGTTCAACCGGATGATGAAAACAAACATAGCATATCAGTGGATCAAGATATATCACTGGGAAATGATCAAAACTACCTGAATGGGGCACCATTCATGGAACGTCTCCTGTTTTCCAGGCGAGCGGTTTTTCTGACGATATTTATCATCGTCACTCTGTTTTTGGGGTACCAGATGTTTCAGATGAAACCCGAAGCCAGTTATTTGAGAATGATCCCAACATATCATCCATATATTAAAAACTTTCTGGCGAATCGGGTCAACCTTAAGGCACTGGGAAACTCTGTCCGTATCTGTGTAGAAACCACAGAGGGAAATATTTTTACAAAAGAGTATCTGGACACGCTTAAAAAAATAACCGACGAGGTTTTTTATGTGCCCGGAGTAAACCGGGGAAGTCTGAAGTCCTTATGGACGCCGCAAACCCGATATACGGAGGTGACAGTAGACGGTTTTGAAGGCGGACAAGTGGTGCCGCGGGACTATGACGGCAGCCAGGAGAGCGTGGATCAGGTCCGGCTGAATGTGCTCAGATCCGGGGAGATTGGTGCCATTGTGGCCAATGACTTAAAATCAAGCATTATTATAGCCCCCTTAGAGGATATTGACCCGACAACGAGAAAACCTTTGGACTATCTGGAATTTTCTAAAAAAATCGAGGCTATTCGAACCCAATTTCAAAACGATACTATCAAGATTCATATTACCGGTTTTGCCAAGATCGTCGGAGATTTAATCGACGGATCCACCCGGGTGGGGCTTTTCTTTTTAATTGCTTTCTTCATACTGTTGTTTCTTCTGTGGTTCAATTCAAGATGTATAAAAAGTACTGCCATGCGTGCCATTTCTTCCATTGCTGCAGTGATATGGCAGCTGGGGATTATGCGGTTGTTTGGTTACGGCTTGAATCCCTATTCCATGCTGGTTCCTTTTCTGATGTTTGCTTTAGGCGTCAGCCACGGCATTCAAATGTTTAACGCCCAGGCCCGGGAAATGCTTGACGGGGCCGATAAACTGCAGGCTGCACGGCTGGCATACCGACAGAACTACATTCCGGGGTTGGCAGCTCTTTTTACCGATTGCATTGGATTTGCATTGCTGATGACGATTCGTATCGGTGTGATTCAGGACATCGCCGTGGGTGCAACCATCGGCGTGGTGGTTGTGGCTGTAACCGATTTGATGTTTTTACCTATTCTCATGTCCTATTCCGGAATCAGCGATAAAACAATTGAACTGATCGGCAAACGCAGTGCCGGAACAAATCATCCCGTGTGGGTCTTTTTATCCAAATTTGCCGAACGCAAATATGCCACTCTTGCTGTAGTATTGGCGGTCATCGGTTTGCTGGGAGGAACCTACCTCCGAAAAGATTTAAAAATAGGCGACATGGACCCCGGGGCACCGGAACTGAGAGCCAATTCCAGGTACAACCTGGATAATGCCTACATGAACTCAACTTATTCCTCTAGCAGTGATGTATTTGTGGTGATGTTGGATACGCCGCCCATCCACAAGAGCGACTACACTGTGGTGGTGGCGACCCAGTTGTTGAAAAACAAGCTGTTAACCCTTAAGGGTGTTGAAGATGTCGTAACCCATGTGGATTTTATTCAACAACTGAATTCCGCTCTGGCAGAGGGTAATTTAAAATGGGTTGCCTTGCCAAGAAGTAAAGTAACTCTTGAAAATCTGACAACCAAAATTCCAGAGAATTTCATGCCGTTGGACTCAAAAATTACACCTATAATGATTTTTTTAGATGATCATAAAGCGGAAACATTAGAGCGTGTTGTTTCTACCGTCGAGGAATTTGGGTCAAAGTACGACACAAAGGATATGAAGTTCCTTTTGGCCGCAGGCAATGCAGGTATTGAGGCGGCCACAAACATCGAGGTTGAAAAATCGTTGATGCTGCTGACCATTCTCGTATATGCGGCCGTATTTCTCACATGCCTGATCACTTACAGAAACTTTAAATCGGCCTTATGTGTTGTGGCGCCGCTTACGATTACTTCTGTTTTGTGTGAGGCTATCATGACCAAGGTTGGCATCGGCATCAAGGTGGCCACTTTACCGGTCATTGCCGTTGGCGTTGGGATCGGGGTGGACTATGGGATCTATATCTACAATAAGCTTATCCATTATCGAAATGAACAGGGCCATAACCTCAAAACCGCCTATTACCTGACATTGAACACCACTGGCCGGGCAGTGGCCTTTACCGGAATCACCCTTTCCATTGGTGTGGCAACATGGGCGTTTTCTCCTATCAAGTTCCAAGCCGATATGGGGTTACTGTTGACGTTCATGTTCTTGTGGAACATGGTGGGCGCTTTGGTACTGCTGCCGGCGTTGGTTCATTTTTTGATAAAAGATAAAAAGGGAGTCAAAGAATTGAAGTCATTGATCAAGGAATAGGTTTGTACTAACACCAAATTCAAGGAGGTAAACATGTCTGGAAGAAAACTAACCCTGATGTCAACATTTATACTTGTTGCCATATCTGGGTTTTTAAGCGGATGTAGGCCTTTTCAAACTTCACCGCCGGATGGACCTTACTTGGTAGGGGTAAACGTCCAAAATCACATGGTAGGCGATCATGAGGTTCAATTCACAACCTGGTACCCGGCCCAATATTTACCCGGAGTCGCTCCCTATATGACGGAAGACCTCATTATTGGGACAGCCGTTCTCAATGCGGATTTCGATTCGTCCGGAGGACCGTATCCTTTGATTGTGTTTGATCCCGGTTTTGGCGCGTCCGGTAATCAATACTATTTTTACACACAAAATCTGGCTAGCCATGGATATGTCGTCATTGGTATTGATCCTTTGGATAAAGACCAAATGACTGATAATTTAGGCAAAACAGATCCTAAAATCTTATCACTGGCCTTATCTGAATCCTACAAAGAACACGATGCGAATGATGCGGTACGCTTGTTGTTCCAGGACTGGTGGATTGCAACCGACTTTGGCATGACATATCGGCCGGCAGAGATAGAATATGCGAAACAGCTGGCTGTCAATTGCAATCAAGATCCTTCTTCCATATTTTACGGCATGATCGACACCGAAAACATCGGTATGACCGGTCATTCATTGGGCGCGTGGTATTCGCTTCTTGAGGGGGGGATGCCGTTTAACTGCGATTATGAGTTAACCCCTGAAGAATGCGATGTTAATCAGGTATCCATCACTGATCTCGACCCATGTTGTATGGCCTCAATCGCTGGACTGGTAAATCCGCTTGCATTAAAAGACGACCGGATCAAGGCTATACTGCCCTTGGCGCCACCCATCTTGATGGCGGATTCGCAGATTACCCGAAGTGCGGCAGAGCTTGATATACCGGTGATGTTTATTGCCGGTGACGACCCTGCCAACGAGTCTACTTTCGAGCCCATGTGGGAAGTTTACACCAATGCGGCCAATCCCAAATATTTTGTACAAATCAGGGATACCGATCATTTTGTTGTCTTCGACATAATTGAGACGCTGAAACCATGGGTTCAGAATCTGATACCCGGGGGTAATCATACCTATTTTCTAAACAAAGCCCGAGCTTACAAAGACTATTCATCTGCTTTTTTCAATATGTATCTCAAAGGAGACACGTCGGGACTAAGCACGATGCATCACCGGAATCAATATTTTGTTAAAAAAGTCTGGTATCAGGACTAGAGGTTTAGGGTGGTGATGAACTTGATGCTGGTTATTCAAAGCGGAATGGCTGGCCTGCCAGGCCACCCGCGTGAACCTTGCATCGGAAAAGGATTTCAGTTCGATTTTCGCAAGAGGTCTCATGCTACACTGATAGGGTTTAGGCATGGATTTTACGCATATAAAAGCGAGGAGATATAAAAATGGCAGGGATGGACAGAAGAAAATTTCTCAAAAGTGTTTTTCTGGGAGCAGGGGGCGTGTTGGCCGGTACTGCAGGCATAAAAGCGTTGAGGGGGGACTTTAGGATTTATACCCATCCGCTGGGGTTGGCGGATACCCTTCCGGAAATGCAAGAAGAAATGAAGCTGATTTTACTAGGCACCGGTATGCCTATGCCCTGCATTTATCGGTCAAAACCCGCTCAGGTTATTCTTGCTGGACGAAAGGTATTTCTGGTTGATTGCGGCGCAGGGGTCGTAACACGACTCGTGGAGGCAGGTATCGCGCCTGAACGAATAGAAAACGTTTTCATCACTCATAACCATAGTGATCATACTTCCGGATTTGAAAATGTATTCATCAGTTCATGGAATTCCGGCCGCAGTATGCCACTAAGCGTTTACGGGCCAGGAAATACAAAGGATATTATCGGAAAGTTAATGGCGCACTTGAACTGGGATATCTCCTTACGCATTGCCCAGGCGAAAAATAGTCCGGAAGGCGCTAAGATACATTATGGTGAGATGGAAGAAGGCCTCATCTGTGAAGAAGAGGGTGTCAAGGTCACGGTTTTTCCTGTTGACCATGGGATTGTAAAGCCGGCTGTTGGATATAAATTCGAATACAAAGGGAAAGTGATTGTCATTTCAGGCGACACACAACCATGTGAGAATATGGTCCGTTATTCGGAAAAAGCGGATGTCCTCGTCCATGAAGCCTACAGTAAAAGATGGCTTGATAAAGGATTAAAACGGTTTCCTGAGAAAAGGGCAATGGTGGAAGGGATCATGGAATATCACAGTTCTACATTGGAAGCAGCTGAAATCGCGCAAAGAGCAAAGGTCAAACACCTTGTATTTACCCATTTGATTCCCGGTCCTGCCCCTGTGTGGTATTTTGAAAAAGATTGGGCAAAAGGAGTGTCAGATGTATATAAAGGAAAGGTAACCGTTGGCAGGGATCTCATGGTTTTGTAATAATAAAGCAGGTGAAAAAAATCAATGGACAAAGCGTTGAAAAAGGCCGGTATAGAAGAGCAATATTTTCACACCGGCGAGATTAAAATGAATTATGTTGCCGGCCCGCCCAATGGGACACCCTTGGTATTCATACCCGGGCAAATTGTGACATGGGAAGAATATTCATTAATCATGCCCGAGCTTGCAGACAGATTTCAGGTGTTTGCTGTTTCCTTGCGTGGTCATGGCAAATCCAGTTGGACACCGGGCAAATATACTTTCAATCAACTGGGTAAGGATATGACAGCGTTTCTTAAAGGAGTAGTGGGGAAACCTGCCATAGTTGCCGGAAATTCATCTGGCGGGGTGTTGACCTCATGGTTGGCGGCCAATTCGCCGAAATGGGTCAAGGCTATAGTTCTTGAGGACCCAGCGCTGTTCACCAGTGAATGGCCTGCGATAAAGGACACGTGGGTTTATGATATGTTCCTGGGATTGAGCCGGATGGCAATCGCAGGTGGCGGAGGCTACTCAAGGTTTTTCCTTGAGGAACTAATGAGGGCGGCGGAGGATGCCAAGGGTGTGATGGACATGAAAGTGCCACCCAAACCGATACAGAAAATCATCGCCTGCTGGATAGCAGTGAAACAGGCTTTTTACCCAGGCAGCCCCATAGATTTAAAAATACTGCCTAAATCCGTACGAATATTAGTCAAAAGTACTTCGCAATTTGACGGCAATTTTTCAAGGGCATTCGTAGAAGGTACGGCAGGCGAAGGTTTTGATCACGCGACGACACTTGCTAAAATCACGCAGCCGATATTGTATTTGCATGCAAACTGGTTCATGCATCAGGGGCGGCTTTTAGGCGCTCAAGATGATAATCACGTCGCGCGTGTTAAATCACTTGTCAAGGGTCCTTGGAAATACGTGCGGTTGAACTGCGGACATGCTGTCGCATTGGAGGTGCCTGTTGAAGAAGCCAAGGAGATCTTGAGCTGGGTTGACGAGTACGTAAAATAGGATTTTCAAACGTAACTGACCTAATATTGCTTTTTGCTCTTGACAAAAGTTATACTTAATTTATGAAAACAGCAATATCATTACCAGACAATTATTCAGCGTCGCCGAAAAATATGCAAAAGACCATGGGTTGTCCAGGAGCAAACTATATGCAATAGCTGTTCGTGAATACATTAAAAGCAATAAACAATCTGAGAATGCATTAAGAAGGCCTGTACTAATTGTTCAGGATGATCAGTACAATAAAAGTAATATAGCGACAGTAATTGTTCTCAGCATCACCAGCACTATCAGACTTGCCGATTTACCAGGTAATATTTTGCTCAGTAAAAAAGATAGCGGTTTACCTAAAGAATCGGTAATCAACGTCACTCAGATCGCAACCATTGATAAAAGTTGGGTTGAAACTAAAGCAGGTGCCTTATCCAAACCTCTCATGGAAGAAGTTGATTATGGAATAGGAATGGTTCTCGGATTGCATTTCTAAGATATTATTGTCATCATTCGGAAATGTCACCTCTTCTTCGGTAAACTCCTTAACCGGCCAGTCTGCTTTTGTATACTTCCGATAAGTTCCCTTCTCCATTCCGAAGGCTTCCCTGTGGTTGATAGCAGCTTTATCTTTTCTCGTAATGTCCGTACCTCCGGTATTCGATCCAAACCCAGTATTTTCCCCATCTCTCCAGCATCATTATATCTGCTCTATCGTCTTTATCCTCAACAATGAAATAAACGCCAGCGCAATCAATAATGACTCTAATCCATAATACCCATCCGGAAGACTGAAAATTTGCATAAAAAAGTTTCTCATGCTTTGGTTCCCATTATTTCTGTATGGAGTTTTGAATAATTGCTGATAGTTCTTCCTGATCCAACGCATTACAGTCAATTATCATCTCTGCATATTTCTTATACAGGATTTGGCGTTCCTCAAAAAGATCGTTAAACGTTTGTTGTGCTGCTTTTGCTATTCCCCTCATTTCAAAATTGTGGATTCGCTTTTTAATTCTTTCAAAATCGGCTTCGAGAAATATTATTTTTGATATGGAACCTAAATGGGACATGGCTTTTTCGCTGTAGACGGCACTCCCTCCGGTTGCGATAATATGGTTTTCAACATTTATTTTAAGAATTTCATCTTCTTCAATTTCTCTTAACTTCAGGTGCCCGCTCTCATCGATAATTTGCTGCAATGTCTTATTCTGATGCACTTGAATAAGCACATCTGTGTCCATAAAGCCAAGTCCTGAATTTTTTGCCAGTATGATGCCAATCGTACTTTTCCCGGCACCTGGCATGCCGATGAGCGTCAGATTTGATTTCATAGCTTCTTTTTTTCGCGGTTGATCAATACGGTTTGAATCCATTAAGCCATCGCAATCATTCTACCTCGTCTTTTTCATTAGGGCGGTCAGGTATATGCAACAATTCCTTGAGGCTTTCGAAAGGGGTTTGGAGACCTGTTGATCTTTTTTCGGTATCTGAATCGTCTGTACTCAGCCATTCGGCCTCAAGGGAGCGGGAGTGCGCGTTGTCGTGGCAATAGATGCATAACAGCTCCCAGTTGCTGCCATCAGGCGGGTTGTTGTCATGATTATGGTCTTTATGATGGACTGTCAGTTCTCTCAGTTTTTTGCCGGAAAACTCCCGGCCGCATTTTGCGCAGATCCACGGAAGAATTTTGAGCGCCTGATTTCGATAATCTATTTTTTTCATATGGATCATATTCCGTTTATTGAATTCCTTGGGTGATAGAAAATAGTTAACCTTATCGTATTAGAATTTCCAAGATATATATCTCGACTATTATCATCTCATTCGTTTAACGGCAAAAGAAAAATTTAAAACAACCGTCATCTCCCCTGGTCCTATTAACCATAGGCTTTCTACCACGGAGGGCGACACTTAACCTCAGGCCGGGCGGTTGTTGCGGGAATGGATGAATCTAAAGGGAATTGTTAAAAATTAATACTATTATATCAGGTAGTTGTTTCGCTTATTGACAATGCATACAAATCGGATTGACACCTACTTGTTGATATGTATAAAGTATCTAAAAATACAAAAACACAATCCCTGGCATAACCACGTAATTTAGAGATGACATATTCAATTCAATTTGATTTGGGTAAGGAGAGAACTATGATTACTAAAAAAATAATGTATCTGTGGATCACTCTTGCGGTCGGAATGTTCTGTATGTATGCGTGCGATCAAAATGAAACAGATGCAGATAACGATGGAATTGCAGATAAACAGGATAATTGTGTCTATATAGCCAATCCTGACCAGAAGGATATGGATAATGACGGTTTTGGCGATGTTTGCGATAATTGCCCGGCAACAACCTTTTTAAGATTCCCGGATCAGAGAGATTCGGACGGCGACGGCATTGGAGACCTTTGTGACAATTGCATCAATACCAAAAATGAAGACCAGTCTGATATGAATCATGATGGCATTGGTGATGCGTGTACCCAAGCGGCAGACCTTCATCATTATCGCCTGCTTGCAAAGGCATCACCGGACGAATGCTACTATGGGATGGGTGAGTCAAATATCTATGACCCGGAAGATTTTGATGCAGAGGCATGCGTTTCTTCAGGCGGAAAGCCCAAATTCAATGATGGTTATATCTGGGGAATGACGAAAATCGCTAACCATATATACTTTGGCACATATGCCAACGCCGTGTGCACGAATTTTGATAATGCCCATCCCTTTGATACGACAGATATATGGGTGTGTGAAAGATTTAAAGAGGACAACGTAAATCCTGTGGTCAATAGCGATTTCCGTCCACCTTCAATACATGTTTACAATACAGACACGGGTCACGCCAAAAGGCTTGCGGTGAATGAGGCGGACATTCCTATTCTCAATATTACATTAGGCCTGAGGTCGGCCGCAAATCATAAGGGAGTCGTATTTCTGGCCGGCCCCAGCCTCAAGGCAAACAAAATCAATGTTTTTGCATTTAATGCTGAGACCGGTGAGCCGCTGGGTGCCAAAGTGTTGCCGTATAATAATATCAGGAAATGGCTTGTGGTAAAAGACACGCTTTACTGTGGCGTCTCTTCAATTCAAACCGGAGGGGCTGTTCTGAAATGGACAGGCAGTATGGATGATCCCTTTAAATTTGAAATAGTGGGGCGTCATTTTGCCGGAGGCGCCTCTTATATGTGTTTTCATGAAGGGAGAATATTTGTGAATACATGGCCTTTTCCCGATATGGAAAATATGACCAGGGATCTGCTTTTGAAAGATTCAAAGAAAGGTATCGAAGCATCGATCTGGATGTCCCCGGTTATAGATGACGAACTCGATAGCAGCCAGGCAGATCAATGGGAAAAAGTCTGGTCGGTGTATGACTATGATCCGGATTGGTTATGCGCGTTTATGAGTGCAGGTGGACCGTTGGTTTCTTACAAGGGATGGCTGTACTGGAGTACCATGCATATCAAGAATCAGGCCCAGTTTTATCTTCTGGCCAAAGGCATGGTGATGTGCAAAGCAGATAGAGAATACACACCCAAAGGCGCATACAGGGCAACGGCAATCTTCAGAGGCCGGAATTTTGACCAGCCTTTAACAAAAACGATTGAATTGTTGTATGGCGAAGAATCGTTGGATGTATACACGGCCGCAGAAGGCTGGAAAAAAGTTTCAAATAAAATGGATAGCGCGAACCGGAAGCCAAAGTATGGTCATTCAGGGTTTGGCAACTGGGCCAACAATTATATGTGGACAATGGCGGTGTATAAAGGAAAACTCTATTTAGGGACCATGGATGACCTTGGCGCAGATCTATACTGTTTTCCGAACAGTGACTCTGAAGCCAGGCCGGTTAATCTTCTTGGACTGGGGAATATGGCCAATTTTGGGATCAGAAATATGGTATCAGATGACGAATATTTGTATATGGGCACAGCAAATCATTATAATTTAAGCACATATACAGCTGAAGAACTCCTATGGGTCAATCCGGAACTGGAATATTTTATGAATACAGACAATCTGTCCGGTCTAAATGCTGCCGGTGGCTGGGAATTAATCCGTCTTGAAGCAGAATAGAATAGACATTGGGGGCTTTGTCAGCATGAAAAGCGCTTATTTTCTTGTTGACAATAATTGGTGCTTACATATATAGTGATTACTATACATATCAGAGATATTTTCAAAATAACCCTTAATTATAGCAAGTTATAACCGGATCATGCCAGGTCCGGAACCTGCTGACAGAATCCATAATGAGGCGAAATGTCATGCGTTCAGCAGGTATTGGTTGAATAGGACACTTGCCGGTATTTATTTCAAAGATGTCTGGTCCATAATTATAGAAATACCCGGACATGCCGGCTCGGCAGATTTTCGATCAGATGCCAAGTCAGTAACCGAGAGGAGAAAAACCAAATGAAAAATCATGATTCTTTGCAAAAGGATATTTTAGCGATAATGGTGTTTGGTATCGTGTCAATTCTTGTTCAGGCCTCATCGGCCAATGCGTGCGGCAAACATTTCAACCTGCCTGACGAAAGCTGCCACGAATATTCGGTAGTAGAACCAGATGATTTGACCCGATGGTATTTTGTAGATGAGCCGGATAATACGGATTGGAATAGAGGAACACTTTCACCGGTAGTATTATTTTTTCATGGTGCGCTGAGGGATGCGGAAGGTATGTATGACCTGGTGAGGTGGGATGATCCTGGCGGATACTATGACATAAATACAGACAATGTGATTACCGTTTACCCGGAAGGTACCAATTGGAGAGTGCCCCACTTCCTATTCTGGAATGACGGGCGCAACAGGACATGGGAAAAAACAGGAAGAGGCGCTGCCAAAGGTGCAGATGATGTCGGCTTTGTCATAGCAATGCTCAACGAGCTGGTTCGCATCTATCATATTGACGAGAGCCGGATTTATGCGGCAGGCGCGTCAAACGGCGGTATATTCGTTCAACGCCTGGCCATAGAACTGCCCACACAAAGCCGTTACCGGCTGGCTGCGATCGCATCCGTGAACGGCCTCCTATCTGATCCGGATCATGCTGATTATACGCTGGCCGGTAACCCGCCTGCCATACCGGAAATGATAAACAATGTATCCGTTCCCCCGACTCCTGTTCTCATCATCAATGGAACAGTGGATATGATTCTGCATTACAATGGCATGCCTTCCGGCGAACAATCGGTTTTGCTGAGTGCGGAGGAGAGTGTCTCTGCATGGGTAGATCATAACGGGCAGGGGACTTTTGAATATCCCACAGGCTTTGATTCGGCCCCTTACTTTGGTGATAGGCAAATTCTGTTAGATGGGTGCAAAGTCTATAGATACTGGTGGACGGATGATAGTCAAAATAATCAGCGAAATGTGGTTTTTTATAAAATTAAAGGCGGAAACCATTTCTGGCCCTGGGAGGGCGCCATCACGTTGTGGAGTAAATGCAAGGATTTCAGCACCACAGAAGATATCTGGAAATTTTTTTCCCGGGAATCATTGCGATAACGGTTCCGCAATCCTTATTCTTAAAAGTTAAACTTTTCGTAATTATTCTAATCCAAAGTTCGAAATTATTCGAATTTTCCCTGAATCACGGCCTTGATTTATTCTTATTCAAATAACTAATCCACTGTTAAAATTGGGAAATCTTAATTTGCTCTCTCATGGCACGATTCATGAAGTGAGAAAGGCATGATGTTTAATAAAACCACCGGATCGGAAAATGAAAGAGATTAACCTTTTTAAAATTTTAAAGCGTCACGACATCATCCTTATCGATAATGATGAATGGATCAGGGGGGCCGTGAGCATGTTCTTTGAAAATGAGGGGGTTCCGATCGTGGCACTGGAGACTGCGGAAGAAGGTCTCAAGGAAGTGACGAAAAAGAAGTACAGCATTATTATCGCAGATTACAGGCTGCCGGGGATCGATGGATTGACCTTTTTTAAAAAAATTCAAAACGATCAACAGCAGGCCTTGAAGATCATGATATCTGCTTATGGGAATGAGGCATTGATCCGTGAATCAAAAGCGTTCGGGGTGCATGCGTTTATTGAAAAACCGTTTACAACGGACACCATTGAATCCACGATTTTAAAACTCATTAAAAAGGGGCTGTTGCCTGATACCGGAATTTAGGGGAATCACATGCAGGATTCAAAAAAATGGGACTGGTCTGTGGGTGAAAAGACGATCCAGATTAATGATTGGAACAAATCTTACGTTTGGGTAGAAGAATATCAAACCAGTCCGGATGGAGAAAAAATAGGCGCTATCGTAAGAGTGGACGAGGAGTCCTCAGGCATCTGTATCAATGGTGATCTCTTTGAAAATACGTTTGAGAAGATCTGGAATTTTCGGTTTTCACCCAATGGTTCGGCAACGGCATTGGTCGCAGATATGGATGAGTGGACGGTTTCTGTGGATGGTATGGTCTGGGAGAATCAGTTCGACTACATCTGGGACATGCGGTTCAGCCAGGATGGTGATGTAACGGCCGTGGCTTTCCAGAAGGACGGTAAATACGGCATGGCTGTAAACGACACGATGTGGGAAAATACCTTTGGTAATATGACGGGTATGACACTCAACCGATCCGGGTCAAAATCTGCTGCTGTCGTTCAGGTTGTGCCGTTCAGTGAAGGTGAGATCAGTAAGTTTCAGAAGGGCATTTTTTCCGTATGCGAAAATGGTGAGGCCTGGGATGGTGCCTTTACCAATATCTGGGATATCGCGCTTGATGACAGCAACCCGGTGACTGCAGCCACCATACGAACCGATTTGTATCACTACACCATTTCCGTTAATAACACCCCCTGGAGTACCACCTATTCTTGCGTATGGGAACCTGCCATCAATCCCAAAACCGGTGCGGTGTCAGCACCTGTAAAAACGTCTTCTGGTTGGACTTTGGCTGAGAATAATCATCTAATTTGGAACAGGCGTTACAAACAGGTGTGGGGGCATCAATATCTGCCTGGCGGCAAAAATATTGCCGCGATTGTTTCTCCCCAGTTTGGCAAATGGACGGCTGCTGTGGATGACAATGCCTGGACCGTTCTTTTTAATGAATATGCAGGCAGTCTTACCATCAGTCCGGATGGCAGCCATGTGGCCATTATCGGTCAAACCGATGGCAAATGGTTTTATGCACTGGACGGCAAAATCTCCGGAATGCATTTTGACAGAATCTGGGAGCCGGTATTCAGCGCGGACAGTAACCATCTGGCATGTAAAGTTGAAAAAAACGGCGGATTTTCGATAGTTGTAGATGGCAAACTTTTTTCTGAAACATTTGAGGCTGTCTGGGAGCCGGTTTTCAGTCCATGCGGAAAATTTGTATTGCTGAAGGCCTTGAATGGCGGGGTTTATCTGAGAAAGGTTATCGCTGTTGATCAGATTTAACCCATAACGGTTTGAACGATCATGATTCGTTCAGATACCTTATATAACAGGGGAAAACAATGGACAGTCTCTTTAATTTCGTATACGGCCCAATGCTTTGGGTCGCCTTTATCGTTTTTATTGTGGGGAGTATCTATAAACTCGGTTCGTTCCTGATTCAAACGCGATCAAAAGAAGGCCAGATACTTTCCTATATGAGTTTTAAATATGGTCTGCGGTCGCTCTTTGTCTGGATTCTTCCCTTTGCCACCGTAAATATGAGAAAGCATGCCATTTTTACATTCATCACTTTTTTATTCCATATATCCCTTCTTTTGTCTCCCATACTTCTTGTCTCCCATGTCATGCTGGTGGATGAATCCTTTAATCTAAGCTGGTGGACCCTGCCGGATCTGGTGGCGGACATCATGACGATTATTGTGGTTGCAAGTGGTTTGTTTTTGCTGGCAAGGCGTCTCAAACCGGGGATCGTCAAATATGTCACGACCATGGTCGATTACGCGGTACTGCTGATTGTCATACTTCCTTTTGTAACCGGTTTTATGGCCTATCACCAGATTCTTCCTTATAAACTCATGATCTTTACTCATATTCTCACAGGGGAGATCATGTTGATGGCGATTCCGTTTACCAAACTCAACCATATGCTCTTAGGGGCCTTTACCCGCGCATATATCGGATCTGAATTCGGAAGCGTCAGGCATGCCAGAGACTGGTAGAAAAGATATGGAAAGGAATGAACACAATGCTTAAAGATGCAGTTGAAACGAAAACAACCTATGAAATCATCAAGGATTCGGCTGTTGAAGCAGGGTTGACGCAACTCACCCCTGAGAGAATACAGACAGTCATTCTTGAGACCCTGGAATCGGAAACCGGTCCCCGGCTCAAGGCTTATGTGAATATGTGCGTACACTGCGGGTTATGTTCCGAGGCGTGCAGCTATTATCTTTCGAACAACAAAGAACCCCGTTTTGCACCGGTAGCCAAGGTCAAGAATACGATTGGAGAAATGATCCGGAAAAAAGGCCGGGTGGATAACGATTTTTTAAGACAAGCCGTTCAGATCGCGTATACGGAATGCAACCTCTGCAAACGGTGCGTGATGTATTGTCCGTTTGGCATTGATGTGGCCTATCTGATGTCGATCGTGAGACGAATCTGCCACAAACTGGGAATAACACCCCAGTATATTCAGGACACAGCCCACAGCCATGCAGCAACAATGAATCAGATGTGGGTGAAAGAAGACCAGTGGATCGATACGCTTCAATGGCAGGAGGGAGACGCGCGGGAAGAAATACCGGACCTTAGAATTCCTTTGGATAAAAACGGGGCGGATATCATGTATTCCGTCATTGCGCCTGAGCCCAAGTTCCAGGCAAGCCTGATTTACCAGGCAGCAGTGATCATGAATACAGCAGGCGTCGACTGGACCATGCCGTCTGCTCCCGGATGGGACAACAGCGATATGGCCATGTATACCGGTGACAGTGAGATCATGGGACGCGTGAAACGGGCTCATTTTGAGGCGGCCATGAGACTGAAAGTCAACCGGATTGTCATGGGAGAATGCGGGCACGCTTTTCGATCCGTATATGATGTGGGAAACCGCTGGCTGAGCTATAAAATGCCGCCCGTTCCTGTTATTCATGCCATTGACTTTTATTACGAACTGATTTCAACCGGCAAAATCAAAATCAGGGAAAAATTCAAGGAACCGGTCACTCTCCATGATCCGTGCAATGTGATACGGGGTAGGGGGTTGATGGAAAAATCAAGATATGTGGTCAATGCCATTTGTGAAAACCTTGTGGAAATGACACCCAACAGGGAGCACAATTTCTGCTGTGGTGCCGGCGGCGGCGTCATTAACTGTGGGCCGCCTTATAAAACACGGCGGATGATCAACAATAAAAGAAAAGCCGAACAGATAAAAGAAACCGGAACAAAAGTGCTGATTTCCCCCTGTCACAACTGTCACAGCGGACTTGAAGATATTTGTCATCACTACGAACTTGGTATGGATGTGAAGTTTATCAGCGATATACTCTATGAGGTTATGGAAAAGTAAAAGGATGGCGACCATGAAAAGATCAGTAACTTATATTTTGATCATCTGTGCATGTATTTTAGGTCAAGGGGTGGTATATGCAGAAGACTTGTCGGATGCGTTTCCGTCCATGTCGATGTTCGAGAAGATCACCAGACCGCCGGTCCGGTTCGATCATGATGGGCACAATGAAACAAATGCGCTTGAAGACTGCAGTATTTGTCATCACCGCTATGATGGAAAACACTTGCTGGAAGGTGAATCTTCTGAAGATCAAACCTGTGCAGACTGCCATTCCCTGAGAAAAACGAAAGAAAACAGCATGCCCCTGATGAAGGCATTTCATCTGCAATGCAAGGGATGTCATGAAGAAAACGGGAAAGGGCCTAAACTTTGCGGTGAGTGCCATGTCAAGAGTATCAAGTAAGTATTGGGAGAGTATAGCCTAAAATATCTGACTTGCCCCAATGGCTGGATTCAGAAAAATGAACAAGCGAGGAAAATATGGCAAAAAAAATAATGGTAGTCGATGATGACCCGGCGATTGTGAGATACCTAACGTCACTTTTTGAGAACAATGGATATGTAACCTGTTCTGCGACAGACGGCAGTAAGGCCTTTAGCGTCTTTGAATCTGAAGAACCCGATTTGATCACGCTTGACCTTGAAATGCCCGAAGAATGGGGCCCTCAATTTTATCGCAAGCTGATGAAGAAGAAACGCAGGAAAGTACCGGTCATCGTCATCAGCGGATTGAGCAGCAATAAATATTCGATCGCTGATGCAGCAGCAATTATTTCCAAGCCGTTTGATGCAAACCAGGTTCTGGCAGCAGTCAAACAGGTGATTGGATAGCGTCTGAATTTTTATGCAACTCTTCAGCGAGGAAAAGGGTCTTAGCATGATGAAATATTTTCATGACAGCCTGTCTTTTAAAGTGTTGAGACCTGTATGTATTGTTATTCCAATCTATTTGGCCATTTTTGGATTTTTTATCCTGGTCTCTGATCTCACAGGAACGGATATGAACCAGGTGCAAAACCTTCCGATTCTTCTGAATCTTATCCTGACAGGTACCACATTCTTATTTGTGGTTATATTTTTTGTTTTTCATCTGATGATTAAACGGCACATTCAGAACCCGATAAAGAAGTTAATCATGATGACAGAAGATATTGCTTCAGGCAAGGTCCCGTCACCATTAAATATCCGGCAAGCTGGTGAGATTGGTCTTCTGGCAGGTATGATCGATCGCATGGGCAGACAAATCACAGATAAACAGGGCGAGATGAATCAGAAGGAGGAGGGCTATCAGCAGCTTTTCGAACTCGTCCCTTGCATGATCAGCGTCCAGAACAGGGATTTTAAACTGATTGGCTATAACCAGGAATTCTCAGACCGGTTTGATCCGTCCATCGGTGACTATTGTTATTCAGCCTATAAAGGAAGAACCGAAAAGTGTCTCCGTTGTCCGGTGGAAAAGACATTTGAGGATGGACTTCACCATTACAGCGAAGAGACCGGAATCAATAAAGATGGCACGCGAACCCACTGGATTGTGAAAACGGCTCCCATGAAAGATGAACATGGCAAGGTGATCGGGGCCATGGAAATGAGCCTGGATATCACCCACAAAAAACATCTTGAAGAACAACTCCTGTCATCTGAAAAAAAATATCACGCGATTTTCAATAATATCCCCAATCCTGTCTTTGTGCTGGATGAAGACACTTTAGAAATCATTGACTGTAATGAAAGCGTTGAGCTTGTTTATGGATTTATCAAAAAAGATATTGTGTCCATGCCGTTTATCTCTCTCTTTAACACAGACCGGCGGGAAGAATATATTCCGAAAATCAGAAATCATGCGTTTATCGACAGAGCTCAGCATATTACCAAAAAAGGAACACCCATATTCGTCAACATCAGGATTTCGCCTTCAGAATCATCTGATGATAGAAAAATTTTACTGGTTACAACCAGTGACATCACCAAATCCATTGAATCTGAGACGCAGTTGATTCAAACCGGAAAAATGGCAACGTTAGGTCAGATGGCAACGGGTATCGCCCATGAATTGAACCAGCCGTTGTCTGTTATCAAAACAGCCAGCAGTTATCTGAAAAGAAAAGCCCGGAAAAAAGAAATCATAGACGATGAAATTCTCGTTACCATGGCAGAAGAAATTGATTCACATGTTGACAGGGCCTCTAAAATTATAAACCATCTTCGGGTATTTGGCAGAAAAACCGTCTTCAGACCTGAAGAAATCAGTGTAAACGAGATCCTTGTGAAAAGTTTTGAAATGTTCAGCCAGCAGCTTCTGCTTCGCGGAATCGATGTAATCTGGGATCTGGATGGCAGCCTTCCCCGTGTATTGGGTGATCCGGACAGGATAGAACAGGTGTTTATCAATCTTTTATTAAATGCCCGGGATGCCATTCATGAAAGAGAGATGCGCGATCAGGAGAATCATATTTCGGAACCGGTTTTAAAGACTATTACCATAGCCACCTCGAGAGAGACGGACAGGGTCGCTGTTCGATTTTTCGATACGGGAACGGGCATTTCAGATTCGGTCAAGCAAAAACTGTTCGATCCTTTTTTTACAACCAAGCAGGCAGGCGAGGGAACCGGATTGGGCCTTTCCATCAGTTACAGCATCATCAAGGAGTGTGGTGGTGAGATTATGGTCGAAAACAATTTGGACGGCGGGGCCACATTTATCGTTCGATTGCCTGTCAGTGAAGAGGTATTGTCATGAACAGCAGTTTCCCAGGCAAGATTTTACTGGTTGATGACGAACAAGGTATCCGAAAGGTTTTGGAAATTTCCCTAAGAGATCTGGGCTATGATGTCATGACTGCGGCAAGCGGTGAAGAAGCGTTGTCAATCGTTGAAGTGGCTCATCCCTGTGTGGTGATTACCGATATAAAAATGCCGGGTATGGATGGGGTCTCCTTATTGAAAAAGCTGAAATTCGACCATCCGGATATCGAAGTGATCATGGTCACCGGACACAGCGAGCTTGATCTGGCTATTCAGAGCATTCAGGCCGGTGCGGTTGATTTTGTGACCAAACCGGTGGATACGGAAGTATTGGATCAGGCCATCAAACGGTCTTTTGACAAGGTGAATATGAATCTCCGGATTTCCCAGTATACCCGTAATCTTGAAGAGATGGTTCACGAAAAAGAGAGTCAGCTGAAAAAATCCGACAGGCTGATCGACCTGGGCCAGACTGTTGCCGGAATCGCTCATGGTATCAAAAGTATAGTGAGCGGCCTGAAAGGCGGCGCCTTTATTCTGGAACAGGGTCTTACGCACGATAAAAAAAGCTATCTTGAAGATGGATGGCAAATGATCAAGGGGAATCTCGAAAAAATTACCACCCTGTCCTTGGACATGCTGAATTATTCGAAGCTCACTGACCTGTCGATAAAGCAGTGCAATCCCAATCTGCCGGTTCTTGAAGTGGTGAATCTTCTCGAGCATGAAGCGGGAAAGAAGAATATCCGGATCGTAAAAACGTGCTCGGAAATACTTCCCCCTGTATATTTTGATCCGGAAGATATACATTGCGCCCTGTTGAATCTTTTGACCAACGCCATTGAGGCTTATCCGGAAAGTTGCGGCATAACGCCTAAAGAGATTCATGTCGAAACCCGTGAAAAAGAGGGATGGGGTGTGGAATATGAAATACGGGATAACGCAGGCGGCATGGATGACACGATTCAGCCTAAAGTATTCAAGTCTTTTTTTACGACCAAGGGCAAGAAAGGTACAGGGTTCGGGCTGATGCTGGTCAAAAAAATAGTGGAAGAGCATCATGGCGAACTTGAATTCACCGCTTTGAAAGGGAAGGGGTCTTGTTTTAAAATCCGTATTCCCAAAGAACACAGGGTGGAAGTTAAGGAGCATGTGTAATTAGATGGAATGTATAATACTTAAAGCAGATGGCGCCATCCGGGAAAAAAATGTGCCCGTCGCTGAACCGTCGCTTGCCCTGTTACCAATGGCAATCGAACTGGATGATGGTTATTGCCTTAAAAGCTTTTTTAAAATGCTCCGGACATACCCGGTTTATATGGAAATAAGTATGTTCAACCCTGTCTATCTGGAACAGGTTGGCCCCTTTATCGATTTGGATACGACACTGCCGTGCCATGATCCTGATACGATTGAGTTCAGTAAAACAATTGAAATGAAAGGCTTTCCAGGTGAGCCGGCGATTGATATCTACACGGGCCTGAATGGCAGAAAAGGTCAAAACCTGATTGCGTTAAAAAATTTTCATGTTGAAACCCTGCTTGGCGTCCCTATGAGACTTGGAAAATTGAAGCACATCATTTTCGGGGATACACAGGAAATACTCGAATTCAAAACGGATTACACACTTTTTGAATTCATAGACGGCGTGTCATGGGGACTGTCATTTCTGTTTAACCCTATCGAATGCCAATTAAGGAGGTAGCTTATGTTTAAAAAAATTATGTTTGCAACAACCGCATCATCCAATTGTGACGATGCCGCAAAAGTGGCTTTTGATCTTGCGGATAAGTACAATTCTGAGCTGACCGTCTTTCATGCATATGGCGTTCCTGATCGAACCACTTTCGGGCCGCTGATGAAAGATCCGAAAACCGGTGAGGTCAAGGAGTTCGACAGAAACTATGAAACCTGGGCGGAAGAGGAGATCCGGTCGATTTATAAGGAAGAAATTTCAAAAGCCAAAAATTGCCGTATTGAAATCGCAGGTGGTTTCCCCCATACGGAAATACTGAGGGCAGCCAGAAAAAACAACGCGGACCTGATCGTCATGGGTGCCCATTCAAGAAAGGAAGAACTGGGGGCCACCCGGTTCAGGTCGGTTGTGGGAACCACCATGCAGAAAGTAGCCCAGAAGTCCAGAGCTCCCATTTTGATCGTCAGCAGACCGTGTACCACTTGTTTCTGGTATTTTAACAATATCATGTGCGGTGTTGATTTTTCAAAAGGGTCTTTTTCGGCTTTTAAATTTGCCTATAAGACCGCCAAAGAGATCGGATGCCGGTTGTATCTGTTTCATTGCGTGGATATCAGCACGCTTCAGGCAGGAAAAGCCAAGGCACAGAGTGAAATCGAAGACAAGATCATTCTCGCCAAAGAAAAAATCAAAACCCATTATTTGTCAGAAATGGATGACTATGACAATTATGAAGTCACCATCTGGGAAGGGGTCCCCTACGTGGAGCTTCTTAAATTTTCCCGGGAAAAAAGTATCGATCTCATTGTAATGGCCCATGACACCAAGGATACGGAAGAGGATGAAACCATTTTAGGGAGCACGGTCGAGCAGGTCGTTTTAAGGGCATCCTGCCCGGTTGCCAGTGTGAATCGGCCGAATAAAATCTGATAATTGAATGCTTTGGAATTGTCATGAATCGTCCGGCAGAAAATATAACGATTTTAATCATTGACGATGATATGGAGATGCGGTTTTTATTATCCACAATCATCAAGGGGGCAGGATATCGTGCTCTAACCGTAAAAGACGGGAAAGAAGGCATGGCATCCTTATCAGGCATCAAACCGGATCTGATTGTTCTTGATGTCATGATGCCTGAAGAAGGCGGAAGCGTCGTCTACCGGAGGCTGAAAACATCCGAAGAACTGAAAAAGATTCCGGTAATCATTGTATCTGGGGTATCCCGGTATACCTTTTATCATTATCTGTCGATGATCAATATGAAACTGCCCGAAAAAATTCCATTGCCTGAGGCATACATTGAAAAACCGCCTGCCCCGGAACTTCTGGTATCGCTTGTGGCAAAACTTTTGGAATCCGGGTAGGTTTTTTTAAACGGAATAGCAGTATACTTATGAAACTCAAATAAAGGAGGGCTTATGGCAGAAGAATTAAAAGCTGGATGTGTCCGGCCGACCGGTGGTCCGGTAGGAGAAGCTTCCCCTGAAGAAACACCTGAAAAAATCAATCAAAAAAAGGAGGTCATGAGTATGGTACACGTCGGAAGAAAAGCACCGGATTTTATGGCATCAGGCTATAGGAACGGCAAATTTATTAGTGTGAAACTATCAGAATACTTGGGAAAATGGGTCCTCCTGTGTTTCTATCCAGGCGATTTTACATTTGTTTGAGCAACTGAAATTTCAGCAGTTGCTGAGAAATACCCTGAATTTCAGAAGCTTGGTGTGGAAATATTATCCATGAGTATTGACAGCATGTTCGTCCATAAAATGTGGAATGATCATGAGTTGTCTAAAATGGTAGACGGCGGCGTGCCCTTTACCATGCTATCTGATTCCGGTGGAAAAGTGGGAAAGATCTACGGTATTTATGATGAGGATGCCGGTATAGAAACCCGGGGAAGATTTATTATTGATCCGGATGGCATTATTCAGGGATATGAAGTGTTGACGCCACCGGTGGGAAGAAATGTCAATGAAACATTCCGGCAAGTTCAGGCGTTCCAACTTATAAGAGCGTCAAAAGGAGCTGAAGCCACACCATCCGGCTGGAAGCCAGGCAAGGCAACACTCAAGCCCGGCCCGGATTTGGTCGGTAATGTCTGGAAAGAATGGAAAACAGCCATGGCCTTTGATTGAATCAATGCCACTTAACAACTCTGACCTGGCCTGAAGGAACAGGTTTTTGAAATGATAATGAACAATTATATAAGTCTTATCGGGTGTGAAATCCATGTCAAACAGGTCGAACCATGACCTGTTTTGACATGGGAAAAAATTTTAATCCCTCGTCCTGCCATATTCATGAAGTGTAAAAAAACTGTAATTCGATCTGATAACATGTACTGCCAGATTTAATCTGAAGAAAGTATTCATACACTTTTTTTTGCTGATGTTTAATCAGACTTTCTCCTTTTTAAATTTTAAATTTTCCGACCAGATCATTAAGCTCGCCGGCCAATTTTGCCAAATCCTCGGAGTTTAATTTTACATCTGAACTGTCGCCGGAAATATTCGCCACCGATGAATTAACGTCTGCAATATCTTTAGCTATCTTTTCTGATATTTGCGAACTCTGGCCCACATTTACATTGACCTCCTTGATACCCTGAGCTACCTGGGAAACGTTTCCGGAGATCTCACTTGCAGTACTGCTCTGCTCTTCGGTTGCAGCCGCAATAGCCTCAACAATATCATTGATATTATTAATAATACCTACTATTCGTTTTATTTCAGGAATGGTACTCGATGTGGAATTCTGAATCCCTTCTATTCTCTGTTTGATTTCCTGGGTGGCAGTCGCCGTTTGTCCAGCCAGCTCCTTTATTTCATTTGCTACAATGGCAAGCCTTTTCCCGCTTCACCTGCTCTGGCAGCTTCTATGGTGGCATTCAGGGATAAAAGATTTGTCTTGTCTGATATATCGGTGATTGATTCGGTCACTTTATTAATATCCTGGGCAGCATTACCCAGAGACTCTATTTTATTGGAAACATTATTGGCTTTCATTACAGCGTCTGCAGTAATACTCCGGGCATTTTCAGAATTTTTGGCAATTTCATTGATAGTTGATGTCATCTCCTCAATTGAAGAAGCCATCATGTTAACATTTGTCGATGATTCCTCCATAGCAGCGGAAACAGCCGTTATATTACTACTCATCTCTTCTGCTGACTCCGTCACCATCTGTGATTTGTCCGCCATTTTTTCAGCCCTGCCGGACATATTCCCTGAAAGCTTTGACAATTCATTTGAAGCAACCTCAAGATTATTTGCATTGTCAGAGATTATTTTTATTACTGACTGAATTTTATTAATAAACATATTAAAATAATTGGCCAGTTGTCCCATCTCATCTGAATGGTCAGCAGGGATCCGTCGGGTCAGATCCCCTTCCCCTTCGGCAATATCCTTCAGCATACTTAAGACATTCATAAGCCTGTTGATCACTGTTTTGCCCATATATATAAAGTTTATAACCATTATGGATACCCCGATAGGAACAGCGATGAATGTCATCAGGAGATTCCTTGGACCTCCCATCAATGCATACCAGTAAACATCCGTACAAAGAAGGACAATTCCGGGACCGATGGTAATCCAGAGCCTTAAAGTCAGTGTGTTACCAAAAACGATACGAATTGTCAGCGCAACTAATGAAATACCAAAAACACAAATGAAAAACACGATCAAAAGTTCCGTAATCATAGGTTCCTCTCAAACATAACAGGGTGTATTGATCCAGGCAGTATCCTAAATGGCAGCTTCCTTTGATTGTAGTTGAAATACCAATACTATGTTGAAGGTACACGGTGGCATTATTTGTTACAATGAGATAATTCAACCATTCAGATGTGGTATGATTGAATTCAATAATATCTTCAATATCCTCGAGCGTTTTAGTACTTCATATCACTTACATATTGAAGACACTAAAATGTCTGTAATGTACCGTCTGTTGTTTTTTTTTGGATCACTTAAGTAAAGACACTCACATTTAAAACGCCTTAAATTTCAATTTATATATTAAAAACACGATGCTGTCAAAAAATTATATTCATGAACGAATTAAGGATGAAAATGTTATAAATTATTTGTGGTATTTCCCGGAAAATCATGGAACGAAAACAATCAAATTGCCGTTGATAGTTTATACTGCTCAGTTGTCCATTCTTGATTGACCACTGCAATATAGTCAGTCAGGTAATTATAAACAATAAGAACGATGTCAGCACAGAGAGTTTAAAATTAAAACCGGCAAACGAACAGGGGGCCATGCAAATGGTAGCAGAAAAAATAACATCAGCGGAAGCATTTGACAGAGCAAAGGAAAAGGGAGCCCACTCATTGATTTTAATGCGCCATGGGTGCAGTCCCTGTCGTTCTCAAGAGCCTATTCTTGAGACTCTTGCCGAAAAAGTTGAGGGCAAGGCAAAGGTGGCGGCCATGAACATCGATGATCACAGGGAAATTGCAACGAATTTGGCATTCAAAGCATCCCCACATTAATCATTTTTAAAAATGGCAAAGAAGTTCGACGATTTGTAGTCCTTCAATATGAACCCACCCTGATGAATGCAATAAAAGAAATTTTTTGCTGTAGAGGTAGAGACATGATGTCAGGTTATTTTTCAAATGTTCTTTATCATTTGTTTGAGTGCATTCATATCTGCGGTGTCAGGGTGGCCAACCGCTTGAGGCGCATCTTTGAGCCACGCCGGCGGCTGGGGCTTCCCTTTTGCCT
>Ga0180007_10002008_pt1 | contig 25379 bp, 31 predicted proteins | sample MM_PC_MetaG_FD_121122 | JGI IMG/M metagenome (GOLD analysis project Ga0180007, IMG submission 121122) | Groundwater microbial communities from the Aspo Hard Rock Laboratory (HRL) deep subsurface site, Sweden - MM_PC_MetaG | ecosystem: Environmental > Aquatic > Deep subsurface > Groundwater... | reverse complement strand
TTCGGGATTTTCTTTTTCCAAATCATCGGGCGCCCATTCCAACAATTCTTCATAAGATTTTTCTTTCATTTCTTCATCGTTTATTTCCTTGCTTTTTAAAAATTCCAAAATCTGAGACATTTTCTTGCTCGCTTTTCTCGCGAGAACAAGATCCTGCGTTCTTTCAATATCTTCCAGGGTTTTTCCTCCGAGAATTTGCTTCAACTCAGCTTTCAACTTATCAAAATATTTTCGCTCAACATTGCTCAAGTTCGCTTTCACTCCCATTGTTTCCAAATTTTGAAAATCCGGTTTTATTTTTTCGGTCATATTATTACTTTTAATTTCCCCTAATTTCACAAATCTACATAATGAGTTTTCTAATTCTCCTCCGATAATACAATTCGCGCGCTTTTTGTTTTACACTTTCAGAACAGCCGCCAATATACATGGTTTCGTTCACAATCAAATCGTCCGGTAAATCCTCCAGTCCGCAATTTGACGCAGAAAGGTACTCCAATACGGTTCCCCGCGGCAAACTCGTTATTTTTTTATTAGAACCAATATCTAAATTTTTTGTCACTTCCACTCCCTCGAGAGCCGCAAGCACGCTGTTTATCGCAGAAAGCTCCTCTAACTTTGTTCCTTCCGGCAAACTCGCTATTTTTTTATTATCGTTAATATTTAAAATTTTTGTCACTTCCACTCCCTCCAATGTCGAGAGCTCACTGTTAAAAGCAACTAACTCTTTCAGTTTGATTCCCTCCGGTAAAACAGCCAAATTCTTCGTTTGCGATATATTCAATTTTTCCACTTCCAAGTTTTTCGGCAAATATGAAACATTTGTTTTACTTAAATCTAATTTTTCTCCTCTTACCTTTGCTCTTGGCAAGGAATCCAAATCAAATATCTGCTCAAGCCACTCCTCAGCATTTTCTTTTTCCAAATCATCGCGCGCCCATTCCAACAATTCTTCATAAGCTTTTTCTTTCATTTCTTCATCGTTTATTTCCTTGCTTTTCAAAAATTCCAAAATCTGAGACATTTTCTTGCTCACACTTCTCGCGAGAACAAGATCCTGCGTTTTCTCAATTTCTTCAAACGTCTTCCCTCTGAGAATTTGTTTCAGCTCGGCTTTCAACTTATCAAAATATTCTCGCTCAACATTGCTCAGGTTCGCTTTCACTCCCATTGTTTCCAAATTTTGAAAATCCGGTTTTATTTTTTCGGTCATATAAATCAAGGACGCTGATCAACATTTTGAGAAGATCAAATTATTCAAAATACATTTTTCAGCGCCCCCCATTATTCATTCAATAAATGAAAATTTTTCTCATTTTACCAACTGCCGCTCGAGCCGCCGCCGCCGGATCTGCCGCCGCCGAATCCGCCGAAGCCGCCGCCCGAACCGCCGCCGCCTAATCCGCCGAACCACATTCCTCCGCCCTTGCCGCGGCCCTTGAACCAACCTCTGCGCGAAGCGCCGTAATCGACCAGCAAACCAATAAAACCTAAAATTATGAAAAAGATAATTCCCTTGACCAAACTCCAAACTATCAATCCGATAATCAATCCCAATCCGGCGCCCAATACTCCGCCCAGCCACCATGATTTTGTTTTTCCGAGAAGCAATCCGATGGCTTCAATAATTATAAACGCGAAAATAAACAAGAAAAATCCGAATGAATCGAAAAGTTTTTCCAGAAATGAAATTTTTCCCGGAGTTGCCGATGAGCCTACAAATTCTTCTCCTTTGATCGCTTTTTCAATTTCAGCCGCTGTCGCAGTTATTCCCGCGCCGTAATCTCCGGCCTGAAAATTAGGTTTTGCCGCTTGCTCCAAAATCCGATTTGATTGAAGATCAGTCAGCGCGCCTTCCAGTCCGTAGCCGACTTCGATCCGCATCTGCCGATCATCCACGGCAACCAAAAACAAAACGCCATTGTCATCGTCTTTTTTTCCGATGCCCCACTCTTGAAATAATTTTTCCGCGAAATTTTCAATATAATCTTCCTGCAAACTCTTGATCGTCACCACGACAATCTCGCTGGTTGTCTCAGCTTCAAAATTTTTCAATTCATTTTCCAAATTAACTCTCGACTCTTCGGACATTACCTGCGCGAAATCATTGACATATCCCTGCGGCTCGCCCGGATTGTAATATGCAAAACAATTGCCGGCAAGCAGAAAAGCGGCGCAAATTGTAAATATGATTTTTTTTATCATGATATCTATTGTATTAAATTGACCTCAGGCGCTGTTTCCGCTCCTTCAACCGCTTCGAAAAATACTCGCGCGTCAAAACCAAACATTCCCGCCAGCAAATTGTTCGGGAAACGTTTTATTTTAACATTGTATGTTTTCACCGCATCATTAAATCGTTTTCTCTCCACGCTGATTCTGTTTTCCGTTCCTTCCAATTGAACCATCAAATTTTGCACGGTTTCATTTGATTTTAATTCCGGATAATTTTCCATAATTACCAATAATCGTCCCAACGCGCCTTCAACCTGAGTTGCTGCCTCCGCTTTTTCATTTACCGTTGCCGCGCCCGAATATCTCGTTCTCGCGTCAGCGATATCGCCGAAAACTTTTTGTTCCTGCGTTAACATTCCCTTGACGCTGTTCACCAAATTCGGAATCAAATCAAAACGGCGCTGATATTGCGTTTCCACTTGCGCCCACTGATTGTCAACTTGCGCAGACAATTCAACAACTCCGTTGTAAAATCCCACAATCCACATTACAACAATCAACAAGACAACAACAATCGGAATAATGTACTTTAATGCCTTCATAACTTATTTTTGCGAATCGAGAACAATTGATAATCAGCATTAATTTGCCAATTAACCAAGTTATTCGCAATTTGCAATTAATTTTTTAATTATTGACAAATTTTATTTATTATGTTAATTTTATTCATGGTTCCCGCAACGGAAGAAGGAGATTTCCATGGCAAAGACAGACCTCGACAAGCTCACGCCCTACCAGTACATGGCAATCATGCAAAATGCGGATGTTTTCAGACGATTCACAGTAGAACACGGAAAAAGCGAAGTGAATGTTTACTGCGAAATGAACATTTTCAATCCGCGCAAAGTCGAATGCATGATCGCAGTTCTCGATTGCTACACGAATGACCCGGTTGAATATGATGAAGAAACGATTCTCTTCCTCGTCGAAGGCCAGCTCTTCGAAAAAGATCCGTGGAAAAACGAATGCTGGGAAGAAGCGGCCTAGAAATCAACGCTTCGGTTCCATCGCGAACCGGAGCTTTTTTTATTTTCTTTTAAAATAAATCCATTTCAACGGATTTATTTTTTTCATCTTCTGTTTTTTGAAAAACTTCCGACACTCTGTATTTTCCGATTGTCCACACTTCATCATTTTCAATAACATGCCGCACTTCCAAAATCAAAACATTGGCCAATGGCTGTGAAAAATTATCATTGCCCGCGGTTTCAATCAACGAAACATCTCCGAACATCCAATACAAACGCTGTCCTTTTTTCAAAAAATGATAAACATTTCCGGCAATCATATTTTCCGGAACGCATTCTTCGAATTTGCGATTGCCGTTTTTGAATTCGGAAATGTTTCTTAATGCTAAGTCCGGATTGAATTCTACTTGTATGCCCATAAAGGTTGAAATTCTAAATATTAAATACGAAATACTAAACAAATTCTAAATACTAAATACGAAAAGCTAGACAAACTCTAAATACTAAATATTAAACACTAAATCCGAAATATTAAACAAAAGGGACTGTCATCTGTTTCCATATAATTGTTTGTTTTGGCACTTTTCTATGATTGATCCTAAAATCTTCATTAATTCGGTGGCTTCTTGAATGAGATTATTCTTTTCTTCATTATTCACATCAATCAATTTCAACCAATAAATCGTTTCTTTCGATTCCTTTTTTGCGATTCTCGCGCGCATTATTAAATCTTTCTTTCCCAAAGATTCATTTGCTTCTATATAATTTGCGCCTATTGAACCGGACGAACGAATAACTTGTTTCGCATATTCATTGTCCACCATGTTATAAGGCAAAGCCTTAACAAAATTTCTAACGGCTTTTGCAAATAACAACGTCCGCGATTCCAAATCGTAAATCTTTTTACAATTCCTCAAATCCATGTAAATTCCATTAAAACAATTTAGAAATTCCTATTTAAAATTCCGGATTTAGTATTTCCTAATAGCTTGGGATTTAGGATTTCGGATTTCAGATTTCAGATTTGTTTAGTGTTTAGGATTTCGTATTTAGTATTTCGGATTTGTTTAGCTTTTCGGATTTAGTATTTCGAATTTTCCCACCTTTATTTAAATTTTTCAACCAAATAACTTTCCAACTCCCCAACCTTAATCCTCTCCTGTTCCATCGTATCCCGATCTCTCACAGTCACGGCATTATCTTCCAATGAATCAAAATCAATTGTCAAACAATACGGCGTTCCGATTTCATCTTGGCGCCTGTATCTTTTTCCAATGCTTTGTGTTTCGTCATATTCGCAGACAAATCGCTCTTTTAACTTTTCAAAAATTTCTCGCGAAACAGCGGACAATTCCGCTTTTTTCGACAATGGCAGAATGGCGATCTGAACCGGCGCAATATTCTTTGGAAAATGCATTACAACGCGCGTCTCGCCATTCACTTCTTCTTCCGAATACGCGGACAGAAGCGCGACGAGAACCGAGCGATCAACGCCGAATGTCGGCTCCAAAACATGAGGAACGAATCGTTTGTTATTTTCCTGATCAAAATATTCCAATTTTTCTCCGCTCGCTTCAGAATGCGCTGTCAAATCAAAATCTCCGCGATGCGCCAAACCGTAAAGTTCCTGAAAACCGAACGGAAAATTGTATTGAATATCAACCGTCTTTTTTGAATAATGCGAAAGTTTTTCCGCCGAATGTTCGGAACGGCGAATATCATCTTCCTTTGCACCGATCATTTTCACAAAATTTTCCTGCTTGTTCAACCAATCTTCAAACAAAGACTCCCAATTTTCTTCCGGTGAAATAAAATATTCGATTTCCATCTGTTCAAATTCGCGCAATCGAAAAATAAAATTTCCCGCAATGATTTCGTTGCGAAACGCTTTGCCGATCTGCGCGATGCCGAATGGAATTTTCACTCGCATGGAATCAACCACATTTTTGAAATCAATAAAAATCGCGCCCGCGGTTTCCGGCCTCAGATAAACCGATTCATCCGCTTCTCCGCTCACATTATTCATTTTTGTCGCGAACATGAGATTGAATGTTCGAACATCAGTCCAATCAGACTTGCCGCAAGCCGGACATTTCACTTTGTTTTCCCGCAACGCCGCTGTCATCTCATCAATCTTTCCTTCCAAGTCAAATTTCAAAGCTTCTTCGATCAAATGATCGGCGCGAAATCTTTTCTTGCATGATTTGCAATCAACCAGCGCGTCATTGAATCCGGTCGTGTGGCCGGACGCTTCCCAGACTTTCGGATGAAGCAAAATCGGTCCGTCAATGCCGACAATATCCTCGCGATCGCGCACAAACATTTTCCACCACAAATCTTTTATATTTTTTTTCAGCTCGGATCCGTAAGGTCCATAGCTGTAAGAATTGGCAAACCCGCCATAAATTTCACAAGCGGGAAAAACAAATCCTCGCCGTTTGCACAGTGAAATGATTTTATCCATTTTTGTTTGTTCAGTCATACTGCATTAAACATGGAACATAGAACATGGAACACACGGCCGATAATTTATAAATTCGACAATGTTGCCCAAATCATAGCTCCAATTTCATCCGCTAATTTTTTACATTAATTATATTTTTCAAAATCCTGAATATATTTTTCCTCCAACGAAAAATCCAAAAGATAACTGGACTCTTTCAATGAAGCATACGATATTTCAAGAAAATTTTTATAAACACTAGACCTTCTCCTCGCATATCCTTCAATATAATTTAATATCACCGACAATGATGAACGCCTGATCTGACTGGTGACACCAAAAATTTCATGAGATGGATAAACTTTCGTTAAATTGTAAACGGAATGCACATATTCATCCATTTTCCTTTTCAACTCATCATGAAAAAAAACACCTTCGTCATCACGTCCATCATATACCATATATTCAACATTAAGTGTTATGTGCTATCTGTTATGTGTTATGTGTTATGTGCTATCTGTTATGTGTTATGTGCTATGTGCTATGTGTTATGTGTTATGTGCTATGTGTTATGTGCTATGTGCTATGTGCTATGTGTTATGTGCTATCTGCTATGTGCTATATGTCAAACCGTCATAATCTCCTTCTCCTTCGCCTCCGCTATTGTCTGCAATTCTTTGTTTATTTCCGTAATCTTTTTGTCCAATTCCTCGACATATTCATAACGGTCGTCCTCCGTGATATCTCCCGCTTTTTGCGCTGACATTATGTCTTCTTTCGCCTTTTCACGGACAGAGCGCGCCGCCACTTTTGCCGCTTCCAGCTTTTCGCTCATAATCTTGATCAAATCTTTTCGATTTTCTTCGGTCATCTGCGGGACGATCGCACGAACCAAAGTTGCTTCCGCTGTGGCGGACAATCCCAGATTAGCGTAGGAAATCGCTTTTTCAATGTCTTTCAATAAATTTTTATCCCAAGGCTGAATATTCAGCACGCGAGGCTCCGGAGTGGAAATGCTTGCCAACTGTTTTATCGGCGTCTTCACTCCATACGCGTCAACAATCACATTTTCCACCATTGCCGCATTGGCGCGGCCGGCTCTGATTCCCAGCAATTCCTTTTTGAAATGTTCCACCGTTGACTTAAAATCCGCTTCATACTTTCGTAAAAATTCGCTTGCCATATGTTTTCAATTAATAATTAATTTCTGCAATCAAATCGCAATTTTATTTTTTATTCTTCAATCGCCTTTACTCCCATAAATATTTTCTTTCCATCGCTCGGATCAACCATCAAATCGCCCGCCACTCTGGTTGTCGGCATTTTCTTTACTACCCAGGTCTCTCCGCCGTCAACCGATTTGTAAAAAGCTTTGTCAGTTCCGTAATAAACATTGTTCGCATCAGACGGATCAATCGCAATCGAATAAATTATCTCCGCTCCGGGCTGAGTCAATAATTTCACTTGCGCCCAAGTCGTTCCGCCGTCAAGACTGCGCAACAAACCGAACTTGCTGGCATACAAAATCAAATCTTTCTTTTGCTTTGATACGGCAAAGTCATAAAACTCGGTCGCATTTTTAAAATCTTTCATTTGAGTATTCTGTTCCACCCAATTCACTCCTTTGTCCGTTGTTTTATATAATCCTCTGCTCAAAACTCCGGCATAAACTATTCGGCTGTCATTCGGATCGACAATGATCTTGTTCACGCGACTCTTGAATTTATTGCTCAATTTCCAACTCACTCCGCCGTCATCGCTCTTTATCAGCGATCCGTCGGAAAGTCCGGCATAAATCGTTTTGGACTCATACCAATCAATATCCATGGCCGCGATTTTGTTTGTCGCATTGTCAGAATACCAAATCTTCGTCCAGGTTCTGGCGCAATCTTTGCTGTTGTAAATATTGCTTTCCACCGCAGCATACAAATTGCATTTGTTTTTCGGATCAACCGCCATGTCACGAACAAATCCCGCCGGCAATTTTTCCGACTTTGTCCAGCCCGCTCCTGCATTGTATGAATAATAAAGTCCGTCAACCCGAGTTCCCGCGTAAATCGTATTTTTGTCGCTCGGATCAAAACGCATAAAATAAACATCAACATTCGCGATCGAACCGGCGGTCGCGCCCGGCGTCAACAGCTGAGAGGAATTCTTCCATGTTTCTCCGCTGTCAGCGCTCGCAAAAATTCCGCCCAGCGCGGTTGCGGGCGTTGTCTGTTGTTTTAATGTTATACAGCCGGTCGAACCAAAGGCGAGGATCGCGACAAAAATTATCAATAATAGATTCCTCCTCATAATTTATTTTGGAAAATTCCGACAATTTTTTGCGTTTGCAAAAATATTTCAAAAAATTCCTTTAGATATTAATAATTAAATTTTCCAAAGCGAATTTGGAATTTATATTTTGCCTTAAATATTTTTTTGTTTGTTCCATTCGGCTGATCAAATCCGCCAGTTTGTCCGAACTGAATCGAATCGAGTTCTTCTTCAGTAATTCATCCAGATAAATATTTGAAATCATTTCATTGTTATAAGTTTGAGCCAAGAGAATATCGCGCGCCACGCTCATCCACTGATCCAATACCGCTAAAATTTCTTCATTGGTTTTCTTTTGCACAAAATCATCAATGTACTTGAATCTCTCAACAACGGAAGCGCTCAAAATTTCAAGGAATACGGAATTGTCCGATTTGTATTGGCTCCACTTTTCCGCGTCAGCCAGAAATTTCATCGCCACTGTCGGCCGTCCCTGAGCCGCGCTCGCCATTTCTTTCGCTTGCGTCCGGCTGGCGCCCTGAGCGAGCAAATAATCGTAAATTTCATCGCGCGTCAACGGCATGAATTTAAACAACTGACAACGCGACAATATCGTCGGCAAGAGTGTTTCCTTTGTCGAGGCGATGAGAATAAGGACAGTGCGGGCGGAAGGTTCTTCCAATGTTTTCAAAAGAGAATTGCAAGCTTCCTTGTTCATCCGTTCCGCTTCGGGAATAATGACTATTTTGTATGAATTCAAAAATGATCGCTTGTTTATTTTCTCTTGCGTTGCTCTAATTTGCGCCACAGTGATATTCGCTTTTTTTTCTTTTGTTTTTTCATTTATCTCCCGTTCCACCCAATAAATGTCAGGATAAATGTTTTTCGCGAATTGCCGGCAAGCGTCGCATTCATGGCAGGGAATTTTGCGCGGCTGTTCACTCTGATTGATGGTTTGATATTTTTCGCACAAAATTGTGTTGGCAAAAAGTTTTGCTGTCAATGTTTTTCCGATTTTCGAAGGTCCGTAAAATAAATAAGCGTGGGAAAAACTCCCATTGGAAATGCTTTTCTGCAAATATGTTTTCACTTTTGTCTGACCGACCACCGGCCAATCAAATTCAAACTTTCCGCTCATAATGTTATTTTAACAAAAAAGATGATTCTTGTGAATACTCCCGAAATTTCCTAAACTTCAGCTTCAGTCAAAATTTTCAATGTCTGCTCGGCGCACTTTTTCCAGGAAAAATTTTTCGCTCTTTCAAATCCTTTTATTTCCAGCGATTCCGCCACCACGGGATTGAGCAGGACTTGTTCCATTCGGCTGACGATCTCATCAACATCGGCCGGATCAAACAAAAGAGCCGCTTCGCCGGCCGCTTCCGGCAAGCTGGTTGAATTGGAACAAATGACCGGACAACCGCAGGCCATTGCTTCCAAAACGGGAATGCCGAATCCTTCAAAAATGGATGGAAAAACAAAAAGATCAGCATTATTTAAAAAAATCGGCAAATCGTCGTCCGAAACCCAGCCGGGAAAAATTATTTCATTTTCAATTTTAAATTTTTTCATCTGTTCTTCCACCAGCGGAAATGTCAATCCTCTAGTTCCGATCAAAACCAGCTTGTGCCGGTCATCGGGATTTTTTAATTTAAACTTTGCGAACGCTTCCACCAGCCGAGGAATGTTTTTTTTCAATTCCAGCCGGCCGATAAACAAAATATATGGAAAATCAATTTTGCACTTTTCTTTCAAAATATTTTTCCCCTGCGCCGACACTTTATAATTCTCATCATCAAATCCGTTTAACACAACTTCGATTTTTTTCGCGGGAATTTTATAAGTTTTAACAATATCGTCTTTTGTGTATTTTGAAACGGAAATTATTTTTGAAGCTGATCTTTTTATCAGTTGAATAATCAATTTGTGATAAAGTTTGTCAGCCCAATGATAAGCTTCGGGAAAATGTTCAAATCCGATATCGTGAATGGTGACAACTGATTTTTTCGGATTGAGCAACGGCAAAGTATGCGCCGGCACAAACAAAACATCGGGAATTTCTTTCCCGAATTTCATTTCCAGACTCAACCGTCCGATAGTCCATGAACGAGGAATCGGCCATTTCAATATTTTTTCTTCAAAATTCGGCGGACAAACAGACAATTTTCCTCTGAGCGGAACATTAGTATACAAAAAATAACGATTTTCCCTGTCAATCTTTTTGAATTCCTCGATCAAATGATAAGAATACCATTCAACTCCGGTTTTTTTGTCCTTATTCGCGCGCGAAGCGTCGATGCCGATTAACATGTGGTTGTTTTTTACTAACTAGATATGGAATTGAGTAATTAAGTAATTGAGTAATAAAGGGGACGACGATGGACGGTGAGTAATTTGGTAATTAGTAATAAAGGGAAAACGAACGACTGTGCGTAATTGAAGAATAATCTAGCGAAACATTTTCATTATCCCTTTATTACCAATTCCTCAATTACTTCTTAATATTCCGTCGTTTTGAAATTGAATTCAGCAAACCGTTGATCAAAAGCATAATTTCATTCGTCAACGCAATCATTTCCAAAAAATTTTTCTCTGAAATATATTTAATTTCTCTGGCAAAATATAAAAAATTCTGAACTTCGCCCAATGAGCCCCTTGAATAATATTAGAACCTCATCTTATCCGCAAAATAATATCGAGTAAACCCTTCAGAGATATTCGCGCCTATCGAAACAACAGCTCGCCTCATTTGAGAAATCAATCCGTAAGTTTCTTCTTTGGGAAAACTGCTTGTTATTTCATAAACTTTCACCGCCAGCCGATTTGACCTTTGCCAAGCCGTCAAATCTCGAAATTGTTTTATTTCTCCCCCCATTTATAATTCAAAATTTATAAATTAAAATTTCTTTATTTACGCCGTTCCCTCAATTACTTTATTACTCACACGCCAAACCTACTTCGTCGCCAAAATCGATCTCTTATACAAATCCAAATTATCCAGCGCAATTCCCGTTCCTTTTGCCACGCACAAGAGCGCATCATCAGCCACATACACCGGCACTCCGATTGTTCTGCTGATCAATTGATCAATATTTCTGAGCAAACTGCTTCCGCCTGACATGATTATTCCCTTGTCAATGACATCAGCTGACAATTCCGGAGGAGTATTGTGCAAAACTTCTTTTACCGCTTCGATGATTCCTTGCAAATCTTTTTGCAGAGCTTCGGTAATATCATTGGATGAAATTGTTATTGTCTTCGGCAATCCGGTAATCATATCGCGTCCGCGAACATCAATCAGCGCCGGACCTTCGGAATACATGGCTGAACCGATTTCAATTTTGATATCTTCCGCCGTGCGCTCGCCGATCGCCAGATTGAATTTGCGCCTGATGAATTCCGAAGTGGACGCGTCAAATCTATTTCCGCCGATGCGCACTGAAGATGAAGCGACTATTCCGCCCAGAGAAATAACGGCGATTTCCGAAGTTCCTCCGCCGATATCAATAATCATGTGTCCGGAAGCGCTGCCAATGGGAATATTCGCTCCGATGGCCGCGGCAATCGGTTCTTTGATAATGTAAGCCGCTTTCGCTCCGGCCGCGATGGTCGCGTCGATCACCGCTCTTCTCTCTGTCGAAGTGATTCCCGCCGGAACAGCCACCATTACTTCAGGCCGAAAAAGTTTGATTCCTCCGAGCGCTTTATTGATAAAATAACGAAGCATTGCTTCGGTTGTTTTGTAGTCGGCGATCACTCCGTCTTTCAACGGCTGGCAAGCGACAATCGTATCGGGCGTTCGCCCGAGCATTTCCTTTGCTTCATCGCCCACCGCCAAAATTTTCTTGTCTGTGACGGAAATGGCAACCACAGACGGCTCATTGATCACGATTCCTTTTTTCGGCAGATGAACCAATGTATAAGTTGTCCCCAGATCAATTCCGATCTTGCGAATAAACATATTTAAATAATAAAAATCCAAAACTATTTTTCACTTTGGATTTTTATTTCAAAAAACGATAATTAAAGTTGTCCCTCTTTTTCTCTTTTGAAATCAAGCAAACCGTCCAATTTTATTTTTAAATCTTGCGTTAAAAAAATTTTATTCACATTGGGAATCATCACCAGCCATTTGCGTATCAACTCCTGAATTTTGTGAACATCCGGTTTTGGCGCGCTCAATAATTTTTCAATTTCAATTGCGGTTTTCTCGCCCTCTTGCTTGAATTCTTCTCTGCGCGTTTCCGGCAATTCAGCATACAAATGTTCCAAATCCTGAGAAAGAATTCTTTCAATTTCTTTCCTGTCTTCGCTCTTTTCTCCCGGAGCAACCGCTTCAGGCGCTGAAACAACTTCATTGATCGGTTGAACCGGAGCAACAGCTGCCGGTTGTTCCGGCGCGGGAACTGCGCTCGGCATTTGTTCCGGTAAAACTTCGGGAATTATCTCCGGCATCAGCGCCTGCTCAGCGCCTGCGGCCGCTTGTTCTTTTTTTATTTCTTCCGCTTGAATATCCATATTTTCTAATGGCGAAGGTTTTGCCGCTCGCCAAGGTTATTTTATTTTACTTTTATTTGAATTTTAAATCAATCAACTATATTACATCCATTATACAATCTTTTTCTCAATTAAACAAAACGGAACTTTTCGCTAAATTTGAACAACAATTTTCATTTAAAATTATTGACAAAAATACAAAAATATGCTATAATTATTTAGATTGCAAAAGGAGAAAACATGGAAACCGCACTAAATCTGCTCATCCAGTTCGCCATGGCTATCTTTTGCATCGGTTTCCTGGCCCATTGCCTTCTGGTAATGCTCGGCCAAGGAAACGTCATGCCCGCCGTCGGAAACAGCGTTATTCGAGGAATCCTGAACTTCATCGGATTCCTCGTAATCCTGCCTTTCCGGATTCTCGGAGTCATTCTGCGCTCCATCTGGCACGGAATTGTCTGGGGAATAACCGGACAAAGACCGGCCAGAAGACGCAGGGCAGCTCACCCGCCAGCATAACTTCAGGCGCGCAACGCGCCGGAAAAAACCTCAGTCACAACATTGGCCTGAGGTCTTTTTTTATTTGAATTCTTTTAATGTTTTTTTCAATTCTTCTATTGTTTCCACTCGCACGAATTTTTCTCTGAATTTCGCCGCTCCGTCAAAGCCGCGAAAATACCAGCACAAATGTTTTCGCATTTCGATTATTCCGTGTTTGCCTTTCATTTTTTCATTCAATTTCGCGTGCCGCAAAATTATTTTTTTCATTTGAGAAAGACTTGGCTCCGAATATTTTCCCTTTTCCAAATAATCCTTGATTTGCTGAAACAGCCACGGCCGTCCGAAAATTCCGCGCGCCAATCCGATTCCGTCCGCGCCGGTCAATTCCAACATTTTTTTCGCGTCTTCCGGCGAATTGATTCCGCCATTGGCGAGAACAATTCCGGAAAACATTTGTTTCGCTTTTTTTATTTCCGCAAAATTCGGTTCTCCGCTGAACGCTTGTTCATAACTCCGGCCGTGAAGCATCAATGTTTTCACCGGCAAATCTTTTATTTTTTCCAAAAAATCAAAAACCGTCACCATTTTTTTCCCTTTTCCGATTGAAATTCTTGTTTTCACCGAAACCGGCAGTTTCGTTGATTCGCACGCCGACTGCACCAATTCCCGGCAAAGATCAAGATTTTTCAACAAACTCACTCCGCCTTCATGCGCCACAACTTTTCGCGCCGGACAGCCGAAATTCAGATCAATTCCCGAATAACCGAATTCCTCCACGATTTTAATCGCTTTCGGCAAAAGTTCCGGCCGCTTGCCGAACAATTGCAAAACAACCGGTTTTTCTTTTTTATTGAATTCCAGCATTTGCAGTGTTTTTTTCGAATTATAATAAAGCGCGTCAATGGAAATCATTTCCGTATAAACAACATCAGCGCCGGATTCCCTGCAAATCAACCGATAAGGAGAATCAGTCACTCCGGCGATCGGCGCCAAAGCCAAAATCGGTTTTTCCAAATTTTTCCAAAAATTCATAATCAATATAAAAACTTTTCTTATTATAAAAAAATATCACGCGACCAACTAGAACCTAAACAAAATCAAATCCCCAAAATAAGACTAAAATTCCACCCTCACCGAGAGACGAACACCCGCACCGCCAGAGGCACTTACATTGCCATTGATTCGAAATTTTTAGTTTCCACACTTATTTGTTCAGTCATATTATCTTATTTTAATTATGAAAATCTTAGCGAAGAAAACTACTTTTACAAATAAAATCCGTAAATCGCCCGTTCGGAATAATTTCGATTATTTTGATTTTCTTAATTTATCATATTCTTCGACGGAAATTTGTATATCATTCAAAATTTTTCTTAGCAGTCCCTTGCTTATTTCCCTATTATGAATGGGAATTACTGTCGTCCGTCCGTCAGCATGTGCAAAAAATACGTGAGACCCTTCGGCATCACGTTTTATAAATCCAAGAGAAACCAAAATTCCAATCAGTTGTCTCGCTTTTATGGGAACAAGCCTAGGCATACTTAATCTCCAAATTTTGAATGCCGACGAATTTGGTTTTTTCCACTTCTTTTACATTAACATTCCTGAGACAAAGCTTTAAAACTTCCTGCAAATTTTTGATCATTTCTTTTTGCGTCCGTCCTTCGGCATAACAGCTCGGAATTGTTGGAATCGAACCGATAAATATTCCGTCTTCGTCTTGTTCAATATAAGCTGTAAATTGCGATTTTTTCATATTTTTAAAATGTTATTTTTATGAACGCGACTCTCCGCGAAAAACGGAAATTGTTGCCGCAAGATGCATCTTCAATTTATTATCAATATGACATTTCAACTCGCTCGATAATCTTTCAAATTTTTCTTCCGGCTTTTCTTCGACTTTATCTCCAACAATTCTCTCCGCCGCCGGCAAGAGAGCGGTTTCGGTAAATTCCGCGAGGCCGAGCATGAATTCGCTTTTGGTTAAATATTGCTGATCCATATTTTGTTGAAATTATTTTTTGCGCACATGAGTTTCTTGCGCCGTATCCTCCACTTCATAACCCAGATCTTCGATTTTTTTTCTGAGTTCATCCGCTTTTTGCCATTTCTTATTTTCTCTCGCTTTTTTTCGTTCTTCCATCAATTTCATAATTTCCCCGGGAATAACTGCCTGTTCTTCTTTCAATTCCGCCAGATTCAATCCGAGAACTTTGTCAAATTCCAAAAGTGTCGCGTGTTTGTCAAAATCGGAAATGTTTGATTTGAAAACTTCCCAGAAAACGGCCAGCGCTTGCGGCATTCCCAGATCATCATTGACAGCTGTTTTGAATTTTTCCAAAAAAAGAACATTTATCTCCCCGGTCTGCCGTCCCAAATCCAAAAACTTTCTTTTCAACCTCAGCCAAGTGTTCTTCGCCCCTTCTAGCGCTTCCCAGCTAAAATTCAATTTGCTCCTGTAATGCGAAGACAAACAGAATATACGATAAACTATCGGATCAAAACCATTTTCCGGCAAAGTATTCAAAGTGATGAAATTTCCCAGAGACTTTGCCATTTTGCCTTCATTGATCAGCAAAAAATCGCCGTGCGCCCAGAATCGGACAAAAGGCTTGCCGGTCGCCGCTTCGCTCTGCGCGATTTCATTCGTATGATGAACCGGAATGTGATCGATTCCGCCGGTATGAATGTCAATTGTTTCGCCGAGATATTTCATTGACATGGCCGAACATTCCGCGTGCCAGCCGGGAAAACCCTTGCCCCACGGAGAATCCCATTCCATCTGCCTCTGTTTGTCCTGAGGAGAAAATTTCCACAATGCGAAATCCGTCGGATTTTTCTTTTCAATATTCACATCAACGCGCGAACCTTCTTCCAATCCTTCCAAATTCAGCCGCGCCAATTTTCCGTAATCTTTTACTTTCGAAGTATCAAAATAAATTCCATCCGAAGTTTTGTACACATGGCCTTTTTCTTCCAATTTTTTTATCAATTCAATTTGTTCATTGATATGATCGGTCGCCTTGCACCAAATATTCGGTTCAATGATATTCAATTTTCGCAAATCATCTTTAAACGCTTGCGCATAAAAATCAGCGATTTCCAACGCACTTTTGGCTTCCATTCGCGCGCTTCTCTCGATTTTGTCCTCTCCCTGCTCGCTTTCCTCAGTCAAATGTCCCACATCAGTGATATTCATCACATGCTTTACATTATAACCGTCAAAAAGCAAAACCCGTTTCAATATATCGGAAAAAATATATGTGCGAAGATTTCCAATATGCGCGTAATCGTAAACAGTCGGTCCGCAGGAATAAAAAGTCACCTCTTTGTCATTCAAAGGTTCAAAGTCTTCCAATTGGCGGCTCATTGTATTGAAGAGTTTTAACATAACAGTAAATTTCGATTAAATTAACCTAACTCCTTTACATTACAAAAAAATATCATTTTTGGCAATTGGCGCCGGCAAACCAGCTCGTTGAGACCAATATTTTTATTTTTCCTTGTTTTCCGGAAAAACCCTCCAACGCTTTGCCGACAACTGTCGCCGGCTCAACGGCTTTCATGCCATAACCGGCAGTGGAAGACGCGGCAATAAAATCACCGGCTGAAATTTCGCCGTTTTCATTATTCACTTTTACCGGAACAATTCCGCTCAGAGCCAACGGCGCTGAATTTTTTTCCCGATTGAAAGTTAAAAAAGGATTGGTGGAAATAACTCCCGCAACCGTCCGATCATTTTTTTCCGCTTTGTACAAATTCATTTCCGCGTCAATCGCAACAATATCGCCGGCTTCAACCGATTCTCTCTTCGCCAACGCTTCCGCCAAATCAGCGGTGCAACCGCTGCAACTGCTGACAGTCAATTCTCCACGAATTTTCACATTGCCCACAAAATATCCGGCAAATTCACTTCCCATCGCTCTGATTCCGGTTCCCTCCAGTCCAGCTTCGGCAAAATTGTTCGCATCATAATACGCGCCAATGGCAATGGGCAAAATCGCGGGATTTGATTGTCCGGCCTCAGTGATTTCAGACAAAACTCCGAATGTTCTCTTTTTGGTTTTTTCCGAATAATCGGAATTGTGCGAAAGATAAACATCCGTATTTTCCGTTTTTGCGATCAATCCGGTTTTCTGAGAAACCGCGGAAATTCCAATATTGTCCCCGCTAACAACCGCGCCCGTATCCAGCGCCATCGCCTGAATCGCCGGACCGCTGAAATCATTATTACTAAAATAACCGCCGACAGACCAAGCGCCTTTCACTTCCGAATGCAAACCATGATAACCGGCTTTGTCCGCTTTTACCGAAATACCGGAAGAAGAATTATTTTCTTCGACTTCAGCCAAGGTCGATTCATTTATCGATTTGCTGGCGCCGATTTTCCCGCTTCGCACGAACAAACCGAATTGAGCGGCCGGATCGCCGCCGTTCAGTCCGAGCGCTCCGCTCTTGATCTGCGGCATTCGACTGACATTTATCGGCGCTGAAACATTATTTTCCGGAGGAACGCCCGATGGTTCGGTCCAAGCGAAAGCGCGATTGATCAGCAAAACGGAACCGATTGTAAAAACAACCGCGATTAAACTTAAAAACAATAAAAACTTTTTCATAGAAATATATTTTTTGCAATTAAATTATAACACGAAATATGTTATAATAAAAAAATAAGAATATCGAGTATAACCCTATGCAAAACATAACAAAATGGCTGGTTGCAATAATTTTTATCATTGCCATTGCCTTGTCCGCGTTTTTTTTCGGTTTTTACACAGCCAAGACTCAAATGACGGACGCACTGCGCGAACAAATTGAAAATAAAACAATAAAAGATATTCAAACCAAGCTTGAACTTTTGCCTCCGTATTATTCATCAACGCAAAACAACAATCTGCTCATAGGAACAATCAAAGAAATCAATAATTCCGAAATAATCCTGTCAATCCGGCCGCAGACAATCGCCGAAGCGCTGACCGACAGCCCGCCCGAAAAAAACATTTCCATTTCAGCGAAAACAAAAATATTTTATCAAACAATAAAAGAAAACTTTGACTTTACCGCGTCACCGCAAACAACGGACACTCACCTATTGAAAAAAAATGATTTACGAGTCGGAGAAATGATTTATGCGGCGCTCGATCCGCTGGAAACAAATCCGACAGCGCTGGAAATAAAAGTAAACCGCTAAAAAAAAGAGAGGCGCGAAAACCTCTCTTTTGTAATTTAAATTTTCATTCAAACAATCTTGCAAACTTTCCGGCTACAAATTTTGAATCAATCTTCTGGCGTCAGCTGTTTTTTGCGCGGTTTCTTCCCTTTTTTTCGCGACATATTTATCAATGTCTCCTTTTTTCAATCCGATCTGATTTGCCGCCGAAAGTTTGTACATAATTTCTTCCTTTCTGAGATCAGTCGCTTCATCCGGAGACATAATTTTTCGCAAGCTTTCCAAAATTTTCCGCGCTTCTTCCTTTGGAATTTGCGGAATGGAATCGCTCAATTTTTCCAGAGCTGAAGCAAATCCGCTTTTCGCCCACTGATCCCAGGTCGAGGAGTCAATTTGCGCTGATTCTTCTTCAAATGCTTGTTGTCCTCTGGACGCGGCTTCCCTGCTTCTTTCCTCTTGAAATGTCGGCCTCTCCACTTTTTTAACTTCTTGTTGCGGACGAGTCGGCAAAGACTTGTAGCCCGCGCGTTCAAATCCAAATGGCATAAAGTTTTTTTTAATTTTTCACATTATATTTCTTTTCATTTCAATTTTATCACAATCAACTTTATTTTCAAAAAACCGATTGCGCGACTATTCTCCGAACCTTTCCAACAATTCCCTCTGCTTGCGACTCACTCGCTTTGGAATTTCCACTTCAATCTCCACATACATGTCTCCGCGGCCGGAACTGTTTAAATACGGAACGCCCTTTTCCCGCAAACGAAATCTCGTATTCGGCTGAGTTCCTTCCGGAATTTTCAATTCCACTTTTCCGTCCAAAGTCTCGATTTCAATTTTCGCTCCGAGCGTCGCCTGAACGAAATTTATTTTTTCACGTTGCAAAATGTCATTCCCATGCCGAGCAAACCGTTTGTCCGGCCTGATGCGCACATGCACATACAAATCGCCGTTTTTACCGCCGGATTTTCCGGCATTTCCTTTTCCGGAAACGCGCAAACTCATTCCGTTCTCAATTCCGGCCGGTATTTCCACTGAAACCGCTTCTTTATTTTTCACGATTCCCATTCCTTTGCATTTCGAACATTTTTTTTCCGGAATTTTCCCCTCGCCTCCGCATTCGCCGCAAATGGCTTGCGTCTGAAACGAACCGAGAAAAGTTCTCTGCATTTTTATAATTTTTCCCTTGCCGTCGCAAGTCTTGCACTTCACAAACGGCGTTCCCGGCTCAGCCGTATTTCCGTGGCAATGATCGCATTTGACCGTTTTGTACAATTCAAATTCTTTTTTGATTCCGAAAACGGAATCTTTGAAATCAATCTGCAAATCCAGCTCAATATCTTCGCCCGCTCTTTTCTTCGTATTGCCGCGAGAACCGCCGAAACCGAAAACTTCGCCGAAAATATCGCCCAAATCCATCCCGCCAAGATCAAAATTTATATTGCCGAATCCGCCGCCTCCGCGCGCTTGCCGCATAAAATCTTCCCAGTTCATTCCCCCGCCGAATCCGCCCTGCTGATCAAATGTCGCGCCGAATTGATCAAACTGTTTGCGCTTTTCTTCATTGCCGAGGACTTGATAAGCTTCATTCAATTCCTTGAACTTCGCTTCATCTCCGCCCTGCTTGTCCGGATGATACTGATGCGCGAGTTTGCGAAAAGCGCGCTTGATATCATCCTGAGTGGCGCTCTTTTCAACTCCTAAAATTTTATAATAATCTTTTGACATATATGGTTTTTAGCTTGTTAGCTAGTTTAGAACTTTACGACTTGGCAGAGATTTTTAGCTTGTAGCTTTTTAGCTAAGTTAGAACGGCAAATTTTCATTAGCTACAAGCTAATCAGCTAATCAGCTAATAATCCGACTTCAATTCATTCACTTTTAAAATAATTAAACTCTTCCAGCAATCGTTCCGCTTCCCGATCGCTCATCCGAAAATTCGGATTCTCATCTTGTTCAATTTGACGCGGCGCTTCTGTCTCAAACAAAAAATGCTCCGACTTTATAACTTTTATTTTATTTTTTCTCGCGATGTAAACCAATTCTCCGTCAGAACTCACCAAAATCAATTCCGAAGGATTTTGATTCGCTTCAATTATAGCACTTATTTCCCGATCAGCATCGCCGGCAAATCGAACTTCCACTCTGCCCGTTCCAATCTTGTCAGGACAAAATCCATCAAAAACCACCAGCGCACTTTTTCCTCGCTGCCGGCAAAAAGAATCAATGCGAAAAATCAGATCTTCCTTTGTTTCGCAATCGGTTTGATAGAATAAATTGTAGCCGTCGATTAAATATTTCATGAGGTGATAGCTAAGAAGCTAACTAAGACCTAAACCCCAGTTCCTTTCCCGGCGCTTCCGCTTCTTCGATCTTGCCGAATTGCGCTTCATACTTTTGAAGATTGTCCTGCATGGCCGCAATCATTCTCTTGAAATGTCCGGGAGTCGTAATTATTTTTCCCACGACTTTTCCGCTCGGCGGCATGACATTGAAATAAACAATGTTAAATTCTTCTTTCGTATGTCCGACCTGCATCATATTCGTATATTCCGCGCCCGGAATGTTGTCGGCGATTTTAACTTCGTTCGGATTTTCGTTTGGCATAAATTTATGTTATTTTTTTAATTATGAACTCGCTACCACTTTTTGTAACGATATAACCATACTCAATTTGTAAAAAATTTCGTGCAGTAATAACAATTTTAACTTTACACTTCTCTATTTTAAAATTAATACTTATTTCAAAACACTATTGCGACGGCTCTAAATAACCAGTCGTACTCGTTCTAATAATCTCATTTGGAAAAAAAATTTGAATTGGATGCAATGAAATATTGGTTGCTTCATCATCAGTATGTCGACAATCTTCGCAAAATTCGTTATTACACATAGGCAAAGTTGCGCATAATCCGCACCCCACAATGACGCACGCAATAATTGCTTTATTTCTATTTGTAAATTTCATATTTTATTTTCGCTCACTCGGCCGACAAATTTTCTTCGAATTCATTCTACGGGTCTAACCGGTTGAATCCGTAGAAAAATTCGCCGACCTTTGTTTAATATTTTTTTTTAACGCACCCAATGCAACCGGAGGCGCAAAATATTGCGCCTCTACGAACATTGTAAACTTTTATTTTTCCGTAAATTCCCCATCCTTCGTTTCATTCTCTTTATTTTCATTCATTTCCTCATCAGTGCTCCCTGCTCCCTGCTCAGTGTTCCCTGTTCCCTGCTCCTTGCTCCTTGCTCCCTGCTCCTTGCTCCCTGCTCCTTGCTCAGTGCTATCTGCTCCCTGCTCCTTGTTCCCCGCTCCCTGCTCACTATACATCGCCTGCCCCGCTTTCATTGCAACTTCATTAATCTCTTCCAATTTCTTCTTTATCGCTTCAATATCATCGCCGTCCTTAATCTTTTTCAATTCTTCGATTTTTTCCGTTAATTCTTTTTTCACATCTTCCGGAATTTTTTCGCCTGATTCCTTCATCATTTTTTCCGAAGTGTAAATAATCGAATCCGACTGATTCTTCAATTCAATCGCTTCTTTTTTCTTCTTGTCTTCATCCGCGTGCAGTTCCGCGTCTTTTTTCATTTTTTCCACTTCTTCCTTTGACAATCCGCTGGAAGCTGTGATCGTAATTTTTTGTTCCCTGGATGTCGCGCGATCTTTTGCTTTTACATTTAAAATTCCATTGGCATCAATATCAAAACTCACTTCAATCTGAGGAACGCCGCGCGGAGCCGGCGGAATGCCGTCTAGCATGAATCGGCCGAGAGTTTTGCTGTCAGCCGCCATTTCGCGCTCGCCTTGCAATACATGAATTTCCACTGAATTCTGATTGTCCCCCGCAGTTGAAAAAACTTGCGTTTTTGAAGTTGGAATTGTCGTATTTCTCTCAATCAATTTTGTCATCACCGCGCCCAATGTTTCAATTCCCACGGAAAGCGGCGTCACATCCAACAACAAAACATCTTTTACATCGCCCTGTAAAACACCGGCTTGCACAGCTGCTCCGAGCGCGACAACTTCATCCGGATTTACAGTAATATTCGGTTTTTTGCCAAAAAATTCTTCCACTTTTTTCTGAACCAGCGGCATGCGAGTCATTCCGCCAACCAGAATAACTTCTTCAATCTGATTTACAGCCAATCCTGCGTCAGCCAACGCTTTTTTGCACGGTTCGAGCGTTTTTTCCACCAGATCCGTCACCAATTCTTCCAATTTCGCTCTGGTCACTTTTTTTACCAGGTGAACCGGATTTTGATTTGAATCCTGCGCGATGAACGGCTGGTTGATTTCGGTTTCCTGGGATGTGGATAACTCCACTTTCGCTTTTTCCGCCGATTCTTTCACTCTCTGCAAAGCCATCTGATCTTTTGAAAGATCAACTCCTGTTTCGGATTTGAATTCAGCGATAATCCAATCGATTATTCTCTTGTCAAAATCATCGCCGCCCAAATGCGTGTCGCCGTTGGTTGACTTCACTTCAACGGTATCTTCGGAAATATCAAGCACTGAAACATCGAAAGTTCCGCCGCCCAAATCATAAATTACGATTTGCTGTCCTTTTTTCTTGTCAAATCCGTAAGCCAGAGCCGCGGCTGTCGGTTCATTGATAATTCTGCGAACTTTCAATCCGGCGATTTCACCGGCGTCCTTGGTCGCCTGTCTCTGCGCGTCATCAAAATACGCGGGTACTGTAATAATCGCTTCATCGATTTTTTCGCCCAACTTTTCTTCCGCATCCGCTTTCATTTTTTGCAAAATCATGGCGGAAATTTCTTGCGGCGTGTATTCTTTTTCTCCCAATTTTATTTTCACGCCTATTCCCGACTGAATAACTTCATACGGCAATGTTTCGCGGTCGCGCTGAATTTCATCATCATCGAATCTGCGTCCGATCATTCGCTTCACCGAATAAATCGTGTCCTTCGGATTTGTCACCGCCTGCCGTTTTGCCAATTGTCCGACCAATCGTTCGCCGGTCTTTGAAATTGCGACAACCGACGGAGTCGTGCGATTGCCTTCTTTGTTTTCCAAAACTTTCGGCTGTCCGCCCTCGAGGATTGCCATACAGCTGTTTGTCGTTCCCAAATCGATTCCTAAAATTTTTGACATATTTTTTTAAAGCGAGATAAGCTGGAAAGCGAGATAAGTATTTAAAATAAACTTGCGTTGCCCGCTTATCAGCTATCCTAATTTTCTTGCGATTAAATTATAAATATTTTATTTAATTGTTATTCATTTACCACGACTTTCGCCGCCTGAATCACTTTTCCGTTCAATTTGTAGCCGGCTTTTTTTTCTTCCACGATTTCGCCTGATTCCATTTCTTCTTTTTCAGCATGTCCGACAGCTTCATGTTCATTATAATCAAAAGCGGCGCCGATTGTTTTGATTTCCTCCACTCCGTTCTCGCGCAACAAATCTTCCAGCTGTTTTTTAATGTAAGAAAATCCGACGACCCAGGCGCTTTCTTTTTCCGCTTCCGGAATTTGTTTGAACGCGGCTTTGAAATTATCCAGAATCGGCAATAACTGAATGATCAATTCGGAATTGGCGTATTTCACAAATTCCATATTTTTGCGTTCGCTTTCTTTCAACAAATTTTGGTAATCGGCCTGCGCGCGCTTCCAACCGTTCAGATATTCATCGCACTTTTCTTTCAATCCCCCGCAAGCGCATTCTTTTTTTTCGCTTTCGGACGATTTCTTCGCTTTTATTTTTTTTGCGTCATCCATAAAAACATTAACTTAACAATTTAATGGTTTCATTTATCAAAATATAATTTTCCTGATAATTCATTCTCAACGGACCCACAATGGCAATGATTCCTTGAAACGAATCGAATTTATAATTTCCAATGATCGCGCCGCAATCAATGCCGAACGGATTTTCCCCGGCCAGCAGAATTTCCGTGTTTTTATTTTCTCTGGCAAATAATTTTTCCAAAACTCTGTCCAGATGATCCACGATAGCCGACAAACTGATGATGCGGTTTTTCTCAAATTCCGGCTGGGAAAAAAGATTCGCCAGTCCGGTGTAGTAATTATCATTTTCCTCAAAAGCGACGATCACCGCTTGATTGGAAATTTCCGCGATTGTTTTTGCCAATGTTTTCAATTTATTTCGACAATTATCTTCGCCGAAAATTATTTTTTTTATTTTTTCCCGATTTATCCTGCCCAATTCTTTTTCTTTGTTCAAATTGTTGTCAATGTAAAAGCGATAAGCTTTTTCCGCGGGAACGCGGCCGGATGAAGTGTGAGGCTGAAAAATATAACCGTCATTTTCCAGTAAAACCAATTCATTTCGCACGGTCGCTGAGCTGACTTTGCCAATAACTCTCTGCGCCAAAAATGAAGACGCGATCGGCAATGCATCCTTGATGTAATGCTCGATAATAATATGAAGAATTTCTTGTTGTCTCTTTGAAATCATACAACAAATTTTTTGAAATTTTCTCTAAGCAAATTAAATATAGCAAAAAAATTAGCAGTCGTCAAATACGACTGCCAATTCCAATTAAAGCAAGACTAGGATTAAGCGAGACGAGGATTAAGTCAAGTGATAAGCTAGTCTCGCTAGTCTCGCTAGTCTCGCTTCACTTCAAATTTTCCGGCAATTCAATGTCCGCGTATCTGTTTAATTCCGCCACTTGCTTTTTCATTTTGGCGAGCAAATCTTTCAATTCCAATCTTTCGGCCGCTTCATTGAAATCAATCACTGTCGCTTCCGCTTCTTTTTCTCCCGAAATATTCGATTCAGCTCCTTGAATTTCCGTTCTTCGGCGCATTCTCTCCTTTTCCAAATCAATCACCTTGTCTTCATCTTTATTTTTTACTGTTGTCATAAAATTATATTATTTATTCATTGGAAACAATCCCCTTCAAATCCACATCCTCATATTCCGCCAGTTCCTCTCTTTGCTTTCTCATCTGTTCCAATAATTCTTGCAACTCAGCCGACTCAAACGGATTGAGCTCGACTTTTTCCTCCTCTTCGGTCTCAAATTGTTTTCGCAGTTTTTTTCTTTTGGGAATAGGTCCGTAAAGAAGTTCAATCACCTTTAAAATGCTGTGATGCTCTACCGGCGGCGCTATTTCATCGCTCAGAGTCGCGGGCAATCTTCTGCCGATTAATTTTTCAATGCCGAACATTCTTCTCACAATATTAAACTGCGGAATTTCCGCCACTCCCGCGGAAGTGCTGGAATCGGGCCACCCCTTGTCCACGGAAAATAATTCACCTTGGCTCTGCAACATCTGATAAATATATTTCATTTCCTCCGGCCGAGCCTGA
>Ga0180007_10002007_pt1 | contig 25379 bp, 26 predicted proteins | sample MM_PC_MetaG_FD_121122 | JGI IMG/M metagenome (GOLD analysis project Ga0180007, IMG submission 121122) | Groundwater microbial communities from the Aspo Hard Rock Laboratory (HRL) deep subsurface site, Sweden - MM_PC_MetaG | ecosystem: Environmental > Aquatic > Deep subsurface > Groundwater... | reverse complement strand
TCCCCCGGCGCTTCGCGCCGGGGGAATCCCGGGGCTGAGCCGGTGCCCCTTCCCGGCGCGAAAACAGCGCCGGGAGAACCAGGGGCACGAAACCGACCGCTGCGCGGCGGCTCAGCCCCGGGATTAGACTAGAAAAAGGAAATGGGGTCTGGCCACGCTAAGTGCTTGAAAATATGAATAATCATTATTGAAAACAGGCCTTTGGGGGGGCTATATTGATGATTTTAAGCCCAAAACGCAAATATAGTTCCGAAAATGAAACCTATGATGCTGTTTTTGATAGTAAAAAATAAGATATAGGGGCTAAAAACGGCTATTTTTAGGATGTAACTTATTGAATTTCAAGTAGTTAGCGTGGCCCGACCCCAGAATGTCGGTCGTGAGTTGTAGTTGTTTGTTCAACATATAGAGGGAGAGTTATTGGAAGCGATAAGGACCAATACTCATAAAGGAATGGCGGTTGAAAATGATCGATTTAAAGAAGAGATAGAGGAACTTACCGGTAGACGCCTAAAATCAAAAAAGAGGGGGCGGCCTGTAGGGTGGCGGAAAAAGAGAGTTTAATTTCACTCTGACCCCTTTTATGTTCAAAAATTAACCTATTTCTTCCCGCGTGGCGGGATTCCCAAGGTCTCGGATTTATCTCGGCACGAGGACACTATTGTTAAGCGGCTTTTTTCAGAAGCTGCATTTCCTCAAATTCCTTTGGGCTGACATAACCCAGGTAGAAATGACGCCTTCTGCTGTTGTAAGACATTTCAATGTAATCAACTGATATGGCAAGAGACAACAGCGCAACCTGCCCCTCTTTTTGCAGTAATTCCAAGCAAACTGAAATTAGAAACCGCCCCGTCCGCCTCCATGGTAGTGACAGTTTGCGCAACCCGATTTGCCCGAACCGTGGGTTGCTCGGGTATGGCAGGCGGAAAAGCAGAAAGACTGCCATGAGGCGTCGGAGGTGCTGGGCACGGAGATCGCAGCCTTGTTGACCGATGATCGGACCAGATAGATATTGTTTTTTGACCCATGGGGCTCGTGGCAGTCCGTACAGCACAGGGTCAGTTTGCATCCATTGCTATAAGGGGCCCGGGCATAAACAAGCCCATCACCCTTAAGAGCCCCGTGTCCATCCGGTGTGACGAAAGCGCTGGAGGTTTTCCAGCTTATCTTCCTGATATTCCTTGGTGCCCCGGGCAGACGCGCATTGGTGCTGTAAATGGTATTGTAATCATTATGGCAGTCCGTGCAGAGCCTGACGTAGTTTGGCAGATTGGAGCCGTCCGAAGTGGCGTTGTTGGCCGGCTCATGATTGGTCGAGCCCCACCAGTAAGGGGCCAGGTAGTCGCTGTAGGCGGGGCTCATCCTCTCCGCCGCATCATCACCCCACCTGTTATTATGATCGCTTGGCCTGGAGATGGCTGACTTGGTAGCATCATAGGGGGTATTTACGTTCCGCTGCGCTAAATGGGGATTGTGGCAGGCGTCGCAGGGGTTGATGTTCGCCGGCAGGGACCAGGCCACCCCGTCGGCGTCGTGCATGGTTTTACCCAGCACCTGGCTGACGAAATCCGGCAGATGATGGGAGGAGCCTGGCGCCGCTAAGGCATGGCTGAAGGAGTCCTTGATGTTGCTGTCATAAGAACCGGCGGTTGTATCACCGCCGAAGGTATAGCTGTAACTTTTATTGAGCGAAATGCCGCCGTTCTGGTAGCCGCCTGACTGATGGCAGCCAAAGCAGAAATTTTCCGTCTGGCTGGTCTGGTTGGTATCAAAGAGAAGGTAGTCGCTCGCCTCCCCCCCGGCCGGAACCGGCTCTTCCCCGCCAATGCTGGCATGTTGCTCGTGGCAGTGAGCACAGTTTCCCTGGGCGTAACCGAGGGTGGAGGTGCTGCTGCGATTGCCGCCGTAAGAGGAACTGCCGTGGGCCGCGTTGAGATAATCGCCAGCCAGAACAGGCCGGTACGACAGGAGGAAAAAAAAAAGGGGGGAAATGATCAGATATTGATATGGTGTCATAAGGGAACTTTGAATAATTGATTTTGTAGTCATTATCTGCCTCATTTTCTCTTTTATCGAGAAAAAACAGACAGATAATGACTGTTTATTGCGAATCAGTCATAAATCGATTTTGTTACGTACAGTTCCAAATATCCTGGACAAGCTGATAGGAAGCTATATGTTGACTTGGATCTTCCTCAAACACCCACTTGTCAAGCCTAATAAAAGGTGTTGCAGAGATTGTATAAATATTTAACAAAAACAATCTTTTAAAGCAGAAAAGCCTCGAGAAAAACGGGGTCACGGAAAAACGGGGTCAGGTCTTGTCATATCAGTTTATTATATTTCAAGACATGACCCCGTTTCCTGTGCTGCATAGTCGCATTAGCAACTGTTGCAACGAGCCCGGTCAGCCGGCCCGCACCAACAGGAGAAGAGGGTGCGGGAAACGCTTACGGGATGTGAATATGGGTCAAGCGGGACAGGCGTTAAGTCTGATGGCTTCAGTAGTCGTAATTGATGATGTCCATGCTTTTATCGTAAACGGTTGTTTCCACCTCAAACAACCCTAGTATGGTGTGAAAAAGGTTATCCTGGGAAAAACGTTTTGTTGATTTTCTCAGGAGTGCGTTTGTATCTATCTTGAAGCTCTCTCCAAACCAGAAGAGAGCGCCGACATGCTTCTGCGGATCCGGGGCCATGACATAGGGAAGGCCGTGCAGATAGATGCCGTACTCGCCGAGGGATTCACCATGATCGCTCAGGTAGACCATGGCTGTTTCAAAGCGGTTTGAATTATTCTTTAGCAGCTCTATGACCTTCGACAAGAAATAATCCGTGTAAAGGATAGCATTGTCGTAGGCGTTGCCGATCTCGTCATTGGTGCACTCGTCAAACTGGTTTGTTCTGCATACCGGCGTGAATTTCTCAAATGATTCTGGGTATCTCTTGTAATAGGCGGGGCCGTGATTGCCCATCTGGTGCAGGACAATCAGGATATCTCCCTCCTTTTGGTCGTCGATATACTCCTGCAGGCCAACCAGCATTCCCTCATCCCGGCATTCCAAGTCGCATATGGGATTGACCTCCGGCCGCTTGTAATCCTGATACGGCACCCTGAGGGCAACGCCCTTCGAGTTCGAGTTGTTGTCTCGCCATAAAACATTGGTTCCTGCATGGCTCAATACATCGAGGAGATTTTCCGTAGACCTGCCTTTGACGTCGCTGTAATCATCCTGGCCAAAAATGGAAAACATGCAGGGGACGGAATATGCCGTCAAGGTGCCGCATGAATACATATTTGAAAAGGAGATAATCCCCTCCTTTTTGAGAAGGGGATTGGTCTCTCGTGGGTAGCCGTTGAGCGAAAACCTGTCCGCGCGGGCCGCTTCGCCAACCACCAGTATTACCAACTCCCTGTTAAGATCTGTTGCCGGTATCCGAGCTGCTTGGTCCAGTGATTTGACAACCACATCGGTGTTATTGTAAGTTTTGTTGATATAATTGCCGACTGCATAGATATAGTAGATCGGATTTGTGTAATACCGTAGCGGTTTGTGCTCCCGAAAAAAAGAAAAGTAAAACTTGCTGAAGCAAAGAATCATCGCAAAAACAATTAGCACAGAGATTGCACCTATTTTGATCTTTGCAATGGCCGATTTTTGCCAGGATACGGGCTCAATCCGGGCTGTGTAAATAATAAATGCAGGTAACAGACCGAGCAGGCAGAGATAAATAAATAATTTGAGGCTGAGCAGGTCAGCAGATTCTTTGAAATCTGTCTGCAGTATATTCTGAATCATGGTGTAGTCGATGACAACGTTGTAGTTATTCATGAAATAACTGGCAAACGATGAGGCGAGAAGCAGGAGAATCAGAACCGGTTTTGTCGTGTACCTGAAACATACAAGGGTGAGAAGCAGTGTTAAAAAGCCGGTGAGGCCGACAGCCAGGGAAGCCAAAAAACCGATGTTTTTCAGTGAAGCAGGATAAACTTCTATGACATGCTTAAAAAAAGCAAGGTTGTCAAAGACGACGAAAAAGAGTGCTGCCGAGAGGATGAGTTTGGTCTGGGTAATTTTCATGAGGCAAGGAGAATGAGTTCGGCCGGAAATAGTGGAACCAAATACTTGACCGTAAAGAAAAGGGGCACCGTTTCCGATGCCCTCGCACAACATGTTGCTAAATATTTAACGGACAGAATCCGTAAGTAGTTGATAATTGGTCGGGATGAGAGGATTCGAACCTCCGGCCCCTTGAACCCCATTCAAGTGCGCTACCAGACTGCGCTACATCCCGACTTATTCTTTTGAAAAAAATAATCTTATTATTTTGAAACCCTTATGTAGCATGGCAGATGAATAACTGTCAAGAAGCATTACCACAAACTTATCATTCATCCTGCAATAATTGCTGGATGGCAAGCAATTCGGATTTCAGGTCGGCCAGAAAATCCTTCACGTCTTCATTCTTTGTATCCGGCTGCCCTTTCGACTCGTTGCCTTTTCTGCTGGCAAAGAGCTTTTTTGCTCCTGGGATGGTAAAACCGTCTTCCTTCAGCAGTTTTTTGATTTTCAGGATATTTTCAACATCAACCCGCCGGTAGAGGCGCTGCTTGGAGGAAGCACGCTGGGGCCGGATCAGCTGTTTGAACTCTGACTCCCAGTAGCGCAGGACATGCTGCTTGACTCCGGCTATTTCGCAAACCTCTCCAATCTTGAAGTATCGTTTGTCAGGAATGACACCTTGGTGTTCTGCTTCCTCACCGATTTGGCTGTCCATATGATTGTGAGGTTTGCCGTTCACTGCTCTGTTTATCTGAATGATTTACGTTTCGCTGCCAACTCCATTTTCTATCGTAACATCTTCAAACAAAAAAAACTTCCTCATTTTTCACAATATCAACCAAGTCAGGAATTGATTTTTTGCCGTAAACTCTTGCTCGCCTTGAATGACACCATGCTGCGTTTGGCAATTTCCATGGCTTCGCCGGTGCGTGGATTTCTGCCCATGCGGGGTGCTTTATTCCTTACGGTGAAAGTGCCGAACTGGACGAGCTTTATCGACTCTTCATTCAGCAGGGTCTGCTTCAAGGTTGAAAAGACTTGATCCACAAGCTCGCTGGCGCTGCGCTGGGAAATACCCAGCTTTTCATTAATCGCTTGGGCCAGCTCCTTTCTGGTAAGATTTTGTTTCATTGCAGTTATACCTCACGTAATTGACCATTGAAACGGGTCAGTATCATATCGATAATTTTCTGGTGCTCTTGGCCAACGGTTTCATCATCGAGTGTCTGCTCAGATGAACGGTAGGTAACCTTGACGGCGACACTCTTCATTTTCTTGCTGATCGCCCCGCCGCGAAAGACGTCGAAGAGCTCGACCTGTTCAACAAAAGAGATGCCTGACTGCAGGATCGACTCGACAATCTCGCCCACCCCGACCTTCTCGGGAACAACAACGGCAATGTCCCATTTCACTGAAGGAAACTTGGGCAAAGCGGAAAACTGTTTTGTGTCCTTTGTTGCAACAAGCAGAGTGTCAAGGTGAAGATTCAGGAAATAGACATCCTGCTTGATGCCGAAATGGGTGAGCACCTTTCTGTCAATCTGCGCAAAGCATCCCATGGTTTTGCCCTGCAGAGTAACCTGAGCAAAACTGTCCGCTTCACAATACGGTTCCACAGCCTCCCGGGCGAGATCAAAACCGAAACCTGAAAAACCAATCCTGGCAAGCAGCGTCTCAATCACGCCCTTGACATCGTAAATATCGCATTTTTCCTCCCCCATATGGAGAAGCGGGGCGGCCGGCAGCCGGCGGCCGCTCAGCACGGCGGTGAGATATGTTTTCTCCTCCGGCTGCTCAAGGCCAGGGGCCGACACGAAACATTTGCCGATCTCGAAAAGACGGATATCGAATACCTGATAATTAACATTGCGCCGCACATTTTCAAGCAGGCCGGGAAGCAGCATGGAACGTAGAACACTCTGATCCTCGGCCAACGGATTCAACAGATGCACCGTCTTTCTGCGCGCATCATCTTCGGCAAGACCGAGCATGTCCAGATGGCGGAGGGTGACGAAACTGTAGTTGATCGCCTCATAAAAGCCAAGGGCGGTCATTGCCGCGGATATATCCTGACGCAGTTTCCGGGCCGGATCCTGCCAGGCTGCCGACATGGGCGCCAGCGGCATGGTCTGGGGAAACTCGTTATATCCTTTCAGCCGGGCAACCTCTTCAATGAGATCGACCTCCCGCTCCAGATCAACGCGGAAACTGGGCGGGGTAACCAGCAGGGTATCGTCGGCAAGCGGCCTGACATCGATTTCAATGGCGGACAGCATGGCGGTGATCTCCTCGGCGGTGAAATCATAGCCGAGCAGATCTTTCACCCTGCTTACCCGCAGCTTGATAGGTTCATTTTTTTTGACACCCTCAGCCCAGTCCACCCCGCCCGCGACCACCTCAGCGCCGGCCACCTCGTAGAGCAGACGGACCGCCCGTTCCATGGCAATGGGCGGAAGTTGAGGATCAACCCCGCGCTCAAAGCGGTAGGAAGCCTCGGTGGCCAGATTCAGGCGCCTGGCGGTACGTCTGACGCTCACCGCCGCAAAACAGGCGGACTCAAGGAGCACCTCGGTGGTGTTCTGATCAACCTCGGAGTTGGCCCCGCCCATCACCCCTGCAACGGCCACAGGCCGCTTTCCATCACAGATCATCAGCATGCCCGGCTCAAGGGTCCTTTCCACATTATCCAAGGTGGTCAGGGTTTCCCCGTCTTTGGCCCGGCGGACAACAATGGCTCCACCGTGAAGCTTCTTGAAATCAAAGGCATGGAGGGGTTGTCCATATTCAAGCATGACGAAGTTGGTGACATCAACCACATTGTTAATGGGCCGCTGCCCCACGGCCAGCAGCCGCTTCTTCAGCCACCAGGGAGATGGCCCGATTTTGACATTTTTTAAGAGTCGTGCCGCGTATCGGGGGCAGTCCTCATGCTCGACGGTGACGCTGAACTCACAGTTTTCACCGGTCAAACGGGGAATGTCCTGCGCCGTAACCGGAGGAGTGAATGAGGCGCCGCAAAAGGCGGCGCTTTCTCTGCCGATACCCATGACAGAGGTGCAGTCAGGGCGGTTGGGCGTGAGATCAACTTCCATGACCGTATCTTTGAGCTGCAGCGCCTGAACAAGATCATCACCTGACTCATGCAGCCAGCTCAGTTCCATGATGCCGCTATGATTGTCGCTAATGCCCAGGTCCTTTTCCGAACAAAGCATCCCATGGGAAACCTGGCCGCGGATCTTGCTTTTTTTGATCGTCATTCCGGAGGGCAGAGTAGCACCGGGCAGGGCAAGAGCGCTGAACAGGCCGGCCTTGGCATTGGGCGCGCCACAGACAACCTGCACCTTTTCCTCACCAACCGCCACCTGGCAGACAACAAGCCTGTCGGCATCGGGATGGGGTGAGACTGAAAGAATCTCGGCCACCTTTACGCCGTCAAGATGAGCGAAAATCTCCTCAACCGCGTCAACCTCCAAGCCGACCATGGTGAGTCGATCAGCCAGCTCGCCCGGGGTGATGTTCACATCAACAAATTGTCTCAGCCAGTCAAAAGTAAATTTCATGAACGGATCGCTTTTGTCACATTAAGCCGTTTTTAAAAAAAATAACTGCAACATTGAAATCTGTATACGGCATAAGGGGCCGTAACGAAATGGTTAGAAAAGTAATGGTTATTTCATAACGGCCCCTAATCAGAACTGGGAAAGAAAACGCAGATCATTTTCATAATAAAGCCGGATGTCATTGATGCCGTACTTCAGCATGGCAATACGCTCTACGCCGAGGCCGAAGGCAAAACCGCTGTACTCTTCCGGATCATAGCCCACCTGTTTGAATACCTCTGGATCGATCATGCCCGCGCCGAGAATCTCAAGCCAGCCGGTCTGTTTGCAGACACGGCAGCCCTTGCCGCGGCAGATGACGCAGGCAATATCGATTTCAGCGCTTGGTTCGGTAAAGGGAAAGAAACTTGGTCTGGCGCGCATGGCCGTGCGCTCATCAAACATCCGGGCAATAAAAACACCGAGCACGCCGCGCAGGTCGGCAAATGAGACCTTTCGGTCCACCAGAAAACCCTCGACCTGATGAAACATCGGGGTGTGGGTTATATCGGAATCGCAGCGGTATACCTTGCCCGGGGCGATCATTCTGAGCGGCGGCTGCTGCTTTTCCATGATGCGGGCCTGCATGGGGGAGGTGTGGGTGCGCAGCAGGAGACTGTCATTGATATAGAAAGTATCATGCATATCCCGGGCTGGATGATGCTTGGGAATGTTCAGGGCTTCGAAATTGTAGAAATCCGTTTCCACATCCGGTCCCTCGGCAACGCCGAACCCCATTCCTTCAAAAATGGCGCAGATCTCTTCCATGATCTGCGTTACCGGATGCAGCTTGCCATAGGGGAAAGTGCGCCCCGGCATGGTCAGATCGACGATGGAGAAACCGCTTGCTTCAGTGCGGGCGGCCTCTTCCATTTCCGACTTTCTGGCGGTAAACCGTTTTTCAAGATCTACTTTAATCTCATTGGCCAGCTTGCCGAGTCGGGGTCTCTCCTCCTCGGCAACCTGGCCAAGTTTGCGCATCAGTCCGGTAAATTGGCTTTTTCGGCCGAGATATCGAACGCGGAACTGTTCAAGATCTTGCAAATCTCTGAGGGCTGTCAGATCCCGGCATGCCTCTTTTTGCAGGCGAAGTAATTCTTCTTCCATAAATTTACCAGAAAGCCCACTCCGTACCTGACATGTTAGAGGACTCTCATGCCTGATAATAAATGGCCCTCTTCAGGGCCATGTTTGTTTTGTAGAAAGTCGACTCCGATATTCCATGGGGAATCAATAACATTCCGCACGGATGCGGCTCGCAGGAGCCAAGGGAAACGTAACGGAATTGTATTTTCCGTTACGATCAGGAAGCGAGCTTCGCAACAGCTGAAAAGGCGTTTGGATCGAGAATAGCCAGGTTGGAGAGAACCTTACGGTCAAGCTCCACATTCACTTTTTTCAGACCACCAATCAAACGGCTGTAGGAGGTGCCGTTCTGTTCGGCTCCCGCACCGATACGCACGATCCAGAGGCGTCTGAAATCACGCTTTTTAGCGCGACGGTCACGATAGGCATAGGTGAGAGCGTGATCAACCGCCTCTGTAGCCGTGCGGTAAAGACGATGGCGGGCTCCACGAAAACCCTTGGCCAGCTTAAGAACTCTATTTCTTCTGCGGCGTGCTTTAAAACCGCGTGTCACTCTGGGCATTGCAATCTCCTTGATCTACATATAGGGCAGAAGACGTTTGATCCCTTTACTATTGGCGGAATCAACAACTGCTGACTGGCGCAGATTTCTTTTTCTTTTAGTGCTTTTTTTCGTCAAAATATGACTGGTAAACGCCTTTCTGCGAATAACCTTGCCGGAACCGCTTATCTTAAAACGTTTGGCAGCTCCTCTATTGGTCTTCATTTTTGGCATAACATATACTCCTGTTTATAATAAAGTTACAAGTTTTATGATTTAAGCTTTGCAGCCTGAACCGAATCACAAAGGAATCCGTTCGCTAAAACTTGAATACCTATAAAAATCTCTCTATCTTTTTCAGCTCTTTGTTGTCGCCCATGGGGGCGAGAAACCTGACCGGCAACTATCAGCTTTTCGGCGCTACGAACATCACCATCTGGCGGCCTTCCATGGTCGGCTGCTGGACAATGACAGCAACATCTTCCAGGATTGTGGCTATCTGCTTCAGGAGTTCCAGGCCCAGACTGTCGGCATAGACAATCTCCCTTCCCCTGAATCGCAAGGTCACTTTTACCTTATTTTTCTGCGCTAAAAATTTCCGAATATTCCGGACCTTGAAATCAAGATCATGTTTTTCGGTCTTCGGCCGGAGCTTGATTTCCTTTACCTCGACAACGGTCTGTTTCTTCTTGGCCTCTGCCTGTTTTTTGCTCTGCTCATACAGAAATTTGCCATAATCCATGATCCGGCAGACCGGCGGTTCTGCCGAGGCAGACACCTCAACAAGATCAAGCCCTGACGCTTCCGCCTTTACCATGGCCTCTTCTGTCGAGATTACACCAAGCTGGTTTCCATCCGCATCAATGACCCGCACCTCTTTTTCTCTGATCTGGCCATTTACTCTGGCCTTCAGTTCACGCCCGCTCTTAACAATTTTTTTTCTTTTGATACGCTTACCTCCAAATTATTCCATACTAAAAACTTCACAGAGCCTGTCTGCCTGAGCAAACCACAGTATCAGCGAATCCGGCTCTCCTCCCGAATCATCTCTGCAAAATCCGACACGGACATCGGCTCAAGGTTCTTGCCGTCGCGCAGGCGAACCGTCACCGTATCCGTCTCCTTCTCCTTGTCTCCGATAATCACCATATAGGGAATTTTAGCAAGCTGTGCTTCTCGGATCTTATAATTCAATTTTTCATTACGGCTATCCTTTCCCACCCGCACATTGGCCTTACGCAGCTCCTGATACACCTTTTCAGCATAATCAAGCTGGGCGTCCGTGATATTGAGGACCTTGGCCTGTACAGGAGCCATCCACAGCGGAAACGCTCCGGCATAGTGCTCGATGAGAACACCGAAGAATCGCTCCAGCGACCCCATGAGAGCCCGGTGGATCATGATGGGCTGATGGTCCCTGCTGTCTTCCGCCGTATAGGCAAGCTGGAAACGCTCCGGCAGGTTGAAATCCACCTGAATGGTGGAGCACTGCCAGGCGCGCCCCAGAACATCCTTGATCTTGATGTCAATTTTCGGCCCGTAAAAGACGCCCTCACCGGGGTCAACCGTGTAGCGCAGTCCCTTCTTTTCCAGGGCCATCTTCAAGGCGTCGGTGGCCTTCTGCCAGTTCTCATCCGAGCCTACATACTTCTCGGGCCGGGTCGACAGATAAATATCATATTCACTAAAGCCGAATGTCTTTAAAATGTGAAGGTTTAAATCAATAATATTGAAAATTTCTTCTTCAAGCTGCTCCGGCAGGCAGAAAATATGGGCGTCATCCTGGGTGAAACCACGCACCCGCATCAAGCCCTGCAGGGCGCCGGTCCGCTCGAAGCGGTAAACCGTTCCCAGCTCACACCAGCGGATGGGGAACTCCCGGTAACTCCTTTTCCTGGTCTTGTAAATGCCGATATGGAACGGACAGTTCATGGGCTTGATCTGATAGCTCACATCCTCCACTTCCATGGGGGAAAACATATCATTTACATAGAAGTCAAGATGGCCGCTTGTCGCCCACATCTCCCGTTTGGCGATGTGCGGGGTATAAAGCAGCTCATAGTCGTTGCGGTAATGTTCGTCCTTCCAGTAATCCTCAATGATCCTTCTTACCAGCGCCCCCTTGGGCAGCCAGAGAATAAGGCCGGGACCGATCTGGTCGCTGATGGCAAAGAGTTCCAGCTCCTTGCCGAGTTTGCGATGATCCCTCTTTTTGGCCTCTTCAAGCCGATACAGATACTTTTTCAGCTCCTTGGCATCATAAAAGGCAGTACCATAAAGACGCTGCAGCATCCGCCTCTTCTCATCGCCGCGCCAGTAGGCGCCGGCAATGCGGATCAGCTTGAAGGCCTGCAGCAGACCGGTATGGGCGATATGGGGCCCGCGGCACAGATCGACGAAATCGCCCTGCCTGTAAATGCTGACCGTGTCCACAACAATATCATCAAGCAGCTCCACCTTGTACGGCTGGCCCTTTTCCTGGAAAAACTTCTTCGCCTCGGCAATGGAAAGCGTTTCTCTGGTAAAAGGCAGGTTAGCCGCAACAATCTCCTGCACCCTTGCCTCTATGGCCGCAAAATCATCCGGGGTAAAAGGCTCTTTGCGGTCAAAATCATAATAAAAGCCGTCTTCCGTGGCCGGTCCGATGGCCACCTTGATATCCGGCCCGTAGAGTTCCACCACGGCCTGGGCCATGATATGGGCGGCGCTGTGGCGCAGAATATTAAGGCCCCCGGGCGAATCCTTTATCACCGGTTCCAATACGGCATCTTCAGTCAGAGGCTCGGCAAGATCAAGCAGCCTTTCCCCCACCCGCACGGCGACAATGCTCTTCCGCTCCTTGCTGGAGCAGAGCGCCTTAACCGCCTCAGCTGCCGTGGTTCCAACGGGAAGACTCTTTGCCTCTCCTCCCGCGGTGCTCAACCGAATATCTGCCATATCGTCCAGTTATGTTGTTCTTTACGGAATGTTTCATGTGGCATGAACAAATAAACTTCGCAACATAAAATATTGCGAAGTTTATTTGTTCATGCCACAGTTATGCAAAAAAAATTGGTAGGCACGGGCGGGATTGAACCGCCGACTTCTACCATGTCAAGGTAGCACTCTCCCACTGAGTTACGCGCCTGTATTTCTTTATGAACCCGCAAAAATACGGTGCTGCCGCCGGTAGCGCGGCTTTCTTATTCATTAATCTTTACAAAGCTGCGGTGCCGGAGATTTTTGCCGGGCATCATTTTTCATGAATCTCTAAACGGGAAGGAATTACCAATAAAGAGCGGCAATGTCAAGCACATTATACATTTGGCCACGCAAAGTGGTCAATACCTTTTCCGCGCCTCAATGGCCCGGCTCAGGGTCAGTTCATCGGCATATTTGATATCCATGCCCATGGGAATGCCGCAGGCCAGCCGGGTGATCTTGACATCCTTTTTCCGCAGGCAATCAACCAGATAGGCAGCCGTGGCCTCCCCCGGCACCGTGGAACTGGTGGCAATGAGCACCTCAGCCACCTGCTGCCGGTCAATCCGATCGATCAGGGCGTTGATCTTAATTTCCTCCGGCCCGATGCCGTCCATTGGGGATAACACCCCGTGCAGAATATGGTAGTGTCCCTTGAATGTGCCGGTCTTCTCGATTGCCATCAGATCCGCCGCCTCTTCAACAACACAGATCAGACTGCTGTCCCGCTTCGCATCGGCACAGATGGCGCAGGGATCCGTCTCGGAGAAAGCAAAACAGTTACTGCAGAGCCGGATCGTTTCATGCAGATCGTGTAAATCCCTGGCCAGAGCCTGGGCCTCGGCGGCAGGACGCCGCAGGAGATGCAGGGCAAACCGGGTTGCCGTTTTCCTGCCCACGCCGGGCAGACGGTTCAAATCAGCAATCAGTCTTGCCAGGGCCGGGGGTACGACATTCATTTCAGGACTCCTGAGGTTAAAGTGCCTTGTACTAAAAGTGCCTAAAGTACTTAAGGTGCGCTTAAGTGCCTAAAGTCTATGGTTGTCTCTGTTCAGAAAACATCACAACTTCATATGCTTGCGTATGAGTATCTAAAGTACTTAAAGTTAAAGATTTTATCTGATCGGAAGGTACGGTAACTTTAGGCATTTTAGGCAATTAAGCGCACTTTAGGCACTTTTAGTACTCACCCGCCGAACATGCCGGGGAGATTGAGGCCCAGACCGCTGGTCAACCCGGCGAGTTCAGACTGGGTCATCTCCTTTACCTTGCGCATGGCATCGTTGACTGCCGCAACCACCAAGTCCTGCAGCATCACCGACTCATTGGGATCAATGGCCGCCTTTTCAATCTGCAGCGATACAATCTCAAATTTGCCATTGACGGTAACGGTGACCATGCCGCCGCCGACAGTTGAGGTAACCGTTCTTCCGGCCAGTTCCTCCTGCTTCTTGCTCATCAGCTGCTGAAATTCCTGAGCCCGCTTTAAAATCGAATCCATATCCATATATTAGTCCTATTGGTCTTACTGGTCTTATTAGTCTGGCTGGTCTCGTTAGTCTGATTTGTCCGACCAGTCAGACTAATAAGACCAGCCAGACTAGTCGGACCAGTTAGACCAGTAAGACCAGTAAGACTAACGAAACCGAGGACCGGTGCGTATTGCCCCGACCTGTCCGCCGAAGATCTCCGCCGCCATCTGCACCAAGGGATCATTTGCCAGGGCGCGCCTTTCCTCCTTGGGGCCGTCCAGGACCGCTTCGTCCTGGCCATCCGTCTTGCCGCCCCGGCTGCTGATCTTGACCCGCAGCTCCTTCTGAAAAAAATCAAGGGCATAGACGCTGAGATCCTTCACATTCTCCGGTTTCTGCAGCAGGGTGCAGTCAGAGGGATTATCAAACCTGACAAGAAGCTCCGCCCCCTCTTCCCGCGGATTTTCACAGAGCTTCAGAACCTGGGCCATCCAAGGCTTTCGCTCCTTGACATAGGCGACAAAGCTGTCCCAGTTTTTGCGCACATCCTTAATGTGTGTCTGGATGGCAACGCTGTCGCCCTTCCTTTCCCTGGCTTTGGGGTCCGCGATTTTTCCCACCAGCGCTTCCAGCTTTTTCACCTTGCTGTCAAGCTCCGTCTCGGAGGCAGCCGCTGTTTCGTGAGGTGTGACAGGCTTTTTTTCAGGCAATAGCGGCGCAGGTGGTTTTGGTGGAGCCGCAGTTGGCTTTTCCGGCTCTTTAGCAACAGGTACGGCGCTTGGCAACGGCTGCTGCCCGCCCCCGGCTTTGATCACCTCATCAAGTCGGGCAAGAAGCGCTGCGGCCGGGGTCACCTGACCGGCCTGCACTGCTTTGATAAAGGCCATTTCCAGCACCAGCCGCGGATGGGCCGAATACTGCATCTCGCTCATCCCCTTGAACAGGAGCTGAAACAAGAGCGACAAGGTCTCGGGGCTCTGGTTTGCGCTCAGTTCACGTAGTTCAGCCAACTCCTGGTCGGAGACATCGAGCAGCGCTTCCGGCCGGGGACTGGTGCGGCAGATGAGCAGGGCGCGCAGATAGGCAAGCAGGTCCGTGGCAAAGCGCTTTAAATCAATTCCGGTCACATAGGTTTTTTCCAGCAGATCAAAACAGCGGGCGAGATCGGCAGTCAGAAGAGCACGGGCAAGATTGGCGAAAATCTGCTGATCGACAAGACCGAGCACCTGCACGACATCCTCATCTGTTACCCGGTTCCCGCCGAATGAGAAAACATGATCCAGCAGGCTCAATCCGTCCCGTACGCTGCCGTCAGCCTCCCGGGCAATCATCTCAATGGCCCTGCGGGAAATCTCCACATGCTCCTCGGCCGCAATTTTCGCAAAAAACGCGACAAGATCAACAAAAGAGACTCTTTTTAATTCATAACGCTGGCAGCGGGAAAGGATGGTAATGGGAACCTTGTGCAGTTCGGTGGTGGCAAACATGAAATAAACATGTTCCGGCGGCTCCTCCAGGGTCTTCAACAGGGCGTTGAAGGCCTCGGTGGTGAGCATATGCACCTCATCGATGATGATGACCTTGAAGCGGCATTTGGTGGGGAAGAACCGGATATTCTCCTTCAGTTCACGGATTTCCTGGATGCCGCGGTTTGAGGCGCCATCGATTTCCTGCAGATCAATCGCACTGCCTGCGGTGATTTCCCGGCATGACTCGCAGACATTGCACGGCTTGTCATCTGTCTCGCCCATACAGTTGAGGGCCTTGGCCATGATGCGGGCCAGGGTGGTCTTTCCCACCCCGCGGACACCCGAGAAAATCATGGCATGGGCAACCCGGTTGCGCTTGAGTGCATTCTGCAGGGTGCGGACAACAGGCTCCTGGCCGACAACATCGGCAAAGGTCTGGGGTCGCCATTTCCGGGCTAGAACAAGATACGACATGGGCAAGCTGAAAAGATGACGGCTTTATAAAAAGTCATTATCACGAAAAAAAAGAAGATAAAAAAATGATAGCCAGGCACCCCCACGGCACACAGAGGTGAATCATTACCGCTGCTTCCTCCCGGACCTGACGGGGTTCATGAGCCTCTGTTGCGCGGGACCCGGCTATCAAACTCTTAAAATATGAAAAACAGAGCTGGAGGTCTCCCTGACAATATGTATTGTTGCATATTACACTTTTTCCCAGACCATGCAAGAGATATGAAAAAAATACTGGCGGAGAAGGAGGCTATCAAATAAGTTAAATAACTTACTGATATTAAACAAAATTTAATAACACAAAAATTGCTATTACCCCCAAAGTTACCCCGATTTTTCTATGACTACAATGCGTGTGCATAGGTTTTATTGAGTTTTTTCAAACGTAAAATTTTTAAGTGCCAACATTTGTACCAACATTTTTCCATACTGGTATTACCTTGGATAATGTTTTATTCAAATTAAGCCAGGCAACAATCAGGAAGGCAATTCAGCCATTCTTGAGGGTTAATGTCGATTTTTTTAGGCTGCTCATTTTTTTCCCGCTTTGCAGGCAACTCTTTAAACATATTGAGGACACCGCCGCAAACCATATGATTTGCCTGCTCTGAGGCATACATCATGTAAATTGACCGTAAAAGCCGGTCATGCGCCTCGCCAATCTCTTTTTCCCTTCTACATAACAGTAATGGGTCCCTCATGCAATAACTTGATTATGGTAAACCTAAATTTTTTCTCACACAGTTTCTCACATAACGCCACGGATGAAGTAAGTAAAAGAGAGAACAACTTGCCAATATTAATACTTACGATTTTCAGGGTATGCTCCCCATTTTTATTTGTTTTGGAGTGTCTTTTTGATACCATCTTTTTGTTCAATTATTGAAGCATTATGGTTCAGAACAATAAATATCTGAATCCAACAATAATGATTTGCATTTAATTTCACTTCCATCGCTCAGGAACACGCTATATTTAACAACAGTTAATTTGGCAAGTTCCAATCCAATATTTTGTGGTATATTTTTTGTTGTATATTTTGCTGGGTGCGAAAATAAAATATCATACAATTCAAAAACTGTAGGACCAGGTAATTTTTTTTCAGTAGATAAATTGATTCTCATTATTTTTTTTATTTTTAAAATAAATTCTTTTCCAAATTTATTTGCTTCTTCTTTTGTTGGTGGATTTACATGCAAATTCATACCATCAATAATAATTTTATTTTGATCTACATCATAATTAACGCCAACAAGTTCGGAAATATCTATTTCTTCTTTATTGTTGTAAAATCTTTCTGTTATGTAATTGTTAAGTTCGTTAACGCCCCAATCCATAACAGAAATAGGTTCTTTTAATAAATATGTTGTTACAGTTGATAATTCAGCATAACCATTATTTATTGAAAATAATATGCTTAGAGATGTAAGAATAGAAAATATAAACGTTTTTTTTGATAACATGACTTGCTCCTGTAAAAAGAATGTCTTTAGGTTAATCTTTATTTATTTTGAAAAAAAATAATTAACCCTTCCTCAAAGATTTCCATTAATTTTCTAAGAGATATTTTGCATATTACAATCTTTTGCCCATGCCTACTGATTGTTGTTTTTTCTGATATATTAACAATCAACTCGGCTTCATGTACAAATTTTGATCTCAATTCGTAAAGATATTTTGATAGATTTTCTATCGACGGTTTAGTATTTTTTACCTCAAGGTTATTTATTAAATCATTTTTTTTGTTGGCTTAAAGATTTGAGAAATTTGTTTGCTTGCTGGATAGAGCCGAATTCTTTCTTGTAGTTACAATATAATTGATAAAAATCGGCAACCGTGACCAAATAAAAAAATTCTATCAAATTACTTACAACTATATCCTTCTGGCATTTTTACTTTGTATTCATAATCCTGCGGTTTATTAAAATCAGCACGATTGATAGTTTGGTTAATTAAAAATGAATAGACTTTTTCATCATCACATTTTTTTTCAAATGAAACCCCCATGATTCGATACACATGATTTCTTGAGTAGATATCATACCAGACTAAATTGAAAGCATGCGCCTCAACAATACGCGTTTTTGTTGAGTAACCAATCACGCCTCTTTCTTTTTTTCTAACCTCATTACAGGTCACAGAATTTCCAACACTGTAGCAATTGATAGTAGATTGACCACTATCAACCTCGCCATAATCCGCAGACCGGTATTCATAGGTGTCAATTTTCTTTTTCAAAGAAATAAAAAGCATTCCTTTAAAACTTCCCGCATAATCCTCTTGGTTTCCTTGAGAATAAACATTTTGAAAACCTCGACTCTTTAAAGCTTCTATCACTTTTGAAACATAGTATTTAGATTCAAGGTCATTCGGTTCAACTGTTACTATGATTGGATCATCAATGTTGAAATGATATTCGGGATCAATTCTAGAAAAATATCGGCCCGTCATTTTAGTTACACAGCCATTAAGGAGGAAAAGAGCAACTGTGACTAATATGGTATAGGTTTTTTTCGATAAACTATTGGCCATCTTTCACCTCCAAACGACTCTTTAGTATTTCCTCCGACTCCGAGTGAAAAGATGTTGTTAGGGTGCATTTTCCCTGACAAAAAAGCAATAGGAAAATCCATGTAAAGATGTGGCAAAATGCCGCATTGCTCGATTGAGGAGTTATGTTATTCCCAACTCCTTCGTCTTAAATTTTCTCCGTCAGTTCCTTTGACTCACGCAATAGCTCATTCATGTACCGCCGAAATGCTTTTGCCTCTGCGGTATAATCGCCGCTCTTCAGAGCGTTTTTGTTCCCCTTGGGGGCTCCTCTTTGTTGATCACCCACGGTTAACTTATCGCGCGCGTATATGTCCAATAATTAACATTATTCGGTTACTGCGTATCGCACACCCTAACCTTATCTGTTAGGCTAACACCTTCATAATAACGTTTAACAAGTCCTTTCCTGGTCAGGGTAGCAAATGCCCGGCTTATACAAACACCCGCTGTCCGATATCGATTAAAGCCTATCTCATTCACACTGAAAGAAAAGCGCCCTTTCCTCCGAAGTGGGAAACCATAGTAAGCCGACTTCACGTCAGCCGGGGTAACAATGTCCTTTTCGCTTGCAAGGGAAAGAATGATTTTCTGTAATTTTGACAGGTATTTCACAGTTCTTTTTTGTCGTGTAAGAAAACTAGCATTTTTTTGACATATTATAGGGAAGTGAACCACGTCTTATCCGATTACCCTCCCCACCACGTTTTCGTTTAATCTTGCCCTGAATATTCTCTCATGGAACAATATTCAGCACGTATCTTTTGCTGCGTCGTGTGTACGGAATGGGAACAAAGCGCAAAGTGGGGAAGTGCATTTTCTCACCTCATGAGTATTGAAGCCCATACATTCTTTGCAATTCTCAATAATCGCCCTGCGTGCAGTCAGGGTGACTATCTTTGTGCCGCCGCTGGCTGCTCGTATTTTGTGCTTGATTGCCATTTATTCACCTCGAAAATCCGTCTACTATTTTGCCGGAATTATATTTATTTTCTACCTTGACCATGTTTGACGCGCCCTCAAATTTCTGCTCGCGTAGTGACTTAGGATAAATCGGGTTGCGCCTCGCGTGGTGACTGTCAATAAATCGGGTTCCTCCCTGCTTTAACAAAACTTTCTCTTTGACAGCGCTCTCTCCATTTCGTTGATATACATATGGAGATCTTTAGAATGCTGACATATTTGCCAGAAGTTCAGTAAAAAAGGGCAAAGCTGGCTTTTCTTTTTTATATCAGCCAATTGCGACAATTTTACATTTTTTAACTTCTGTCATTTTTGTCAGACGTTGTTTGCTGTTTTTGCCTAAACTCCTGTCATTTTTGCCAGACGTTGCGCTGTCATTTTTGTCAGCGGCTTTTAATTTTTTCTTGGCATTATAAGCAGCCCACCCCCGTCCTTGGATGGTGTCCTTTATTCGTGGTTTTTTCGGGAGTTGAAAATGTTCCGTGTTGTAATGACGCCATCGGGTATCTACGAAATAAAGCGTTGATTCACCCGACCGGCCACCTTTGCCGTATCGGGCAATGTCGATAAATCCTTTTTCCTGCAACTCATCAATTGCATCACGAAAAGCCCTTTCGCTAATGCCAAGTGAACGGGCTTCACGATAGGTGAAAACAATCTCACCATTGTTGGTAATCCTGTATGAGTGTTTTTTCCCCTTGCACTTTTCTTTGCTAAGGCGACGTTTTCTAAGAAAATGCGAATAGACAAGAATGCTCCAGCGGGATAGACTCCAGAATGCTTTGGAATCCAGCAAGGCTGGCTCAAGGAAAATTCCATGCATTATTGCCCTCCCGTGACACTCAAAACATATTTTGCCACTCTATGAGCCTTTCCCTGTTCGGTGATGTCTTCAACCCAAACAGTGTCAATTTGCCAGCCTCCCTTGCGTAAATCCATAATGCGCCCAGCGGGATGAATTACATCAATTTCCCGGCGCGCCTCTATGGTCGTGATAGAGCCGTGATTATGCAGATAGTTCAAAAGGCGTTGACGTTGCGCGGGGAGTGAATTACCATAAGATTGCTTGTTGTATTTAACCCCTGATCCCTGGCCGGTGAGGGGGTTTTCTTTTGTCGTCATGGCTTATTCCCCCATCTTTTCAATTAAAGCGCGGATATCCTCTATTTTCCAGGCAGTGCATCGCTCTGACAATTTCACAGATTGCGGATAACGGCCAGTTTTTACACCAGCCCACCAAGTGGATTTTGATACAGGGATGATTGCCGGGATAGGCGGTTCGGCTTTCGGGTTGCCGACAATTTGAGTTAACCGGAGATAACCGGTTGCAGGAAGAGAATGTTGCATAAAATCACCTCATAATTTTTGTGTCCACGGGAAATCCGTGAAATTTGAAATGATTCTATGAGATGTAGGCGGGTGTCGCATTGCAACTGCAAGATTCCTTTTGCAATTGCAAACAACAGGGAATGGAATAATTAAGAAATTTTATTCCGAGAGCAATTTTTTTGCTTCAGAAAATCTCCCGGCAAGGCTACGTTCAGAACACCCAAGATAGCCTTGATATTGCGTAGCAAGATGTTCCCGCAGTGCCTCTTCGCTAGTGAATAACTTTTTATCCATGACAAGTTGGAGCAATGCTCCGATGATATGTAAGTTTGATTTTTCTACTTTGGGATTTATAGTTCTGTCCCCGGATTGATTCTCGTTGTTTCGTTCCTGAAAATCAAGCAAAGCACTTTTCCGAACCACCAAAACACCGTCCTCTGGCAAGCCTCCTGCGGGGCAATAATTTCGTGGATCATTGTAAGGCCATTTTATTCTCTCAGCATGATTGTCTTCACGGCGAAGGTCTTCCCAATCATACCTCGTTACAAGCTTGAATAACCGCCCATCTTCTCCTTCGACAAAAGTCCCATCAATATCAACTATTGATACGTCCGGGCCATCATTTTTCCATTGATGTTGGCGCATTACACTACGAAGTTCAGCACCTAACATGGGTAAATCAAAAAGCCCTTCAATGGTTTCCACACTTCCAGTGAAACTATTTTTGCCGGGAGGAACTTTGCCCCCAAATTTCTTTGATCGTTCTTTGTTTATATCAATAATTGCCTCAACAATCATTGAAAGCTTTTCTTGTTGCACCTCCACTGAAAGCTGCTCCAAATAATTTTTTTTCAACTGTTCAGGTGGCAAAAGGTCGGCCATTGTCTCTTCGATAATTGACACATCAGGTGCCACAATAACACCTTCAAATTCTGGGTGAGAAAATCCTAGTTTTTTATCGTCGCAAATCGAAGGGCGCAATGATTCCCAAGAAAGCTCTTTTCTAAATTTCTCTGCCCATTCATCAAAAGGCAGGAACTTGCCGCCGCGTATTGCATGAGTCGGGTTTACAAATCTAACAGACAATTTTAAATGCCCATCCGAGGCAAATTGCAATACATCAGCTTCAGTTACTTCCTCACCAAAATCTATTGATAGGTACTTTGCGGTATCAGGAATATACAGCCAATCTTTCCATTTTAACAACTTGCTCTTAAAAGTGCTCATAGTCGCGTCACCCTTAACACGCCCTGAAAAATCTCCGAGGGAAGCTGGCAGGGTTTTCCAGCTTGTCAGGTGGCCACCCTATCCCCCGGAAAACTGTTGTTAGCCGTTTACCTGCCGAAACGGAATAATCTTCGCCCCAGCTTTGAGGGCGTCCAGATAATCCGCCCAAGCCTGCATCATCTTCTTTCTTTCGGCCAGGTGTTCAGCGTGGTTATATGCTGCTTTCACCTTATTGCGCTCCTGGTGGGCAAGCTGTCGCTCAATAACTTCAGAACGCCAACCCTGCTCATGCAAAAGCGTGGACGCCATGCTTCGAAATCCATGCCCGGTAACTTCTTCCTTGGTGTACCCCATGCGTCGCAAAGCAGCATTCACAGTGTTTTCGCTCATAGGGCGGGCGCGTGTTCTTTCACTGGGGAAAACATATCTACCTTGCCCTGTAAGCGGCTGAATTTTATTGAGGACACTTACCGCTTGTTTCGACAAGGGCACGATATGTGGGGATTTCATCTTCATTTTTTCGGCAGGAATCCTCCATTCGGCCGCATCCAAGTCTATTTCTTCCCATTCAGCGTGGCGCAGTTCCCCAGGACGTACAAAGGTCAAAGCGGCAAACTGCAATGCGCATTGAGTCACGATTGATCCCTTATAATCATCAATGGCCCGAAGAAGCCCCCCAACTCCTTTTGGATCAATTATGCTTGCCATACACTTCGATTTGGCAGGAGGCAAAGCCCCTTTCAGGTCTGCGGCAGGATCTCGCTCAGCTCTTCCGGTTGCAATTGCATAACGGAATATCTGGCCACAAATCTGTTTTACCCGGTGCGCGGTTTCTATATATCCCTGCGCCTCGATTTTGCGCAAAACAGCCAACAGTACCGGAGCCGTAACCTCGTTGATTTGTCGCTGTCCAAGATTCGGTAGGATGTGATTATCAAGCCGTTGTTGAATCGTCTTGGCGTGACGTGGGACCCAAGATTGTGAGAATTTGGAAAACCACTCCCTGGCAACTGCCTCGAAACTTCCCTTGCCCGACTCTGCCTGTTTTACAGCCTGCCTTTCAGCAGCCGGGTCAGCATGATTACGAAGGAGTTTTTTTGCGTCGTCTCGTTTTTCCCGCGCATCCTTTAAAGAAACCTGGGGGTAAGTCCCAAGAGAAAGAAGCTTCTCCTTACCCCCAAATCGGTACTTAAAACGCCACCACTTACCCCCAGTGGGGGTAACAAGTAAAAAAAGCCCGCCACTGTCAAACAGTTTCACGGGCTTAGTATCGGCCTTAGCATTACGGATAGCGGGATCAGTCAGCGGCATGGGGCACCTCCATGGGGTAACTTTGTTTTAGGGGTAGTTCCTACCCCCATTGTTACCCCCAGTTACCCCCGTTTGTCAATACATTTTATCGGACGTGAATGGATGAAAACCAAAAGAAAAAGCCCGCCATGAGCGGGCTTAAAAGATGTTGCCGAATTTCTTCGGACTTAATACTGGCGGAGAAGGAGGGATTCGAACCCTCGGTACGTTGCCGTACACACGATTTCCAGTCGTGCACCTTCGGCCTCTCGGTCACCTCTCCGCTTGGAGCAAATTTGCAAAGACGAATACATTACAAACAAAGTGCATATTTTGAAAGTGGAAAATTTAATGAACTCGCAAAAAATCTCAGGCAAATAAGAGTGCTGCCGATAAATCAACAGCTTAATCTCTGTGACGATGGCCGTACACCTTTTTTTCTCGGCCGGCAGGTTCATGGCGCCGCTGTTTTTTTTCTTTTCCGTTGAAAAAAACCTCTCAGCACAGCAGCGCATTCCTCGCCGAGAATACCTCCCGCCACTTCCAGGTTATGATTGAGGCGGCCGTCCCGGCCTACCTGATAAAGCGACACCACGCCCCCTGCCTTGGGATCATCGGCGCCATACACCAGCCGGCTGACCCTGGCATGCACCAGTGCCCCGGCGCACATGACACAGGGTTCAATGGTGACATACATGGTGGCGCCGGAGAGCCGGTAGTTGGCAAGCCTGCGCCCTGCCTGGCGCAGCACCACCATTTCCGCATGGGCCGTAGGGTCATTGTATTCAATGGGACGGTTGCCGTCACTGGCCAGCACCATCCCCTGGGCATCAACCAGCACCGCCCCCACGGGAACCTCACCCCGCTCCGCCGCAAGCCGGGCCTGCTCCAGGGCAAGCTGCATATAGTGGGCATCGGACAGGGCTGCCATCAATCAGCAGGTTCGAGTCTTTTCTGCTTGTTGGAAAAATTAGCCGCATGCCAGCCCGCCACACATCCTTCACCCACCGCCTTGGCCATCTGCAGGGGCGGGCCGGCAATGTCTCCGGCCGCATACACCCCGACCAGATTGGTCTCCTGCCGTTTGTTCGTATTGATATAGGAGAAAGTCTCCATGTCAAGCTGCACACCCAGGTTGGTGGCAAGCTCCATGGCGCCCTTGGCGCCCAGCTCAATGAAAACCCCTTCCACATCAAGGGTTGAATCATCTTCCAGCAGCAGTCTTTCCACCGTGTTTTCACCGACGATCTCCTTGACCCAGATGTTACGGTGAACCTTGACGCCGCTGCCTGCCAGCCTGCCGGCCAGCTCCTCGGAAACCGCGAGTTCACGGGCGACCAGATGTACCTCGGAGGCATATTTGAGCAGCGTTAAAGCCCCGTCCACCGCCGCGCTTTCATTGCCCACAACCGCCACCTTTGCATTGCGGAAAAAATTGGCGTCACAGTCAACACAGTAGCTGACCCCTCTGCCGGTCAACTCCTTTTCCCCCTTGACCTTGAGCTTGTTTTTGGAGGTTCCGGTCGCCAGAATGACTGTCCGCCCCATATAGGCCCCACTTTCCGTGCGCACCTCAAAATGGGCATCACGCTGCTCAATGCCCAGCACGTCCTCCTCGACGAACTGAGCGCCGAAGCGGGAGGCCTGCGCCTTGCCGACCTTGAGCAGTTCATGGCCGTCGGTCACCCCGTCCACACACAGATAATTTTCCACATGAGCCCAGTAGATGGCGCTTTTGTTCGGACGCCCCAGCACAAGCACCGAGGCTTTTTTGCGTACGGCATGAACGGCCGCCTGCAGACCGGCCGGCCCCGTACCGACAACAATGACATCAATCATTTCAGACATGTTGCATCCCCTTTTTATATGATAAGGTCAAAACTCGTAAAGTGCCTAAAGTACTTGGAGTACTTGAAGTTTTGGAGTACTTGAAGTTATGGTACTTTCTAATCAGATACAATAAAAACGTTCACTGCAGCGCACTTAAAGTACAAGGCACTCATACTGAAGCTATACATGACGTCATAAGTAATTGCGCATGACTTTAAAATTCCATCGCTCTCTCGCAAGTGCGATACAGAAGGTTTGGGGCATTATGCGCAAGAATTAATGTCGTCGTGTATACTATAGTTTTTGTGTTTTCTGAACGGAAAAACTCTATAACTTTAGGCATTTTAGGCACTTCAAGTACTTTTAGCCAGTAGTGTCCGGTTAGAAACTTGCAGTAACTAGCGGAAATTATTTATAAAAAAATTTAACCGAGGGGCATTTTTTACTTGACAAAAAAATAAAAATTGGCGGCAAAATTTTTCATA
>Ga0180007_10002005_pt1 | contig 25387 bp, 29 predicted proteins | sample MM_PC_MetaG_FD_121122 | JGI IMG/M metagenome (GOLD analysis project Ga0180007, IMG submission 121122) | Groundwater microbial communities from the Aspo Hard Rock Laboratory (HRL) deep subsurface site, Sweden - MM_PC_MetaG | ecosystem: Environmental > Aquatic > Deep subsurface > Groundwater... | reverse complement strand
TCCTTATAACAAAATCCCTCATCAATTAAAGATTTTTTTGTCCACCTGCAGATTTGCACAGCAGAATGTTTTCCAACAACAGAATAATGTGCTTTTTCTAAAATCTTTTTTATATTTTTTTTTAACATAAGAATTTTAGATTTTATTTGATTATAAATCTAACTAAGTGAAGAAAACTTAAAAAAAGTTTCAAAACCAAATTAAATAAAAATAATAAAAAGAAAAAACAAAAATTAAATTTATCTTTTCTTTTTTTTCTTAGCAGCTTTCTTTTTCTTAATCACTTTTTTCTTTACTGGTTTCTTTTTAGAAACTTTTCTTTTTACCACTTTTTTCTTTTTAACTACCTTTTTTTTCTTAGCAGCTTTCTTTTTTGCCATTTTAACCTCTTTTTATTTATTATTGAAATCTTTTAGACTTCAAAATCAATAAATCAACAACTCTTTTCTTTAAATATCTTTCTTTTTTTGCATAATAACAAAAATACCGTCGGTTATTTTTGTTTGAAATTATGTAAACTATAGTTAACTAACAATAAATTGCTAAATAATCCTAAAAAACCAAATTGCCATTAGCAAAGTTAAAAAGAAAAGAATTCCTAAACCCATAAATTTGTATATTCTTTTTGAAATTTTCTCATTATTTGTTATTCCCAATAATACTAAATAAAAAAATCTCCCTCCATCTAATATTGCAAAGGGCAACATATTAAAAAAAGCAACAAGCAGATTAAAAAAGAAAATCCAGAAAATTAAGTAATATAAAAATAACATAAATTCATTCTTTATTTTATAGTCTGTGAATTTATTTTTAAAAAAAGCAAATTGATCCTCAATTCTTTTGCTTACCTCAAAATTAATAATTCCTATTGTTCCTCTTTCAGAATAATCTTGATACTGTCCCAATGCAAAGTCATATTCATTTATTTCTCCATTATAATTTGTTTTTAGATTTATCGTCTCTTGAGGTTTTTTATCCTGCATTACTTCCATTAATTGTTTATGAGTTTCAATTTTATTCCCATTAACTTCAATAATTATCCCCTTCAATCCAATGTTTATTGCAGGCAAATCAGGATATAGCACAGCAAAATTATTATTTGTTTCCAATTGTTTTTTTAAATCAATACTTTTTATATAATATTTCTCGCCACTAGCAATTATCTCTGTAAAATTATCTCCCCCTCCTAAAGTTGATTTGTCTGAAATCTCATCTCTATTAATCATGCCCACTAATTTTTGGTTTGCAGGATTCTCAATGGAAATTCCATTTACAAAATTTATATCACTTACATTAACAGCACTTATTAAATATGTATCAAATAAAACTCCTGACGGAGTAAAAGTTAAATAAAAAATTCCAGCCCATATTAACAAAAAAATTCCAGCAAAAATTATATTGGCAAAAACACCTGCTGATAGAATTGCCATTTGGTCTGTTTTTTTTATTTTTTTCATGCTTGTTTCATCCTGCTCTACAAATGCTCCGAGAATAGGCCCAAGAAATGCTATCCCGGTGCTTTTAATTTTGATTTTATTATGCTTCATAAAAATTCCATGAGCAAATTCATGAACTATTGCAACTATTGCAAGAGCAAGAATAAAATATGTAAAATAAAAAGGAGGGAAAAAACTTTCCATATGAAATAATTTTGGAAAATAAGGGATAACTGGAGCAATTGGAGGAGCTTTAATCATATCAGTTATTTGAGGATATCTAGCATAAATATAAACACTTCTTCCAAATAAAAATATTATCCCCACCATCAAAACATAACCAATTAAAATTGAAAAATACTTCAAAACATTAAGAGTTCTTTTGTATTTCCCACCAATATAATTTATAATTTTTGTTCCAATCTGAGTTCTGTATAAATAAATTATTCCTTCTCTTTTCAAATTCTTTTTATTAAAAAAAATAAACAATGCTGAAATAATAACAAAAATTACAAGAAAAAATAAGTCATAAAACATAAAATCCATTTTAGATTTTTATTTCTTTCTAACAGTGCGGAAAGCCCTCTTTTTACATTTCCGGCATGTTATTTTTCCCTCGATGATTTTTTTAGGATCTGCCCTGATTTTGCTTTTGCAGCATTTACAAATAAAAACATTCCTAAACATTCTTTGCTGTGCTGCTGGTATTTTTGTTGCCATGTTAAATTTTTTCCTTAAATTTAATTAATATCTCAACTCTTCCTCTTAATTATCTTCTCTCCATTTACATCCCAATATTCAACATTATCCTCTCCTTTGATTTCTCCTTTTAGTTCATCAGCAATTTGAACATCAATTGTTTCAAAACTTTCTAAATCCATTATACTTGCTTTGTCTCCATTTACATTAAGAACCTGTGCCTTTAATTTTTTAATTAATGGGACCTCTAATCTTTCATGTCCAGGAATAACAAGAACTCTTTTTTTACCATCAAAAATTCCAATAGCTTCCATCCTAACTTTTGCATGTCCATGCTTTCCTGTTTTGCTTATATCTGTGCCCTTTACAATGCAAGGAGCTCCTTCCAATATCACAGAAGTGCCGCTTTTTGCTTCAGTAGCATTAATTAATTTAAAAGCCATAACTAACTCAAAAAAATTAACTTTATAAAGCTTTCTTGAATTTCTTTTTAATGCAACCAAAACAAAAACTAAAGAAAAAAGATTTTATTGAAATTAAGTATACTGGAAAAGTCAAAGATGGAGATATCTTTGATACAAACATAGAAGAAGATGCTAAAAAAATAAATCTTGATATTAAAACCCGCCCTTTGATTATTTGCATAGGAGAAAATATGATTCTCCCAGCAATAGATGAGTTCTTAGAAGGAAAAGAAATAGGAGAAAAATACACTTTAGAGCTTTCTCCAGAAAAAGCATTTGGTTCGAGAAAAAGAGAGATGATAAAAATAATTCCATCTTCAAAATTCAAAGAGCAGAATATGCCGCCCCATCCAGGAATGGTCTTTCAATTTGACAATTTAATAGGAAAAATAACTGCAGTTTCAGGAGGGCGCGTTATAGTTGATTTTAATAATCCAATTGCAGGAAAAGATGTTGTATATGATATAAAAATAGAAAAATTAATCACAGAACAAAATGAAAAAGTAAAGGCACTAATGCAGATTTTTTTCAGAAAAGATTTTCAATTTAAAATTGAAACAAAAAAACTTGTAATTGAAGCAGAAAAAGGATTTGAAAAATTCATTGAAATATTTAAGCCAAAATTCAAGGAAATACTTGATTTGGATTTAGAAATTAAGACCAAAGAAAAACCAATAAATAAAAAATAATTAAATTATTAGATTAATTAGTATTCTCAATTCTATATCAAAACAACACATAAATCTTTAAAAAGTTTGTATAACAAAATAAATTATGGATGATTTACTACAAAATCCTCAGGATCAGGAACATACAAGTTTTCAAGATAGAGAGGTGCAGGATATTGACAGAGAATTAGAGGAGCTTCTAAAAAAACAATCTGCAAAAATAAAAGTAATTGGTGTTGGAGGCGGAGGAGGGAACACAATAAGCAGAATGAGAGAAATAGGAATAAAGGGCTGTGAGTTAATAGCTGCAAATACTGATGCTCAGGATTTATTATACGCTAATGCAGACTATAAAATTCTAATAGGAAGAGAACTTACAAAAGGACTTGGAGCTGGAAGCAATCCTCAAGTCGGAGAAGAAGCAGCAAGAGAATCTGAACATGAATTAAAAAAGAAATTAGCTGGAAGCGATATGATTTTTATCACCTGTGGTTTAGGTGGAGGAACAGGAACCGGGGCTGCCCCTGTAATAGCAGAAGCATCTAAAAAATCCGGGGCTCTTACAATTGGCATTGTTACTTTGCCATTTTCAATAGAAGGAAGAAAAAGAATTGAAAATGCTGAATATGGTTTAGAAAAATTAGAAAGTGTTGTTGATACTTTAATTGTAATCCCAAATGATAAATTACTAGAGCTTGCTCCAGAATTGCCAATTCAAACAGCATTTAAAGTTGCTGATGAAATTCTCACTAATGCAGTAAAAGGAACAACAGAGTTAGTAACAAAAACAGGTTTAGTTAATCTTGATTTTGCAGATGTTAAAACAGTTATGACAAATGGGGGAGTCAGTTTAATTGGAATGGGAGAATCAGATACTCAAACAAGAGCAATAGAAGCTGTTGAAAAAGCATTGCAAAATCCTTTGCTCGATGTGGATGTCAGCACTGCTACAGGAGTTTTAGTAAATATTATCGGAGGCCCAGATTTAAGTTTAGATGAATCAAAATCAATAATAGAATATGTTGGAAATCAAATGAGTGAAGATGTAAAATTAATTTGGGGAGCTCAGATTTCTCCTGATATGGAAAAATCAATAAGAGTAATGCTGATTGTTACAGGAGTAAAAAGCACACAAATTCTCGGGCATAAAGAAACAAAAGAAGAAAGAGCAAGAGATGAAATGAGTGATGAACTTGGAATTGATTTTTATGAATAATTTTTGCAAACAAACAAATTTAAAAATGCCTTTCTTTTTATATTTCTATGTTATATAAAATAAATTCATTTTTCAGAAAATATTTAAGAGTATGGCATGTTTTAAGCAAGCCACCATTACAGGAGTTCAAAATAACTTCAAAAATTTCTGTTATAGGAATTCTTCTGCTTGGACTTTTAGGTTTTCTTATATCTCTCTTTATGGCAATTTTTAAATAGAAAAGTTTATAAATACATTTTTTCAATTTATATTAACTACTTCTAATAAATTATGGGTAGTTGGAACAAATATAAAAAATAAAATGATTTTTGTTATTAAAGTCACAACAAACAAAGAAGAAAGAGTCTTGGAAATGATACAGGACAGAGCAGAAAAAAAGAATTTAGAAGTATACAGCATAATAAAACCTCATGGACTAAGAGGATATATCCTGCTTGAAGCATTAGAAAGAGAAGTTGCTGAAGAAGCTTCATTTAATCTCCCCTATGTTAAAGGAATTTTAGGAAAACAAGTTTCATATGAAGAAATTAAAAACATGCTTGAACCAAAAATAGAAGAAATAAACATAATCAAAAATGATATTGTTGAGATAATTTCAGAACCATTTAAAAAGGAAAAAGCAAAAGTTATGAGAATAGATAAGCAAAAAGGAGAAGCAGTAGTAACTTTATTGCAAGCAGCAATACCAATACCAGTAACAGTTAAAATAGATAACTTAAGAGTTTTGCAAAGAGAAGAAAAAGAAGAAGATAAAGATGATGAAGAGGAAGAATAAATAACAGAGTAAAAATGATAATAAAATTATTAGTTGAAGGCGGAAAAATGACTCCTGGCCCAGCAATAGCCCAAAAACTTGGACCAATTGGAGTAAACATAGGAAAAGTCATACAAGATGTAAATCAGGCTACTGAAGGTTTCAAAGGATTAAAGGTTCCAGTAGAACTTGATGTTGATGCTTCCACAAAAGAATTCAAAATTAAAGTCTCATCACCCCCGGTTTCAGAATTAATAAAAAAAGAACTTGGAATTGAAAAAGCATCTGGAGAACAAAAAAAATTAAAAGCAGGGAATTTATCAATAGAGCAAATAATCAAAATAGCCAAAACAAAACACAAAAATATGCTGGACAGAAATCTTAAATCTGCAGTAAAATCTGTTATTGGAAGCTGTGTTAGTTTAGGAGTTCTTGTAGAGAATGAAGAGCCGGTAAAAGTTGAAGAGCAAATTGTTTCTGGAAAATATGAAAAAGAAATCTTAGAAGGAAAAACAGAAACAAGCCAGGAAAAATTAGACAAACTGAAAGAATACTTTGAACAAATAAGAACAAAACAAGAAGAAATTATCAAGAAGGAGCAGGAAGAAAAAGAAGCTGAAGAAGAAGCTAAGAAAGCTGAAACAGAAAAGGCAAAGAAGGAGAAAAACCTGAAGATAAGAAAGAAGAGACAGAAGAAAAAGAAGAACCCAAAAAATAATTAATTTAGTTTTATGGACATAACATAAATTTATAAATTAAACCAGCCCATAATTTACAAGGGGCTGTAGGCCAGTTTGGTTAAGCTTTCAGGTTTGGGACTTTGCAAAAAACCTGACGACCCCGGTTCAAATCCGGGCAGCCCCATAAGAATTAAAAATTTCAAAAAATAGAAACATTTAAAACTCAATTTTTTTTGTCTTACTTATGAAAACAAAAAAAGTAAAATCAGCAGGAAGGTTTGGTGCTGGATATGGCATCAAAATAAAATTAAAATTAAATAAAGTAGAATCAAAACAAAGAAAAAAGCAGACTTGCCCTTTTTGCAAAAAATCAGGAGTAAAGAGACTTGCAAAAGGAATCTGGAACTGCAGTAAATGTCAAAAAAAATTTGCATCAGGAACTTATTACATCGGAGAATAAAATGGCAGTATATAAATGCTTCAAGTGCGGGAAGAAAATATCAAATAAAATCTTAGAAAAAAGATTTACATGCCCTAATTGTAATGGTAAAATATTTTATAAACCGAGAGTGCATTCAACTAAAATAAAGGCAGTTTAAAATGGATATAGATAAAGAAACAAGGGAAAAAATACAGGAACTTCAATTAACAGAGCAAAATCTGCAAAATTTTATTCTGCAAAAACAAACATTTCAGGTAGAGCTCAATGAAACAATATCTGCATTAGAAGAAATAAAAAAATCTGAAGAAGAAAAAATATTCAAAATAATTGGGCAGGTTATGCTCAAAACAAAAAAAAGCGAGATAACTGAAGAATTAAACAAAAAAAAAGAAATATTTGAATTAAGAATAAAATCTTTTGAAAAACAAGAAAAAATATTAACAGAAAAATTAGAAAAAACAAGAAAGGAAATTGAAGAAAAATTCAATATTCCTAAAAAATAGGTTTTTTGTTCATTAAACTAAAAATATACAAAATTTTATAGAAATCTTTATAAACTATTTAAATTTAGATTTGTTATGCCATTGGAAAAAATAAAAGAAGGTATCTCAAAATTCTTTTCAAGGGAAAATGAAAATTCAGATGATTATCTTGAAATTGATTTTGGACAGGAAATAAAAAAGAACAAAATTATTGTAAAGCCCTTTATTTTAAAAAAATTCGATGATGTAAGTGATATCTTAAATTCTTTAAGAGAAGGTTATACAATAGCAGTTATTGATATAAAAGCTCTCAAGCAAAAAGATTTAATTGAATTAAAAAGAGCAATCTCAAAAATCAAGAAAACAGCAGATGCTTTAGAAGGAGATATAGCCGGATTTGGAGAATCAACAATAATTGTCACCCCTAATTTTGCAGAAATTTATAAGCCCCAAGCTCAACCAGAGCAAAAGCCAAAAGATGATTGGAGATAGTTAAAATTAAAAATACCTTTTTTCTTTTTCTCGCATGAAAATATTATTTATTCCAGCAATAAAAAAAATAGAATCTTATAACATGGGCAATTTAAAAAAACTCCCCAAAAAATTGCATATATTATATAGTATACAATACAAGAACTTAGCAGAGAAAATAAAAAAAGATTTAGAAAAACAAAACTTTAAAATTCTTGGTTTTGAACAGGTCCTGGGCTGCTCTAAAATAAAACCCCGAGCAGAACTATTGCTTATTGGTTCTGGAAAATTCCATGCCCTGAATATAGCATTTTCAACATCAAAGCAAGTCTATATATATAGTTGCGGAAAATTAGAAAAAATCTCAAAACAAGAAATAGAAAATTTCAAAATAAAACAAAAAACAAAACTCTCAAAATTCTATGCATCTGATAATATAGGGCTCTTAGTTTCAACAAAACCAGGACAGAAATTCAAAGATTCAGAAAAACTAAAAAAAGATTTAGAAAAAGAATTCCCAAATAAAAACTTCCACATTTTTTTGTCAAATATAATTAATATAAATGAATTAGAAAACTTCCAAATAGATTTTTGGATTAATACAGCTTGTCCAGGACTTGAACTTGACAGTAATAATATAATTAATTATGAGGACATCTAATTATCAAAAAATTCTTGTGTTTTGCCCACAATTAAAAGTGTGGGTTTGTCTGGAATTTTTGGAGACAGAAATTCTCCATTGCCTAAAGGCAGTGGTTTTCAAGAATTTCTGTATAACAAAAATAAAAAAAGAAAAAAAAAGAAAAAATAAAATTATTTCTTAGCCATTGCAAAAACCGCTTTTAGAGCCACAACTATTGTTGCAGGAACAAATAAAGCTACTAATGCTGGGAATACTGCTCCAATACTAATATTAGCGATTGTAAGATTATATAATGCCTGTCCTCCTAAACTTCCAACAATTACTAAAACAGTGCCCGCAAGCATAAAATCTTTTAATTCTGTCCCGCCAACATTAAGAAGTCCAATAAGTATTCCTAAAACTAAAAGAACTGTTATCCAAGTAGCTGATAATCCAATTAGTCCAATAATTAATGCTAAAATAACTCCAATTAAAAATGCCCATGCACCAATAACATTCTTTCCTTTTGCCATTTAACTCACCTCCTTTTTGTTAAGTCCTTATAAATAAGGGTTTCTTATTAATTTATTGAGGTTTTTTCTTTTTATAAATCTTCTTATTCTTGAATTTTATTATATATTTTACAAAACCGAAATATTTATAAACCATTATTACTCTAAAATTGTAACAGAATTAGTAAAAATGGAAAATAAAAAATTTGGATTGATTTTATTGACAACAATTTTGCTTTTAGCAGGAATTGTTAGTGCTGCAAATTTAGAATTAGTTGAAACAAATATTCCAGACAGTGTTTCTCATAATCAAGGTTCTGTTACTGTTGAATTTAATCTTACTTGTTCAGGAAATGATTATGATGAATTAAATTGGTCTGCTACTACTAATATGGGTGAATGGACAACACTTCCAACTTTAACAAATATAGATGATGGAGAAACAAGATCTCTTTCAGCTGTATTAACATTCCCAGAACATTCAAGTGGAACAATAAATGCAGAAATAAAATTAGAAAGTGAAACAACTGCAAAAGACGAACTTCCTGTAAGCATTCAAATTCTTTCAAATTCCTCACTTTCTGTAACACAACCAACAAAAATAACACAATCACAAAATTCAACATTCACAATAAAAAACACAGGAAACACACAACTTACACCTTCAGTTGCAGTTGATTCTGTAGAAGGACTTAGCTTTTCAATATCATCACTTTCAGCAATTTCTCCAGGAAATTCAGCAACAGTAACAATTGGAGCAACTATGCCCTCAAGTTTTCCATTATCAGGAAACTCAACAACAGTTCATGTAACAGCCCCTGGTGTTAATGAAATAACTAAATCCTTAAACATAGAAAGATCCTATTGTGATTATGGATGTAATGGAGAAGATTTATTAGACTTGGATGTTGAAATAGAAAATGAAAAAGGATTTGGAAAAGAAGATGATGAATGGTATCCTCTTGATGAAATAAAAGTTACTATAGATGTTGATAATGATGCTGCTGATTCTATTAATGATATAATCATAGAATGGTGTTTATATAATCCTGAAAAAGGAAAATGCATAATGGATGATAAACTTAGTAAATTTAATCTTAAAGAAGACAAGGATAAAACAACAATTGTTAATTTCCAATTAGACCCAGATGAAGTAGATGAAGATGTTGAAGACTATATTTTTTATGTTAAAGTTTACAGTGATGACTCAGATTATGGAGAATCTGAATTATGCTTAGATTATTCTGAACCAATAAAAATAATAAGAGATGACCACTTTGTTATCTTAGGTGATGTAGAAATCCCTGTGTCAGTACCTTGTGGTTCTGAATCAACAATCTCTGCAAATGTTTGGAATATTGGAGATAATGATGAAGATAGTGTTTATGTAAATATTTACAACAAAAAATTAAATATAAATCAAAATATTGATATTGGTGACATAAAAATATTAAGAAAAAAATTATTAGATTTTACTTTTGATATCCCTCAGGATGCTGATGAAGAATCTTATATTTTAGAATTTAGAGTATATGATGAAGATGATGATATATTTGAAAGCAGTGAAGATGAAGAAGCAAAATTCACATATGGTATGAAAGTTAGTGGAAATTGTAAATCTGAATCTGAAGCTTCAGTTCAAATTACAGCAGTTCTTAAAACATTAGAAAATAATATAGCTCCAGGAAAAGATGTAACAATAAGCTCAACAATAAAAAATACAGGAGCAAAAGATACAACATATTCTTTAAGTCTTGAAGGTGCTGAATTTTTCAGTTCAACAAGTAGCATAACACCTTCAACAGTTACTCTAAAATCAGGAGAAAGCCAAGATGTTTTAATAACATTAAAACTTAATGAAGACTCCCAAGGAGAGCAAGTATTCTATATAAAAGCTGTTTATGACGGGAAAACAACAAAACAACCAGTAAGTTTGTCAATTCCATCAGCTACAACTTCAAATTTTTTAAGCAATCTTAAAGGAAATAATTTTGTTTGGATTATAGTTGGAATAAATGTTGTTTTGATTTTAGCAATTATAATTGTTGTTGTAAGAATGCAGAGAGTTTGATTTTAAATTAAATAAATTTATTTAAACCCCCACTTCTTTTTTAATTCATGAATAAACTCTATTCAATCTTCCTTAGATATATTCTTTTAATACTCATAGCAATTTCAAATCTCTGGCTCTTTTATTTTATCCTCACACCTCTAACTATCTATCCTGTATTTTTTTTACTGAATATTTTTTTCAATGTTTCTGTTTCAGGAATAACTCTTTCAATGCAAGGTTTCCAAATAGAGCTTGCTAGAGCCTGTATTGCTGGCTCTGCCTATTATCTTCTACTAATTCTTAATTTAACAACTCCCATGCCCCTTAAAAAAAGAATTAATTCCATTGTATTTTCCTTATTTTTCTTCCTGCTTTTCAATATTTTAAGAATTTTCTTTTTCTCAATATTATTCATAAATTCTTTTGCTTTCTTTAATTTATTCCACCTAATATTCTGGTATTTTATATCTAGTTTTCTTGTTTTTATTATATGGGTTGCAGAAATAAAAATATTTAAAATAAAACAAATTCCTGTTTATTCTGATATTTGGTATTTGTATCAAAAAATCAAAACAACATAAAAAACCCTATTCCCAAAAGCATTAGAATTGTTGTAATTATTCCAGCAACAATTACACCCCCAGCAATAACATAAAAGCTTGTTTTTTTCTTCATCTTAAAAAACCAAGCCAATAAAACTCCTGTATAAGCTCCTGTTCCAGGTGCAGGAATAGCAACAAACAAAAACAAAATAAAATAACTAAGATACTCATATTTGCTTTTTATCTTATTAACTTTATGGTCCACATATTTTACAAAAAACTTTTCCCATATTTTTATATTCATTAAAAAATCATTTACATAATCTAAAAAGAAAAATACAATTGGAATAACAATTATATTAGCAAGAGTGCATAAAAAAAATGCAGTTATTGGACTAATCCCATTTAATATTGCATAAGGAATTCCAGCTCTTAATTCAGATATTGGAAGAATAGATAAAATTAATGCAATTAATAGGGGATTTATTGCCATATTAAATATCAATTCCTCTTGAATGAGCATATAATGCTATCATAAATTTTTCAGTAACATTCATAATCTCGCAATTACTATATTGTATTGTATAACAATCCCCGCTTTTAATTATCTTATTTTCATCTGCTTTTTGAAAAACAATTACAGAGTAATCTCCAGGATTTTTACAATTTACATATCGCCTATTCAATTCTTCTGCTTCTTTTTGGTTTGTTGTTGCTCCAAATGATGATACTCCTGATTTGCTCAAAAATAAGGATATAACAGTCCCTGACAAAACACCATCTTCACAATTTTCAATATCATCTCCATTTATAGCAAGTGCAACATTTTTTCTTAACATTATTTTTCCTCCAAGAATTGCTATATCTTGAAGTTTTCTTGGGTCTTCTCTAAAATAAAATGGAATCTTTGATACAACATTCCCATTAAAATCAATAACAGGAAATTCAGTGTAATACAAAAACAAATCACCCTGCCCTTTTTTTTCAAAAATTAATCCAGAATACTTAAACTTTTTTTCACTAATTGCAGAAAGATAAATTGCAAGAAAAAAAACTACTGCAAAAATCATAACCCAAACAAAAATTTTTATTTGTTTCTCTTCTAGTTTAACTATACTCTTAGAATTTTTTTTATCTTCTGTTTTATTTTTTTTTTCCATAATTTAATTTACTCCAAATAATTTAAATATAAAAGCATCACATGCCCTTATTGTCTCATCAGCTTCTGATAATATATAAATACAATTCTCTTCTTGATTTATTAATGTTTCTTTTGATTCTCTTATTATAATTACATTATCAGTGCAATTTTTTATTGGAAGATTTTCTTCACAATCATCTAAACACGCAAATTGAATTCTCTCTATTAATCCTCCAATATTCCTTGAAATTTCCTGAATTCCCCGAACATCACTGTCATGTGAAAAATATACTGTTTTCCCTTGATAATTATTTATGCTACTCTTTGAATAACTTGAAATATTTTCAGTATCTTCTGGATTATAAACTGTTGCAGATTCATATTCATTTAAAGAGCCATGCCATAAACCATCTTCTTCAAGAGTAAACTTAAAGCCATTATATTCAAGAGCTTTTTTTACATCTCTTCCTGTTTGATTAAATGCATAACCAACCGTACTCAAAACCATTAGTCCGACTAAAACTACTCCAACAATAATTTTTTTCATATTTTCTGATTTTCTTATATCTTCATTACTTCTTATTTTTCTCATAGATATAAGTAAAGAATTTGATTTAAAAACTTTTTCAGTATGGTTTAACATCACAATTTAATTTTAAATATCTGATTTATTGATATTATTTATTCATACTTCAAACTCTATAATTTTTCCTTTAACAATCTCCTATAATTCTTTCTACTTCAATAAAAAAAAGAAAAAGAAAAAAATAAAAAAAATTTTTATATTTAAGCCGCAGTTTGTGGATATACAGCTTCAGTTCCTATGTCAGTAGCATGGCTCTCTTTCAATTTTGCAACAGCAAGCTTTGTTTCTGCAGCTTCATAACCTGCAACTAAAACAGCAACTTTTGCACTATTGTAAGGAGATGCAACAGCTTTAATTAAATACTTTCCAGCATCAACATTTGTTTTAGCTGTGAAGTCTTCTCCACAAAGTGGAGTATCACTTCCAAGTATTTTTGCTGCAGCAGCATTAATGCAACTACCTCCAACAACAACCAAATTATTACCACTCATAGAACTGACTTCATTGTCTTTTACAACAACTACAGTTCCTCCTCCACTTGATGATGTTCCTGCTTCAATACTTGCTTCTGGAGCTGTGACAAAAATATTTGCATACATTTGTGAACAGTGATATGTTATTTCAGCACTCTTTGCTCCACTTGTAGGTTTTCTGAAAAGAACCTTTGTTCCTAAATCAGAAGCAACATATCCTTCATATTCATTAGTTGTTCCAATTTCTCTGTAAGCACCATCTGAATAAAAGAATCCTCCATTTCCTGCTGTGTCCGGAGTAACTTCAGTTACTTGTGCTTCACTACTACTCCAACCAAGAGTTACATTAATAAGAGAACCTGAACCAATATTTCCGTCCTTGTCCTCTTCTGACATCATCAACATCCAGCTACTAGTTCTGTTTGTAGTTTGAGCTACAAGAGAACCAGCATCAGAACCATTGATAAGAACTCCCCAATTATTAGAGCTTGCTCCATATTGAAGTGGGTCGCAATCATCTCCACTAGTAGAGTTTATAGGTAACCAAATACCTAAACCCCCTGCTGTGTAGATTCTATTAAATGTTACACCACTCCCAGCCGCTATATCAACAAACTTATCAACACTATTAGCATCAAGCCCATGAGAAACATGAAGTATAGTTAATTCTACATTTCCAATTGTTACTATGTCTCCATCTTTCTTGTTTTCGTATTTTGAACCTGTAAGCTTGTTTTCAATTGTTGTATAGTTTGTTCCATCACTATCACTTGTTGAACTTACACGCAATAAGTAAGATTCAGCTTCTGTTGATGAGTTCCATGAAGCAATAAAATAATCATCTGTATCTCTGTCATATCTTATAAAATCTCCACCTGTATCATTACCGGTTCTTAAAGTGCTTGTTCCATCATTATCACCTGCAACATATAAGTAATCAGTTCCATTTCCATATAATATGTTGATATTAGCATCTCCATCTTTAATTGGAACAGTTAACTCAATACCATAAGTTCCTTGACTCTTTATTTCTATTACTTCTTCACATGGTTTAGTAACTTCTCCTGCTGTAATCTTTACAGATTCAAAAGCAGGGAAAACAGCTTCCATTTCATCACTAATAAAAATTTCATCATCTGATATCCATTGAAGAACAATTTTCTGTATGTCTACTTTATTAGAGTCTGCTTCGCTTCTTGCAATAAAGACTTTAATTTCGTCGACATCCACATCATTAACTTCAAGAACTTGGTTGTTTTCTAAGGTTAATTTGTCAGCCCCAATTGTGAATTCTGCACTCATAACTCCGCCAGCTAATGCTTGATAAGAGATATCAGTAACTCCTAATTGTGTTCCATCAGATAACTTATATGTTCCACCTTTAGCAAGTTTTGTTGTTGTTTGACTTGTTCCCCCACTATCAATAACATCAAATTGTGAATATGTAGAATCCACATATGTTAATGTAATTGTATAGCTTTTGTCATCAATTGCCATTGTTTTCTCTTCATTTATGTTGATAGTACTTGAAGAAGCACCTTTCATTAATTCAAACTTTGTATCAGAAGATTTGTTATAAGCATTAAGTAATTTGTATGTCTTACCTAATATTGTTATATCTCTATCTTCCATATCTTCTAATCTTCCACTTGAATCAACATCACTCCTTACATCTTTTGTAAAATCAAGGGTATAGTTCATAACCAATACACTTGAACCAATTTTAATACCTAATGTTGGAGTATCCTTCTTGTAATCATTGTCATCAAAGTGTGTGAAATTAATAGCTGTGTCCTTTAGAATCTCTATCTCTTGTTCATATTTGTAATCAATATTATCTTTGCTTCTAAATGTTTTGTCAGCTAAAAGATTTGGCAAATCTGAGTCACTTATTTTTGTTGTCTGCACATCAGTTAAGGCGTCATTTAAGTTGAGCTTATTTGTTGATCTTTCAATCTTAATAGAATCCCCTCCTGTTGCAGTTGTAGTTGTTCCTGATGTTGCTGTAGTAACTTTTCCTTGTAATGCTGATTGTAATGAAACAGCAGCATCCCAGTCACTTACAGCACCAGCATGACTACCAGCAGTTACAACAATAGCAGCATCTGCAGTTCCTCCAACAACCATAGGTGATGGATAATTAGCTGCTAAAGCAGTTCCAGCTGTGCTTCCAATCATTACAGCACTTGCAATCACTGACGCAATCTTTCTAAAGTTAAATTTCATTTTTAAACCTCCTTTCAATGTATAAATATAGTTTCTTTTGAATTCTATTATTCAAAAGATAACCCGTTTCTTTTGAAACGCATTATTAATATCTAATAAGTATTTAAAAAGGTTTCGATGGAAAACTCAAAATATTGGGGAAATACCCTATTTTTAGAAGTTTATTTATAAATCTTTCGCCACTACTCTTTGTATAAACAAACCTCATTTTTTAATAAACAAAAGATTTATAAATATGGGGGTTTTATTATAACATATATAACAATTTTAAACATATATGTCCAAAATATATAATAAAGATATATGTTTAAAAATATATAGTAAACAAAAAAATATATTTTAAATGGCAACTAAACAAAAAACAAGGGTAGTAAATATGTTTATCACTCCAGACTCATTTACATCTATATTCAAACGTTTAAGAGGTGACAGGTCAAACTATGATTTCTCAGGATTAACAGACTTAAGGCAGTTATTAAGCAATGAAAAAGCTAAGATATTAAATATAATAAAAAATAAAAATCCAGAGTCTATTTACAAGCTATCAAAAATATTGGGAAGAGATTTTAAATCAGTAAGACATGATATAGCTCTTTTAGAAAAATTTGGATTTATTGAGCTGAAATCTGAAATAAAAGGAAAAAGAAAAAAACTTCACCCAGTTATAGATATTGATAACTTGCAGATAAATATAAGCTTTTAATTTGCTTGTTGCTTTTTTTAGCTAAATAAATACTTTTAATAAGAAATCTTCATCTCAATATAAAAGATTTCCCCAGAAACAGGAATAAAAACTTCAGCACTGCTTGTTATTTTTGTGCTGTTTCCTTTTGACAAGTAAATTAAGTTCTCATTATCTTTATGTATCCTGAAAATATAAGATTTGTACTTCATATCTTTTCCGGTTTTCCAGCTTGTTTCAATTAAATTATGGCTTGTTTTATTTAAAACATCACATGCATTTTCTCCATTAATGCAGTATTTATTCATATAGCATGCACTTATCAAATCCTTAAACTCATATTTTTGAATTTGATTTAATTGGCATTCGCTAGTAAAAAGAAGAGCAGACTCTAAAAAATTCTCAATTTCTTTGTTATTTTCAATTACCGGAGATTGCCTTAGTGAAACAACTAAAAAAATCAGCCCTATAACTACAACTAAAACAACTATTAAAACAAAACCTATCATTTCCTCCTGAGTTTTCTTTTTTGAAATCATTTTATTAAAAATGCTCTTATAAGGCAACCTCTTTGGGTGAGAGTTTTGACTTAAGTATTTTGACTTTATTATTTGAAGTCGAGGCTCGAGTTGGGTGGTACATTTTTGATTGTTGAAAAATTTCCTGTTTTTCAATTTGTATTATACCCCACTGTTATTTTTCCTATTTCACATATTCTTTCTGGAGAGTCTTGGATTTTTTCATATCTGCATAAAGCAACAAAACTTCCTACAAAAACATTGCTTTCTATATTACTATTTTCATAAATATTGAAAAAACTACAATTAGGATAATTTGCTATACCGCACTCTTCATTATTATATTCTGGATAAATCTTTCTTATTCTAATATAAGAAACTGGCCAGAATTTATTATAAACAGAGCGATTTTGTAAAAAAATCATTCTGTCAGTATCTACACAATAACTACCGCAGGAAAATTCCGAAGAATCTGATATAAATCTTGACATTATAACTGCCTGATTTTCTCTTAGATTTAATGATTGATTAATTAAATTTTTTTGTTGTATTGAAAGATAAAACAAAAGAGCTATTACAAACAGCAATATCACTGCAAGTATCATAAATGCCATTTGCTGGATTTTAAACTGCGCTTTTCTTTTATTTAAGCAATTTAAAATTTGAAAATTTTTCATTTTTTGTCCTACCATAATCCACATTGCGCCAAATCATTTTGATATTCAATTTCTTTTGCAATATTTTTAATTAAAATCAAATCCTTAGAATCTTTAAATGAAGCTCCTGTTTTTACAATCTGAGACAAACCAGAAGAACCTGTCCCGCATTTTGCAGACAAATAATTTGCTTCATCTAAATATAATAATGACTGCTGAATTAATCTTTTAACAAGCCGTTTTACATTGCACTCATAAACTTCGTTATCAGAAAAAATAGCAGAATATATTAAATTTCCAGTATAAAAAATTTCTTCATTATCCTTTGTAACATATCCATAATCAAAATTAGATTCACAATCAGACAAGCATGTTCCACTAACTAAAATTTTGCAATCTTTTCCCTGTCCTCCAAAACAAACATTTATATCAGATTCAGAACAATTTTCAAGTTTAATATTTTTTAAATTTAATCCACTAATATCTTCTCTTACAATTTCAGGGGCATTAATAAAACAATATTTGTTTGTTGTGAGAAATATCATTTCAGAAACTTTAAAAGGCATTTTAAATGGTTTTGAGAAAAAATAAACTCTTTTTCCTTGCTCAATTTTTGAAGAGAAAATATACTTGTTTTTTATTGAAATAGGAACGCCTGGGTTTTCCCATTCTTTTCCAAGCCCTGATTTAGTTGATATAGAAATCTCCTGATCTCCAAAACCTCCATCGTCATAACAAATATTATAAATTCTTGTTTCAGAATCAAGGTCAGCATAAGAGCTTTTACCTTCTGCCAATCCAACTTCCATTGGTTCAAAAACAATAGTCAGTTGTTTTGCAGAAAATGTATCTGTGGCTTTTCTGTTTATTTTTATGAGATTCATTGTTGCAAAAATTGCAAGAAAAATTATCACAGAGCCAACTAAAAGTGCAAACAACCATGCAAAACTAAACTCAAAACCTCTTTTTTCCATTAAGAAATAAAAGAAATGTTGTATTAAAATGTTTTTATTACTAATCAAGATAATAATCTCTACCCAACTATCCCTATCTTATATTCTTTTAATATCCTTTGAAAATCTTCAGAAAAATAATCCAAGCTTTCTAAATTTTTCCCGCATTTTTCAACAAGTGTTTTATCAGGATAAACCTGCAGAAAAAGAGTTATATCATAAACTTCATTTCCTGCAGAAATCCAACAACCCTCTTTATTATCATGCTTTATAATTTCAGCATTTCCATATTTTTCCTGATTTTCAATTATAGCTTTTCCAGAAAGATTTCCTGTGATTTTTATAACCCCAACAATCCCTAAAATCAAAGACAAAATAAAAACATAAACAAATATTTTTCTTACCATAAAAAACAAAGAAAAACTATCTATTAAAACTTTACTACGGTCGTATCTATTTAGAAAACATAAGTAACCACATACATCACTTCTTAGAAATCCTATATCCTAAATAAATTAAAATACATAATGCAACTCCAAGAATAATAAACCTTAACCAATCATTCATATATTGCCAATAACCACCTGTCCCATATACAATAAAAAACAAACTTCCTAACATCAACCCACCATATATGCTTCCAATTTCAATAAACAATGCAGAGATTACAATTACAATAACACCTATAATCAGACTTATTAAAAACATATTTCTTCTATAATTCTCATTTACTTTTTCATATTCTTTATTGCATTCTGCATAATAATCACACCAATCATTATTCCAAGTTCCACCTTCACTTTCACATTCCTCTTGTGTTATCACTTTTTCTATTGGTTGGGGCCTTATTTTTTCATCACAATAATTACTATAATCTGGCTCCTCATAAACTAATTTTGTTCCATAAGCTAAGAACATCACAAATATAACTGCAATTATCAAACCAAGTATTATATCTTTTATTTTAAATGTCATATTCTCTCTAATTTAGCTCCTTCTTTTGTATCATTAATAAGATATCCAAGCTTTTTAATCTTTTCTCTTATCTCATCAGCCATGCCCCAATCTTTTTCTTTTCTTGCTTTTTCTCTTTTAACAATTAGTCCTTTTATTTTCTCTGGGATTTTTATTTTCTCTTTCTTCAACAAATCTAATCCAAAAATCTCATCTATTTTTTTAATTGTATTAATTTTTCCTTCAGCTTTTTTATCTCTAATTAAATTCCACAAAACAGCAAGAGCAGAAGTCATGTCTAAATCATCATTAATTGCTTTTTCAAATTCTTCTAAATATTTTTTATCAGAAATTTCTTCCTGTCTTTTAGAAATTTTTGAGACAGAAAACCGTGAAAATTCTCTGCTTTTTGAATTTTCGGGGCTGTCAAGAATCTTTGATTCTTGAAGTCTTTGATTTTCTTTATCATCTTTAATTTTAGAAATAATATTTTTCAATCTTTGATAAGAATTTTTTGCATTTTCTAAATTATCTAAATTAAAATCTAATTGTTTTCTATAATGTGCTGTTAAGATTAAATATCTGTATACAAGTGGCTCAAATCCTTTTTCTTCTAATTTTGAAATTGTGTACAACCCGCCTTTGCTCTTGCTTATTTTCTTTCCTTTAAATGTTAGAAAAGCTCCGTGCAACCAGTAATTCACAAATTTTTTTCCTGTTGCAGCTTCACTTTGAGCAATCTCATTTGTATGATGAACAGAAATATGGTCTTCTCCTCCTGTATGTATATCAATATGTTCTCCAAGATATTTCATTGACATAGCAGAACATTCAATATGCCATCCAGGAAAACCAACCCCCCAAGGACTTTGCCATTCTTGTTGCCTTTTCCTTGGTTCCTCTGAAAATTTCCATAAAGCAAAATCAGTCTTATTTTTCTTATCCCTCATATCAACTCTCTTCCCTGCTTTTAAATCTTCAATTTTCAATCTGGCGAGTTTCCCATAATCTTTTAATTTAGAAGTATCAAAATAAACCCCATCATCAGTCTTATAAGTAAATCCTTTTTTCTCTAATATTTTAATTAATTCAATCTGCTCTTTAATATGTTCTGTTGCCTTGCACCAAATATCAGGAGAAAGTATATTTAATTTCTTAAAATCATCTTTAAAAATTTTCAAATAATAATTTGCAATCTCCCCAGCCTTTTTCCCCTCTTTCTCAGCTGCTTTTTCTATTTTATCTTCTCCAATATCTGCATCACTTATCAAATGTCCAACATCTGTAACATTCATCACATGTTTTACTTTATATCCATTGTATAATAAAACCCTTTTCAAAATATCACTGAAAATATAACTCCTCAGATTTCCTATATGCGGATAGGAGTAGACAGTTGGCCCGCAAGTATAAACCCCAATCTTGTTTTTTTCAATTGGCTTGAAAATTTCTTTTTTTCTTGTTAGTGTGTTGTAGAGTCTTAGCATTTTTTTCCTGCCCCCTTTAGTTCTTCATCTTAAACTAAGAAATCGTTATTTAAAAAACTTAACAAACAGCATTTGATAAAATTCCAACATGAGTCACATCAATATATAGAACATGTGTTTGTTTAGCATTAGTATTTAAATTTTCTTCTTCTATTTCTATTTTTAAGCTTGTATCAGAAACTTTTTTTGGAACATCTAAAACAACAACTGTAATTGTTTTTTGCCCTGGAGAAACAATTCCTTTCCACCCACTGTCAACAACCCATTTCTCAACATTTGGTGTAGAAACTCCACTAAGACTTTCTATGTTTTTAAGCTTTAAGCTGTATTGTGTTTCTGAATCAGAATTGGTTATACACACAACTTGCCTTCTTCCACCATCTCCTAATTTTATTTCTTGTCCACCCTCACCCATACATTTCAACCCATAATCTTTTGAGCCAAATAATCCTATAATTTCACTCTCAACACCACTTGTTATTTTATCACTGATTATTATTCCAGAGCACATTATATTTCTTACAAAAACAATTCCTAAAATAAGCATAGTCATAGCCAAGACTATTATAACAATTGTTCCAATACTTAATTCCAAAGCAGCTTTTTTTGTTTTCATTTTAAAAATTTCCTGTTTACTTCAAAATGTAAATTTTGAATGTCTCAGAAATCTTTGATTTCTGAGTTAAAAGGCAAAAAACTTTTATAGATTTTTTCATATTAATATTAATCCTCCGACAATTAATATTTCAATTATAGATAACATAAGAGCTAATGATGATTTTCTTTTAACAATCGCTATTGCTATAGCTAATAAATTAAAACTTGCTAAAACCAAAAGTATTATTTTCATTATCATATAAACTCCTGTATTGTTGATGCAATAATACCTATAAGTGAAGTTAATAAACCGCCAAACCATGTAACAGTATTATTATTATTATTTAACATAATTCCAATCCCTAAACTGCCAATGCCAAGAGCTCCAAACATAATTACAAAAATACACAATATCATTCTTAAATCTGCTTGTGCTTTTTTCACCATCTTTTTATTATTTATTATAAGTTTTTCGCTTTTATAAAACTTTTTAAAATGGGACAGGGGAGAATTGAACTCCCGACCCCATGATTTCTCCTAATTTTTAATATTAGCTTCAGTCATGTGCTCTCCCACTGAGCTACTATCCCTTAAGAATTTTAAGAATAATCAATTTAAAAATCTTTAGAAAACTATCTATATTGACTTAAATCATCAACAACTTCAACAAAAATATCTCCATATGCCCATCTGGCTTTACACCATTTTTCTCTTGCTAACATATCACCAGCATTATAACCTATCAACAATTCTACTTTTTCAGCTTTATCATAACTTGCATCTTCAGGAACCATATTAATATCTCCATCTCCTGAAATCAAACGATCTTCCTTTAAACTAACCATCTTACCAGTTTCTTTTTTAGTTTTAGAATCTAACAATATAGTTTCAAGTTTATCTCCAGTGAGAAGTTTTGTAAAACCTTCCATATTAACAAAACAAATGTAATCTGTTTCACCAATCAAGATAACAATCTTATCATTCATAAAAATTAGAAAAATACACTCTTTAAAATATTTATTATAATAGAAAATATATATTAAAAAAGTTTAGCGAGTTGGAAATAGGCCACATTCTGTTAAATCTTGTTTCTATATAATAGACAAACGATTTATGCTGACATCAGTCTTTGCCCACGACATTGTGGTTGCACCAGTGAAGACAGCCGTCCTAAAAAATCTTTTCAGATTTTTGGGACATTGAAATCCCATAAAAGAATTTCAACGTTTCATCATATCTCTTGTTTCTTAGTTCCACGCAAGTTTCATAACTCAACAAGAGCTGTGTCGTTTCTGTTCTGGAGCTCTAACCTCACGGCAGTTGCCATTTCGACAATCACATTAATTGGTGTGCGGACCTTCCTCAGAAATCAGATTTGATATAAACAAGTCCTCTCAACTTAATGAGTGATTTCCGAAGCCAGCTATCCAACTCGCTTAATTATGCTTGTTTTAGCAGTTTAAAAATGTTTTTATAGTTCTTATTTCTCTTCTTAATATGAACTACTACTCCCTTAAAAAAGAAGAACTCCTAAAACTCCTGCAAACATCAGAACAAGGTTTATCAGAAAAAGAAGCAGAAAAACGCCTGCAAAAATATGGAAAAAATCAGCTAAAAGAAACTGATAAATTAAACCCCTTAAAAATATTTTTTCTCCAATTTAAATCATTTTTAATTTACATACTTCTTGCAGCAACAATTGTTTCCTTGATAATAAAACATTATGTAGATGCCTCAGTTATTTTTGCGATTATAATTCTTAATGCTTCACTTGGTTTTTACCAGCAATATAAAGCAGAAAGAGCAATAAAAAATCTAAGAAAATTTTTTATTCCAAAATCTCAAGTAATAAGAGAAGGAAGATTAAGAGAAATAGAATCAAGTGAAATTGTTCCAGGAGATATTTTAATTTTAAGAGAAGGAAGCAAAATAACATCAGATTGCAGAATACTTAAATCAGAAGATTTGCAAGTAAATGAAGCAGTTCTCACAGGAGAATCAATTCCAGTTAAAAAATCAGTTTCTGTATTAAAAAACTCAACACCACTTTACAAGCATTCAAATATGCTTTATGCAGGAACCCTTGTTTTAAATGGAAATTGCAGGGCTGTTGTTGTTGAAACTGGGATGAAAACAGAATTTGGAAAAATAGCTGAAACAGTTCAGGAAATCAAAATCTCTCCAACACCGATGCAAAAAAAAATAGACAGCTTTGCTAAAAAATTAGGAATTTTTATTCTTTCAATTTTAGCTGTATTATTTGTTGTAGCATATTTTATAAATGGGGCAGGTTATGAAATATTCCTCACTATTGTGGCTTTAGCTGTTTCAGCAGTTCCAGAGGGCTTGCCTGCAATAATAACTATATCTCTTGTTTTTGCAACAAGAAAAATGTTGGATGTAAAAACTCTTGTAAGAAGAATTCCAGCAACAGAATCACTTGGAGAAGTAACTGTAATATGCTCAGACAAAACAGGAACAATAACAGAAGAAAAAATGCAAGTTACAGAAATTTTCTCTGATAATTCTTTTTTTAAGAAAAAAGAAGATAAGTTAATGAAAAATAATAAAAAAATTAATGTAATAGAAAACAAATCATTATTCCAGCTTCTTAAAACAAGTGTTTTGTGCAATAATGCAAGATACGAGGGCAATAAAGAAAATTTTGAAGTTATCGGAGACCCAACAGAAGCAGCACTTGTTCAGTCAGCTTATGAATTGAATATAGATAAAAAAATATTCGCAGAAAAAGAGCCTAAAATAAAAGAAATAGCATTTTCTTCTGATAGACAAATGATGTCAGTTATAAGAAAAGAAAGAAGAGAAATAATTTATGCAAAAGGAAGTGATGAAGTTATTCTTAAAAGATGTTCTAAAGAATTAATAAATGGAAATTTTGTTGCTTTAACTGATACAAGAAAAAAAGAGCTTTCAGACATAGCAGAAAAAATGCAGGGAAAAGCATTAAGAACATTAGCCTTTGCTTTCAAATATGTAAAAAAAGATTACAAAGAAGAGGATTTTATTTTCCTCGGATTTATTGGAATGATAGACCCCCCAAGAAAAGAAGTAAAAGATGCAATTAGATTATGCAAAAAAGCAGGAATAAAAATAAAAATGCTCACAGGAGATGCTGCTTTAACAGCAAGAGCAGTTGCAGATGAAATTGGATTAAAAGGAAAACTAATGACTGGAATAGAATTAGATAGCTTAAATGAAAATGAATTAAAACAAAAAATTAATGAAACTGAAATATTTGCAAGAATAAACCCAAAGCAAAAATTCAAAATTATATCTGTTTTAAAAGAAACTGAAACAGTTGCAGTAACAGGCGATGGAGTTAATGATATTCTTGCATTGAAAAAAGCAGATGTTGGAATTGCAATGGGAATTCGTGGAACAGATGTTGCAAGAGATGTTTCAGATATAATTCTCTTAGATGATAACTTTGCCTCAATTGTCCTTGGAGTGAAAGAAGGAAGAGTTGTTTATGACAACACAAAAAAATTTACAAAATATCTTCTTGCAGTTAATTTCAAGGAGATTCTTTTGATTTTTTATTCAATACTCTTGGGATTGCCATTGCCTTTGCTTCCTCTGCAAATTCTTTGGATAAACCTAATTACAGATTCTTTTCCTGCTCTTGCATTGTCAGAAGAAAAAGGGCATAATGTTATGTCAAGAAAACCCCTCAAAGAAAAAAGTATTTTAAAAGGAATTTTAGGTTTTATTTTAATAGCAACTTTAATAGGATTGATTCTTGAAATTGGACTGCTTCATTATGGTTTAAAAAATTTAGATATCACAAGAACAAGAACTATTCTATTAACAACAATTGTCATGTTTGAAGCATTTTTTGTTTTTACTTGCCGTTCTGATAAGCCACTAAAAGAAATTGGAATCTTTTCAAACAAATGGTTAAATTATGCTGTTTTATTAGTTATTGTATTGCATTTAGGATTAATGTATTCTCCTCTTGGAAGCTTGTTTGGAATTGTTCCATTAACAACAGAATGGTTTTATATTGTACCTTTAGCTTTAATAGGAGTAGTTGTGTTTGAGGCGGGGAAGTT
>Ga0180007_10002004_pt1 | contig 25391 bp, 28 predicted proteins | sample MM_PC_MetaG_FD_121122 | JGI IMG/M metagenome (GOLD analysis project Ga0180007, IMG submission 121122) | Groundwater microbial communities from the Aspo Hard Rock Laboratory (HRL) deep subsurface site, Sweden - MM_PC_MetaG | ecosystem: Environmental > Aquatic > Deep subsurface > Groundwater... | reverse complement strand
TCAATTATCTCTCGATTAAGAATTCTACAAAATCCTACTCGTTTTGTCAATGTGTTTTTGTCAAAGGTTGTCAAAGTGTTTTCGATTAAAGTTTGTCTTTTAGCTGATTTAGTGGTATAATTACAACTATGAAAATGGTGTTTTTTGATGTGGAAACTACCGGGTTGAGCCCTACAAACGGGGATAGAATCTGCGAAATAGGCATCTTGTGCTGTGATAATTTCAAAATCAAGAAATCCTTTTCGAGCCTGGTTAACCCCCTCCAGCCCATTCACCCTGCAGCAAGCATGGTAAACAGAATAACCGACGAAATGGTAAAAGATGCCCCCCGTTTTCATGACCTTGCGGATAATATTTTAGAATTATTTTCCGATAGAATAATTGTCTGCCACAACGTGCCGTTTGACATGAAATTCCTCCAGCAGGAGCTTTCACTATTAAATAAACCCGCTCCTGATAACCCGGTAATGGACACACTGCTCCTGGCAAGGAAATTTTTTAAATTTCCTTCAAACAAACTGCAGAGCCTGGCGGATTATTATAAGATTAACCCAAAGAACAAACACAGGGCACTGGCAGATGTGTATACAACACGAAAACTCTTAATGCACTTTTTTGAACATTTTAATAAAAACGGAATAGATATTTACGAGTTCTACGGAAGATAAAGGGAATACCCCATAGTCTTCCAAGAGACTAACACGGGGTATTAAAGAGGTTGTAATGTTAATTGGGGTTATCTCAGACACGCACGACAATTTGCCTTTAATTGCCAGAACTGTAGATGTTTTTAATAAAAGAAAAGTGGACATTGTTTTGCATGCAGGGGATTTTGTCTCTCCCTTTACTTCTAAAGAATTCAAAAACCTAAAATCAAAGTTTGTTGCTGTTTTTGGAAATAATGACGGCGATAAAAAGATGCTAAGAGAAAAATTTAAAGATATCGGGACCATTCATGACAAATATTACGAAACAAACTTGGACGGCCGGCAGGTTTTGTTAATGCATGAACCCGATTCTATTGACGCTTTAATAGCATCACAGAAAAATGATATCATAATTTACGGGCACACGCACAACCCGGAAATAAAAACTACCGGAAAAACGCTTATAATCAACCCGGGTGAATGCGGCGGATGGCTTACCGGAAAATCCACAATAGCCCTATTGGAGCTTCCTTCCAAAAAAGTTGAACTAATAAAATTGTAAATACGAAAAGGAATATAAAAATGGAAAAGAAAAATTATTCAAAAACAGTTAATTTACCAAAAACCCAGTTTTCAATGAAGGCAAACCTTTCGGTGCTGGAACCAAAAATCCTGGCACTTTGGAACGAAAACAAAGTTTATGAAAAAATGCTCAAAAAAAGCGCAAACCAGTTCATTTTGCATGACGGCCCACCTTACGCAAACGGCGTTATCCACATCGGGCATGCTTTAAATAAAATATTGAAAGATATCGTAGTAAAATACAAATCAATGCGCGGTTTTTCCACCCCCTACGTTCCGGGATGGGACTGCCACGGGCTTCCTATCGAACACCAGTTATTCAAAACCCTCAAATTAGACAAAAGACAGATAGATAAAATCGAATTGCGTAAAAAAGCAAAAGATTTTGCCATGAAATTCGTCGATATACAAAGAGATGAATTCAAGAAGCTTGGAGTTTTCGGAGATTGGGGCCGTCCTTATCTTACTATGGCGCCAGAATATGAATCAACCATAATCCACATGTTCAAACAACTGGTAGAAAAAGATTATATTTACCGCGCAAAAAAACCGGTTTATTGGTGCACTCACTGCGAAACAGCCCTGGCGGACGCCGAAGTGGAATATGCAGACCACATTTCCCCTTCAATTTTTGTAAAATTCAAAGTAATTGAATATACTCCGGCACTAAAAGCAAAAAATCTTCCTGAAAATAGTTCCATAGTAATCTGGACCACAACACCCTGGACCCTTCCTGCAAACGTTGCATTGTCTTTTGCGGCTGAAGAAAATTACGTATTTATAAAAACAGGGGATGAACACATGGTGATCGCAGAAAAACTTCTTAAATCAGTTACTGAAAAAATAGGCCTCACAAATTATGAAGTTACCAACCTCGTTTTCAAAGGAAAAGATTTTGAATACATAAAATGCAAAAACCCTCTTATTGACAGCACTTCTACAGGCATTCTTGCTGATTTTGTCAGCCTGGAAGACGGCTCAGGCATTGTGCACAACGCTCCCGGCCACGGACAGGAAGATTATGTTGTCGGACTAAAATATAATCTCCCCATTCTTTCACCAGTTGACGATAAAGGCGCATTCACAAGTGAAGTTCCTGAATTCTGCGGGCATAGGGTTTTTGCAGCAAACCCGATGATCACCAAGAGGTTAAAAGAAATCGGCGCCTTGCTGAATGAAACAGAAATAACTCACTCGTACCCGCACTGCTGGAGATGCAAACATGCTGTAATCTTCCGAGCAACTTATCAATGGTTTATGAACGTTGACCTGCAGGGTTTGCGCAAAAAACTGTTAAACTCGGTAAAAGACGTTAAATGGATTCCGGAGTACGGTATTAAAAGAATCACGGGAATGCTTGAAAACCGCCCAGATTGGTGTTTGTCAAGACAAAGATACTGGGGTTTGCCAATCCCCGCGATTAAATGCGAAAAATGCGAAGATGTTTCTTTAAATCCGACAGTTATAGAAAAATTTGAAAAATATACCAAAACAGAGAGTAGTGATTGCTGGTTTTCCAGGCCTATTGAAGATTTCCTTCCTTCAGGGTACAAATGTAAGTGCGGCAATGACAAATTTAAAAAGGAATCCGATATTTTTGATGTCTGGTTCGAATCCGGCGGATCGCACGAAGTAGTTTTATCTGACAAATCAAACTGGCCGGCTGATATGTACCTTGAAGGAAGCGATCAGCACAGAGGTTGGTTCCAGCTTTCATTGATCCCTTCAGTCGCTTTACACGGTAAAGCGCCTTTTAAAGAAGTACTTACCCATGGCTTTGTTGTTGACGCTGAAGGAAAGAAAATGTCTAAATCGCAGGGAAATGTGATCGCTCCACAGGAAATAATGAAAAGTTTCGGGGCAGAAATTTTGCGCCTGTGGGTAAGTTCCAGCGATTACAGCGAAGATATAAGAATTTCAAAAGAAATTATCGAACGGCTTGTCGAAACTTACAGGAAAATAAGAAACACCGTCCGCTTTATAATCGGCAATTTATGCGACTATGACGCCAACAGCAACAAAATAAAATACGAGGACCTGCTTGAGCTTGATAAATATATGCTTTTGCGCCTTCAACAGTTAAATAAAGACGTTACAAAAGCCTATGACAGTTACGAATTCCATAGTGTTGTCTCGCTCGTGAATAATTTCTGTGTCCTTGATCTTTCAGGTTTTTATTTAGACATCCTTAAAGACCGGCTCTACACTTATCCCGCTGATTCCAAAGAAAGACGCTCAGCGCAAACTGTTCTTCAGGAAATTCTAATCACCATGCTGAAACTTATTTCCCCCATTCTTTCATTCACAGCTGAAGAAGCCTGGCAGACTTTAAGACAGGAGTCAAAGAATATCAGCGAAGCATCAGCAAGCATTTATATGGAAACAATTCCAGAACCAAAAACAGAATTGATGAATGAAACCATTGAAAAAAATTGGAAAAAAATCATGGAAGTTCGCGATAAAGCCAATATGGAACTTGAAAGCGCAAGAAAATCGGCGCTTATCGGAGGCTCCTTAGAAGCAAAACTTGTTATTGAAACCGATAATGAATTATTGGAACTATTAAAAAAATATCAGAAAGATTTGCCTGCCATACTGATTGTATCACAACTTGAATTGAAACCGATTAGTGAGGGTTTGAAAATTACGGTATCTCATGCCGAAGGCAAGAAATGCCCGAGATGCTGGAACTGGTCAACTGAAACCGCTGCGGAAGATTTATGCCCGCGGTGTAAGGATACTATTGCAAAGCTTATTTAACGCTAAAAAATATCAACACCAAAGAGGGTAATATTGCCTTAACCCGTAAATTAAGATATAATTATAATTAATGAAACATTTGAAATATAGCTGTCCCGTTATTCTTCTTATTGTCATTCTTGATCAGCTAACCAAGTTTTTTATAAGAAAAAACTTTTTCCTCTACCAGTCAAAACCGGTCACATCCTTTCTATCCTTGACCTATATACATAATACCGGCATGGCGTGGGGTTTTTTTCAGAACCAGGCTTATTCAAATGTTGCATTCATTTTTATTATGATCGCCATACTCGCCTGTTTCATCATTTATTACAATAAACTTATTGAATTTGGCGGTCGAGCGGCTGAAATTGCAATTACACTGGTTTTTGCCGGAGCTTTTGGAAACCTGATAGACAGAATTTTTCTGGGAAATGTAATAGATTTTATTGATTTCCATTTTTTCCCCGTTTTTAATGTCGCAGATTCGTCCATTTCAATCGGCGGCGCAATACTTTTCATTTCTTTTTTTATTAAAAGGAAATCTTAACAATTATGTGCCCTGAACTTTTCAATTTAGGCCCTTTGTCAATTAAAACTTATGGATTTTTTGTAGCCCTGGGATTTGCAGCAGCTATTTACTATTTGAGCAGGCAGGCCGCAAAACAAGCGTTAAGCGTAGAAACCATATTAGACCTGGGGCTCTATATTCTTCTAAGCGGTTTAATAGGCGCCAGGGCCATCTATGTCGCGCTGAACTGGGGATTCTATAGAAGCAACCTCCTGGAAATATTTTTCATTTGGTCCGGCGGCCTTGTGCTTTACGGCGGCGTGGTTACAGCTTTTATTGCCGTTTTCTTTTATTTGCGAAAGAAAAAATATGACATTTTGAAATTTGCGGATCTATTTTCCCCCGCATTTTTTTTAGGCCTGGCTATCGGCAGAATAGGATGCCTTTGCGCCGGGTGCTGTTACGGAAGGCCAACAACCGGCTTTTGGGGTATTGTGTTTTCTAACACGAAGGCTTTTGCACCGTTAAATATAAAATTAGTCCCCACGCAAATTTTAGAATCATTGTTCAGTTTTATTGTCTTTGTGTTCACTCATTATTTAAACAGAAAAAAAATATTCAACAGCCAGACTTTTTTTACTGCTATCATAATCTACAGCTTATGGAGATTCTTTATTGAATTCTTCAGGGGAGACGACAGAGGGCCGATGATTTTTAACCGTTTGTATCCGTCGCAATTTATTTCGATACTTTTCTTGGTTATATCATCTGTCAGCTTATATTACTTATGGAAAAAGAACTTACGGCAATACCCGGGGCAAGAATAGATTCTTTTCTTGCCGCTAATTACCCTGATTTTTCAAGAAATTACTTCAAACAGCTCATAAAAGAAAAAGCTGTGCTTATCAACAGCCGGGCAACTGAACCTTCTTATAAACTGCGTGAAAATGACAAGGTCAGCATCATTTTCCCAGCAACAACAAAAACCGATTTTTCAAAATGCCCGCTGGAAATAATCTACGAAGACGATTCGTTTATTGCAATAAACAAACCCTTTGGTATAAGCGCGCATCCTGTTTTTGGGCGTTCCGGGCGCGCTGTTAAAATACAGGAACCGACGATTTCAGATATAATCTCCGCCCAGAGGAATAATTCAAAAATAGACCGTTCGGGGCTCGTTCACCGCCTGGATAAAGATACTTCTGGGCTGATGATAATTGCAAAAACACCTGCCGCTCAGTATAACATAATGAAACAGTTTATGCACAGGTCTGTAGAAAAAATATACCTAGCGCTGGTTCATGGCATATTTATTGAAAAAAATGGAAGCATCGATGCGCCTTTAGCAAGAGATTTCCGGGACAGAAAAAAGTTTACAATCGGATTCGGGAGAACGGCAATGACTCATTTCAAAGTAAAAGAAGCTTTTAAGGATAACACTTTTCTGGAAGTCCACCCTTTAACCGGAAGGACCCATCAGATAAGAGTTCATTTAAATTCAATAGGGCGCTCAATTTTAGGCGACAAGGTTTACTATAGTTTTGAATCAAAAAATGAATCAGAAAAACTCAACATTTCCCGGCAGATGCTTCACGCCTGGAAACTTACTATTATGCACCCAAAAACTAAAAAAGAAATACAATTAAGCGCAAAATTACCAGCCGATTTTTCAAAAGCTTTGAAATTATTAAAAAAATCTGCTGCAATTGCATTATGTATTTTTTCTTTGGCATTGTTTTCAAATATTTCTGTTGTTGCCGCAACAACAGCTAAAAAGAAAACCGCAAGCCCTGCACCAGCGGGAAACAAAAAATTAAAATCTCTTGAAATTCAAATAATACAATTAAGCGATGATTTGGCAAACGTTGAAGATTCTTTCAAGGTTTTATCCGATAACCAGCAAAAATTATACGACGATCAGGCGGATTCAAAAAACCGCGTAAGGGAAACTAACCTTGCGGTAATCGAACTTAACAGGAAGCTGACCGAACTGCAGGCTCAATTTGACCAATTTAAAACAGATTTTAAAATGCAAAAAGTTACGGGCCAGGACAAAAAAAATGCCGAGCAAACCAGGGAATCAAATAACCCGCAGCCCGCTTTAACCCAGGACACTGCAGACAAACTAGCCGGGTTGCAGACAGATGTAGAGCTTTTAAAAAAAGAATTAAGCTCGATACAGGAAAGAATGGGAATTGCAAAAGCTCAGACAACGCTGGAACCGGAAAATGCAAATAGGGATAAAATCAAAAAAATGCTGACTTCCCCCTGGGCAGGAGCTGTTGCCTTAGGAGTATCAATCCTGACACTGCTTATAGTAATAATCGCAAACTAATAGTAAAGAGGCCTGAAATGAACGTCATGGAAGCGATTAAAAACCGCAGGAGTATTAGAAAATATCAAAACAAGCCTGTTGAGAAAGAAAAACTTAATTCTGTCCTTGAAGCAGCCCGCCTGGCTCCATCAGCACGAAACCGGCAAGAATGGCAGTTTATCGTAGTTCAAGATAAACAAACAAGGGAAAAATTATCCATAGCCGCAAATAATCAGGCATTTGTTTCGGAAGCGCCGGTAGTAATAGCCTGCTGCGGCCTGGATGACGGATATTTAATGCGATGCGGACAGCCAGCTACCACAGTAGATTTATCTATTGCAATTGATCATATGACGCTAAAAGCTGTAGAAGAAGGCCTGGGATCCTGCTGGATTGGCTCATTTTATAAAGATGAAGTAAAAAAAATACTGGGTATTCCAAAAGACATTCAGGTTGTTGAACTTCTCACACTCGGTTATCCCGCAGAAAATCCGGATACCCGGGACAGAAAAAACCTGGAGGAAATTGTGCGCTGGGATAAATGGTAACCCTTCCGAGGATTTGTTTTGCATTTCTATTTTCAAAATTATATAATTAAAACATGAAAGATGAAATTTTTATTGCAGGAGCAGGCGGCCAGGGAATTTTAGCCTTGGGAAAAATACTTGCGGAATCTGCCGTAGAGCAGGGTAAGTTCGTAACTTTTTACCCAAGTTACGGCGCAGAGATCCGGGGCGGAACAACCAACTGCACTGTAATAATCTCTGATGAAGAGATAGGTTCTCCGACAATCAGCTGCGCTAACTCGCTGATTATCATGAATACCCCCTCGTTAGTTAAGTTTCTGCCCAAGCTTACAAGTAACGGAGTGTTGATAATAAATTCTTCCTTGATCGATATTTCACAAGAAGCCCGGGATTTGAAAAATAGAATTTCAGGAATATTTCAAATTCCAGCTACGGCTATTGCCCAGGAACTTGGCGATATACGCTGTGCGAATATGGTAATGCTTGGAGCCTATACAGGCGTGAAAAAAATTATTTCGTCTGACAGCGTATCCAAAGCGATAAATAACACTTTTTCCAAGAAACCTGAACTTGTTAAATTAAACATAGAAGCCTACAAAAAAGGAATTTCAGGAGTAAAACCCCTATGACAATTCGAAAAGCAAGAGTTCAGGATGCGCCTTCAATGCACAAATTAATAAATTCTTATGCTGATAAAAAGTTAATGCTTTCCAAAGCGCTTAGCGAGATTTATGACCACTTATCTGACTTCTTTGTTGTAGAAGAAAACAAAAAGATAGTCGGGTGCTGCGGGCTTCACGTAACCTGGGAAGATTTAGCTGAAATACGTTCTTTAGCTGTTGACACTAAAACCAAAGGCAAGGGTTATGGAGTCAAGCTTATGAAAACCTGCCACAAGGAAGCAAAAAAACTCGGCGTTAAAAACGTATTTGCTCTCACGCTTATACCGGAATTCTTTAAGAAACTCGGCTATCACGAAGTTTCAAGAGACAAATTGCCCCACAAGGTCTGGACAGACTGTATTAAATGCCCTATTTTCCCCGACTGTAACGAAGTCCCCCTAATGAAACAACTCTAAAAAAATCCTGAATCCTTTCTTTATCCCTGGCATCTAACCTTTGAAGTTGATGACTTTGCTTATAAAATCACCGAAAAAATAGGTATTGATTCCCTGCAGATAAAAAATCAACTGCGCAATTACAAGGTTGGTTTTGACAAGAAAGCTGAAGAACTTACTTTTGGATAACTTTTTCCAATTTTCTGTGCGAAAGGTGGCGCTTCACAAACCAGACAACACCTGCTAATATAATGATAATAATTACAGCATCCACCAGATGCATCCATCTGCCTAACTTATCTTTTAGCAGCATTTCCCACTCAAGAAAAGTGCCTGCCCTTTTGCCGAATTCATAGCCAATATAAGAAAGAAGAAAACACCACGGGAACGAACCGATAAAAGTATAAAATATAAATTTAATAAATGGAACCCTGCCAATTCCGGCAGGCAATGAAATAAAAGTCCTGATAACGGGCAGCATCCTGCTGATAAATGCTGAAAGCTGGCCATATTTAGCAAACCACCTGTCAGCGTTGTCCATATCGTGCCTGGAAATCAATATATATTTGCCATATTTTTCAAGAAAAGGCCTGCCGCCCCAAACACCAGCAACATAAGCTATAATTGAACCTATTACACAGCCGAAAGCTCCCGCCGCTGATACATAAACAAGCGCCATCCAGGGGCCACAAACTGATGTAAACCTTCCGGTAGCTACAAGGTATCCGGAAAAAGGCATAATAATTTCGCTTGGAAGCGGAATGCACGCGCTTTCAATGCACATAGCGGCAATGATTCCGTAGTAACCTGTTGCTGAAATTAAAGCAACAATAATCCCGCCTAAATATTTAACAAGCTTCTCAATCATAATAATCCTTTAATTTGTTATTGGCCATATTAAATCCAGAATGACAAAATAGCAAGTTTTTTAAGAATTGTCAAAAAAATACATCAAAACGTATTGTATCATATGGTGTGGACTGGTGGAATTGGTGTTAGTGTAGTCTGACACCATTTTCTTATTTTTCAAAATTAGCGGGCGATAATCTTAGTTGCATCTTTCTAAAGTCTATCGCTACCCTGAAGTTTTCTAATAGCATACTGTTAATAAAGCCGTCTATCTCAATGGGTTTATCCATTTTTTTTAGTTTCTTTGCTTTTGTTTCATTATTAATTAATTGTAATGATTCAACTTAGGGCAATGACGCTAACCAGCGCGGAGCAGTTACAATCAGAATTTTGTTATCATTGTTTTTGATGTATTTGAACACATTTTTTGTATTTACTAACTGAACTGCGGGAATTTTTAATTCGTTCTGGAACTTGATCAGATTTTTTGACACGCTTTCATCCGAATATTTTGTTTCAACCAATAACATTGGATTATTATTTTCAGTAATTAGGAAATCCACTTCTTCTTTGTCCTTATTACGGATATAGTGAAGGTTAAATTTCCCGTAACCGTGCTCATTCCAGGAATACATGCACCTTAACAGTTCCAGCGCAATCATATTTTCAAACTTATAGCCTTCAATCTTTATTTCGGTATAATTATATAAGTATAACTTTTTCTCTTTAAGAATTGCCCGGGCTATTCTTTTTGTCCAGGGACTTATCCTGAATGTAAGATAAAACTTTTCAAATAAATTTAACCAATCTTTTATGCTGACATAACTAACCTGCGTGTCGCTAACCAGATTATTCACTGAAAGCGGGCTGCCTATTCGTGAAGGTAACAACGAAAATAATATTTCAATATCGTCGACTTTCTTTACTTCTGTTAAACTCCTTATATCTTCCCTTAATAACTGCGCTAAATAGGTTCTAGACCATCTATTAAGAAACGTTTTGCTGCTTTTTATGAATGGTTCAGGAAATCCGCCAAAATTACAAAGCATATCCCACTTATCCTGGCTGGGATTAATCTCATTAATATCAAATTCGTTAATTGGATTTTTGATAAAGCTTTCAATATTCCGCCTCTTTTTACTCAATTCAGCCAGTGTCAGTGGCAGCAAATGTAACTGAAAATACCTGCCTGCTAAAGAATCACCGCCTTTTTGAAACAAATCCAACCGGCCACTGCCTGAGATAATGAATCTATAATCTGTTGAAAACTGGTCATAAATACCCTTTAAATAATTTTTCCAGTTTTTATATTTATGTATTTCATCAAGAATTATTAGCGGAGCCGACTCATCTACCCTGTTTATGGTTTCAAAAAAAGCAGGATTCTGTAGTAATTTCTTTTTATTTTCAATAATGTCCCAGTTAAAATATACATTATTTTTAAATTCCTTTGCTATTTCTTTAGTAAATGTGGTTTTACCTACCTGTCTTGGCCCTGACAAAAATATCATTTGCTTTCCTGATGCTAGTTCCTGCCATAAATCTAAATATAAGGTTCTTTTTATCATGTGTCTATTTTATACAACTATATTAAAAAAGTCAAGACTAATTTATTGTTAACCATAAAATAGTCGGATTAAACTTATTCGGCTCAGACAGCAAACTTGCTCTGATGAAGCCGAGATACTGTTTAATCGCTTCTGACATAAATTAAGAAGGCAGTTTCAATCGACAAACGGTTAAAAACGAGGTATAATTATGCGCAGAAGCAGGACCTCGAACGAATTTTTTTATTTTTAAGGCTTAAGCGGTGGAAAAAATAATATGGGTAAAATTGAAGAAATACTACAATTAAAAGTTTTAGAGAGGAGAAAATAGCTATGAGTAAAATACTTTTAGGAGTAATTTGCGGGTTAGTTTTCGGGATAATTGATGTTTTGATAATGATTCCGCTTAAATACGAGAATAATCGCAAGAGAAACGAGGCAATGGCCGCTGCTTTTGTTGAGCGATTTATGATTGGTTTTTTGATTCCAAATGTAGACATGGGGATTCATCCGGCTTTGGCAGGCCTGTTGTTAGGAGTTGGTTTGAGCATACCTTCAGCTATTATTACCAGAGCTTATGCGCCGATAATCGGAATTGGGGTAGTCGGAAGTGTAATTATTGGATTTATTGTTAAGTAAAAATAATCAATTTAACTTAAAAAACAGTAAAAACGGCAACTTAATACGGAGGGTTGACATTTGTCGATTTTAAGTATAATATATTGGTCGAAACTAGGGTATCCAGGAGGTAATATACTCCGTACTCTTTCAAGCGAGTAACACGGAGTATTGAGGAGGTAATATATGGAAGTCGTGGTAAAAAAAGATTACGATGAGATAAGCAAGCTGGCTGCAAAAATGATTGCAGATGTCATTAAATCAAAAACTAAACCAGTCCTTGGTTTCCCCACAGGCAGCACTCCTATCGGGACCTACAAAGAACTTATCAGGCTTCATAAAGAAGAAGGGCTTGACTGGTCGAAAGTTTCAACTTTCAACCTTGACGAATACGTAGGACTGGAACCTAAACACGACCAGAGTTGTTACTATTTCATGTGGGAAAACCTTTTCAAACACATTAACATAAGAAAAGAATCCATTCACGCTCCCAACGGCGTTGCAAAGGATATCGTTGCATTTTGCAAATGGTACGAGGATGAAATAATAAAAACCGGCGGAATTGATGTACAACTTTTAGGCATCGGCGGAAACGGGCATATTGCATTTAATGAGCCGGGCTCATCGCTAGGGTCACGGACCAGGATAAAAACACTCGCCAAAGAAACAATCAAAGACAATGCAAGATTCTTTAAAACTTCGGATGAAGTCCCTAAATATGCAATTACAATGGGGATCGGCACAATCATTGAAGCAAGGGAACTAATTCTGCTTGCGAATAAGGAAACAAAAGCAGACGCCATTTCAAAAGCAATTGAGGGACCGATTACTGCAATGGTACCAGCTACGGTTGTCCAGATGCACCCCAGGACAACAATTATTGTTGATAAACCGGCGGCCAGCAAACTGACAAGAGAATATATTGCAGAACCAAGAGTTCTCAAAACAACAAAAACAAACTAAAAAGGAAAATTTAGGAGGATAGAGATGAGCTGCGTAAATGTATTTGAAGATAAAGGTTTTAGCAAGTTATTGCCGATTGTTTACACAAGAGCCACATTTGAACTGCGCTGCGGTATTGATCTTTTAATCAACAAAATTGAAAGACAGTACAAAGGCACCACAATTAATCTTTTTTGCAGGGAGTACCTTGCGGACGTTCTTGAAACAAAATATTCACATTCCGTAAATAAATGCGAATGTTCGGGAGATGGCAGCCTTTTTATTAACGGAAGAGCGCTTTTGAATTCACAGATTCCTTTAAAGGGCCCGGAAGAAGCGGGAGTAACAAAGGATGGTTCTATTGTTTATATTCGTTTAAACAAATTCAACTGCGAAAAAATTAATCCGGAGATTTTGCTTGGCAGCGACCCGCTGGCAAAACTTGCAGACATAAAAAAAGTTGAAGTAACAGATATCCCGATGATTAATTACACTTGGGAAGTTTTCCAGTATAATCCGGGACAACTTAAAATCGATTATAATAGTTATACCGGCGGCAAAGGCAAAATAGAAGGAAAAGTTTATGAAGGCTCTTATCTGCTTAATCCTTCGCAGATTTTTATTGCAAAAGGCGCCAGCGTTTATCCCGGCTGTGTGCTTAACGCAGAAGACGGCCCAATCTACATCGACGAAGATGCAGTCCTTCAGCCCGGGGCAGTAATTGAAGGCCCTCATTTCACCGGCAGAAAATCCATTATCCGCATAGGAGCAAAAATCCGCACAGGTTCCACTATAGGCGAGGTTTGCAGAGTCGGCGGAGAAGTTGAAGACTCAATTATCCAAAGCTATTCAAATAAACAACATGATGGTTTCCTGGGACACGGCTATTTGGGAAGCTGGTGCAACCTGGGCGCCTGCACGAATAACAGCGACCTTAAAAATAATTACGGAAACGTAAAAGTATATGTGGAAGGAAAATTAATGGACAGCGGATCCATGTTCGTAGGCCTTACCATGGGAGACCATTCCAAATCCGGTATCGGCACTACATTTAACACCGGCACGGTAGTCGGCATTATGTGCAACATTTACGGCGAAGGCCTGCCGCCGAAGTTCATCCCCTCATTTTCGTGGGGCGGAGCCAAGGGAATGGTAGAATACAAAGCTGATAAAGCCATTGAAGTTGCAGAAAAAGTTATGGGCAGAAGAAAAGTAAAAATTACCCCGGAAGAAAAGAAACTTTACTCAGCGCTTTACGAGATGACAAAAGTTGAAAAAACTTACGCTATATCCTCAAAAGAATAGTTGATTTATAGATTATTAATTTCTATAATCGGGATGTTATGGCACTAAAACCTACGCTTAGGAATCTTTTTATGGACAAGGAATTTACAGAAAAAGTAAATTTCCTGAAAAATATTCCTATTTTTGAAGGCTTAAGCAATTCAGCCCTGGGAAAAATTACCGGGATTATATATTCAAAAAAATATCCCGCTGACGAGCTGATTTTTGAAGAAGGAAAGGTTGGGAAAGCCCTGTTTATTATTTATGACGGTGAAGTGGCCATAACCAAAGCATCCAATGGCGCTGAAGCAAAAGTGATCGCAACACATCAAAAAGGCGCATTTTTCGGTGAGATGGCGCTTCTGGAAGAACTTCCCCGCTCAGCCACAACAAAAACTACAAAAGAAACAACACTCTTCCTTATATATAAAGTAAAGTTTGACTGGTTTATAGAAAAAGACCCGCGGGTCGGGTTAAAAATAATACACAACATTGCAAAAGTTCTCAGCGCCCGCCTTCGTGAAACCAGCAACTTTTTTTCGAAAACATTGTGACCAACATAAAAATCTATAAAACAATAGGGCTTCTGCTGGTAATCGGCATAATTGTCTGGTTTGTTTACGCAATCAACAGCATTTTGATGCCTTTTGTTTTGTCTGCTGTTTTAGCTTACCTGCTTTCGCCTCTAGTAAACTTTTTTGAAACAAAAGGCCTGAAAAGAATAGTATCGGCCCTTATTTTGTATTCGATATTTCTTATCGTATTTATTGGCAGCTGCATAATTTTGATTCCTCAGATTTTTAAAGAAGTTTCCATTTTAAGCAACAACCTGCCGGAATATACCAGCAGTATTAAAGGTTCCATCTACTCCATGCAGCAAACCCTGGAAGCAAAATACCCGATAATAAAACAAAAAGGAATATTCGATTCAACAATAAAAAACACGGAACAATTTTTAAACACTGAAACCTCAAGAATTCCCGAATATCTTGCTGCTGTGTTTTCAATGCTTTCAATTTTTGTACTTATACCGTTTATCACTTTCTTTTTTCTGCTGGAAGGCAAAGCCGGCATAGACTTTGTGTTTCAAAAAATACCCCCAAGGTACACTGAAACTATTTTAAGTTTAATCTGCGAAATAGACGAAGTGCTGGGTAATTTTTTCCGCGGCCAGTTTATAGAATCGTCCTGCGTAGGCGTTCTTTCAATAATAGGATTGCTTATCCTTGGCGTTGATTATGCCGTGCTGATCGGAATAGTAGCGGGCATGGCAAATATGATCCCCTACCTGGGCCCTTTTGCAGGGGCGATACCCGCGCTGATTATTGGCTTCATTAAATTTCAGAATATATCCATACTAATAAAAGTTGTAGCCATGTTCTCAATAGTTCAATTCATTGATAATAATTTAATTCAGCCGATAATATTGAGCAAAGGCGTAAACCTGCATCCGGTTACTGTAATATTTGCCATAATGGCAGGTGCGCAGGTTGCAGGAGTCATCGGAATGTTCCTTTCCGTGCCTATTGTCTGCATTATAAAAGCCACCTTCATGATCTTAATTCACCGCAAAGACCTGATATAATGATTAACCGCAGCCCTGACGGGAAACATCCCCTGATACATAATTCAAGCTATATACACCCCACAGCTGTAATTATTGGTAATGTAAAAATCGGCAAGCACGTGTTTGTCGGCCCCGGAGCTGTAATCAGGGCAGACGAATCAAAAAGCTCAATATTTATCGAAGCTAATTGCAATGTTCAGGATAACGTTATTATACATTCATTAAGCGGATGCAAAGTTCAAATAGGCAAAAATACATCACTGGCTCACGGCTGTATTGTCCACGGCCCGTGCAAAATAGGAAAAATGTGCTTCATCGGTTTTGGTTCTGTAGTGTTTGATGCTGTTATTGAAGATAAGGCTGTTTTAAAACATCTTGTAGTAGTTGAAAACGCGCATATTCCATCAAAATGTACTGTTGACAACAGAAACAAAATTGATTCATCCACAAATCTAAGCGCATTAAAACCATCATCAAGTAAAACCGAACGATTTGTAACAACTGTACTTAAAACCAACAAAAGCTTATTAAAAGGTTACAAAAAACCCGAAAATAACAAGTAATTGAGAGTATTTTTGTTGCTTTGTTTTGTTTCTTTTGATAAAATTAGTTTCCAATTTTAATTAGTAATTATTTATTTACAATTCAAGGAGGATTTATGGTTTTAGCAAAAAGAATGAATTTAATCAGCCCTTCACCTACGCTTGCAATTACGGCAAAAGCCAACAAAATGAAAGCAGAAGGAATCAATGTCATCGGTTTTGGCGCAGGCGAGCCTGATTTTGATACACCGGCGAACATAAAGGAAGCCGCAAAAAAAGCCATTGATTCGGGATTTACAAAATACACGCCTACTTCCGGAACAAAAGAACTAAAAGAAGCTGTCTGTAAAAAATTCAAAAATGACAACAACCTGGATTATACACCTGAACAAATACTTGTATCCTGCGGAGCAAAACATTCCATTTTTAATATCATCTTCGCTTTGTGCGACGACGGCGATGAAGCAATCATCCCCTCGCCCTACTGGGTCAGCTATCCTGAAATGGTGCGCGCTGCCGGAGGCAGGCCTGTATTTATAAAAACAACCCAAAACAATAATTTTAAAATAACTCCGGAACAACTTGAAAAAGCAATAACATCAAAAACAAAAATCCTTATTTTAAACTCACCTTCAAACCCTACAGGAATGATTTATTCTGAACCCGAACTCAAAGCTTTGGCAAAAGTTATTGTCTCTAAAAACATTTACTGCATTTCCGATGAAATTTATGAAAAATTGGTTTATGACAATCAAAAACATATAAGCATAGCGGCTTTTGATGAAAATATCCGAAGGCTTACCCTGGTTGTTAACGGTGTTTCAAAATCCCATTCTATGACCGGCTGGAGAATCGGCTACTGTGCCGGCCCTAAAGAAATCATCCAGGCCATGTCAAACTTACAGGACCACTCAACTTCAAACCCGGCTTCAATTTCCCAGGCGGCGGCAGTAGAAGCATTAACTGGGCCTGCGGACAGTTTCAAAATCATGTTTGATGCATTTGTGAAAAGAAGAAATATAATGGTTACTGGCCTGAATTCAATAAAAGGAATAAAATGCCTGAAGCCGCAGGGCGCTTTTTATGTTTTCCCTGACATTTCAGAACTGCTTAAAAAAAATTATAACGGTAAAACCATAGGAAATTCGCTTGCTTTGACAGAGTTATTGCTGGAAAATGCAAAAGTCGCAGTGATCCCTGGAAGTGTTTTCGGCGAAGACAACGCGATAAGGTTATCCTATGCTGTTTCAGACAAAAATATCTCTGAAGGCTTGGATAGAATCAAAAAGTTCGCGAACGCGGTTCGCTAATTTGAATTTGCTCTAAAAATATGATATTTTGTTAAGCAGTTAAGGGGATGAAAATGATAAAATTTAATAAACGCAAAAACACGCTGGAACAGACAGAGTTTTACTATCAGCTTCAGGATGTTGAAGAACCAAAACTTTATCATGATGTTTTTACCTATGGCGAAGTTCCGAAAATTACATTCAATTACCGGCTGGTTCCGATGGATCCCCCTGAAAATATCTGGATTACGGATACAACTTTCCGTGACGGCCAGCAAAGCATGGCTCCGTTTAAAGTTGAACAGATTGTAGCTCTCTACGACATGCTCCACCGCCTGGGAGGCAAAAAAGGCATAATAAGACAGTCAGAATTTTTTCCCTATACACCGAGAGACCGGGAAGCAATAGAAAAATGCCTTGCAAAAGGCTACAAATACCCGGAAATCACCGGCTGGATCCGCGCTACTGAAAATGATTTTAAGCTTATAAAACAATTGGGTTTAAAAGAAACCGGAATTCTCACATCGTGCTCTGACTACCATATATTTTTAAAACTCAAGAAAACAAGAAAACAGGCGCTGGCAGACTATTTAAAAATCGTCAGTTCCGCGCTGGAAATGGGAATTATACCCAGATGCCACTTTGAAGATATTACCCGGGCGGATTTTTACGGTTTCGTTATCCCCTTCGCGGAAGAACTTATGAAACTTTCAAAACAGGCAAAAATGAAAATTAAAATCCGTCTTTGCGATACGCTGGGCCTGGGTGTCATCCACGCCGGTGCTTCCCTGCCGAGAAGCGTTCACGGAATCGTCCATGGTTTATCCCACCTGGCGGAAGTTCCCTCTGAATGGCTTGAATGGCACGGCCACAATGATTTTTACCGGGCTGTAAGCAATGCAACTGCAGCCTGGCTTTATGGCTGCTCTTCAGCAAATGGTTCAATGTTAGGCATCGGAGAAAGAACCGGCAATACACCTATCGAAGGCTTGATTATGGAGTATATTGGTTTAAGAGGCGCTAGAAATGGAATAGATACAACTGTAATTACGGAAATTGCAGAATATTTTGAAAAAGAAATCGGTTACAAAATCCCGCACAATCAGCCTTTAGTCGGTGAAAATTTTAATAAAACCTTTGCTGGAATACATGCTGATGGTTTATTGAAAAATAAGGAAATTTATACTATATTTGACACCGAAAAGATTCTTAAAAGGCCGATTGAGGTCGGCATTACGGATAAATCAGGAGTTTCCGGCATATCTTATTGGCTGAACCACCATTTAAAACTGCCCAAAAATAAAAAAATAGAAAAAGATAGCCCTGTGCTTTTAGAAATCAAAAAGTGGATTGACGATCAGTACCTTAAAGGCAGGGTTACTTCTATTTCCGATACGGAAATGGCAGAAATTTCAAAAAAATATTTTCCCGAATATGTTTGCAAGTAACCTAAGTAGAGGGCTGGGTGAAATTTAAACATTCTTTAAGAGTAAAAATCCTCGCCTTATTTTCTCTTGCCGTTTTAATACCCATTTTAATTGTAAGCTGCAAAAGAATCTTGCGGGTGCTATTGACAAGGCACTTGGGCCCGATACAACTGATTATGTAACCAAGCCTTTTGATATAGAACGGGTATTAGAAAAAGTAAAAAATATTTTGGTATAATGGTATTGTAATTAAACAAAAACAGCCCTGCTTGAGAACATAGCCGGGTGGAGAGGAGTCCTATGGCTAAACAAAAGATTTCTGAATTACAAATTGAAAGGCTTAAATTTAAACCCGTGCTTCCATCAGCTTTAAAAGGCGGGCCCGTATCTGTAAAACCAAAATCAGGCAAACCAACCCAAAGCATTTCTGACCAGGAAACAGTAAATAAGCTATTTCCTCATACTTATGGCATGCCGGTAGTTGCTTTTGTAAAAGGTAAAAATCCTGCTATAGCAAAAAAAACAGTTAGTATCGGAGTTGTGCTTTCCGGCGGACAGGCACCCGGCGGACACAATGTAATAGCCGGCCTTTTTGACAGCCTGAAAAAAGCAAATCAAAAAAACAAACTTATCGGTTTCCTGGGAGGGCCTTCTGGTATCTTAGAAAACAAATTCAAGGAAATAACCGCGCCCTTTCTTGCTGATTACAGGAACACCGGTGGTTTTGACATTATCCAGTCCGGAAGAACGAAAATAGAAACTCCGGAACAACTTGAACAAACAAAGAAAACGCTGATTGATAACAAAATTGACGCGCTTGTTGTAATTGGCGGCGACGATTCAAACACTAATGCAGCGCTTCTTGCTGAATATTTTAAAAAAGAAGGCCTCAATACCAGCGTTATCGGAGTTCCTAAAACGATTGACGGAGACCTCAAAAATGAGCATATTGAAGCATCGTTCGGGTTTGATACTGCCACAAAAATTTACGCAGAACTTACAAGCAATATTTGCCGAGATGTAAACTCAGCTAGAAAATATTGGCATTTCATACGCCTGATGGGCAGGAGCGCTTCCCACATCGCGCTAGAAGTAGGTTTGAAAACCCAGCCAAACATCTGTCTTATTGGTGAAGAAGTCCGTGAAAATAATCTAACGCTTTCCCAGCTGGTTGATTCAATAGCCGGAATAGTTGCTAAACGCGCAGAAGTTAAAAAGAATTTCGGCGTGGTGCTTGTTCCTGAAGGGCTGATTGAATTTATTCCGGAAATGAAGGAACTTATTTCAGCCTTGAATGACACTCTGGCTGATAATGAATCCCAGTTAAATGGCCTGGTATCTTTAGAGGAAAAAAAAATATTCGTATGTTCGAAACTACCCGAGAAGCTTTCTAAACTAATGAAATCATTACCGGATAGTATTTCGTCCCAGTTGATGCTGGACAGGGACCCTCACGGCAATGTGCAGGTTTCTCAGATTGAAACTGAAAAGCTTCTTATTAGCATGGTAAAAGCAAGGCTTTCAGCATTAAAAAAAGAAGGAGCTTATGCAGGCAAGTTTTCAACGATTAATCATTTCTTTGGTTATGAAGGGCGCTGCGGAGCGCCGTCGAATTTTGATTCAAATTATACTTATGCGCTGGGCTATAATGCGGCTGTGCTTGCTCTGAACGGGCTTACAGGATATCTTTCATCAGTAAGAAAGCTTACCAAGCCTGCCAGCCAATGGGAGTGCGGAGGCGTGCCATTGACTATGATGATGAATATTGAGAGAAGGAAAGGAAAAGAGAAACCGGTTATTCAAAAAGCGCTGGTTGACCTTAACGGAAAGCCTTTTAAAACCCTGCAAAACAACAGGGAAAACTGGGCGGCCACTGAAAGTTATATTTTCCCCGGGCCTATTCAGTACTTCGGCCCCGCCAGTGTTGCGGATATAACCACAATCACCCTGAAATTAGAACATTAAAGAAGGGAGTTTATTCGTTCTACTAGGGCTTTTTTTTGCTGGGCACCAACAACGCGTTCCATCGGCTTGCCGTCTTTGAATATGATTATGGTTGGGATAGCCATAACGCTATGCCGGGAAGCAATTTCCTGGTTTTCATCAACATTAAGCTTGCAGATTTTTGCCTTGCCTGCGTACTCTTTGGCAAGTTCTTCAATAACGGGAAACATCATCTTGCAGGGCCCGCACCATTCCGCCCAAAAATCCACCAACACAATACCTTTTGCGTCTAAAACTTCCGGCTTGAAATTTTGTTCGTTTAAGATCACTTCGGACATAGTATACCCCCCAAATTTATTTTCTTATTTCTATCCTTATTATCTGCCAAAATTCCTCATGCACCTCTTCTGACACCTCTTCAACTTCAATGCTTCTGCACAAAGAAACCGTCTTTGTTAAAGTATGAATATCCGCCCAATCTGCTATCTGGCTGGGCATTTCGTCTTTATCTGTCTTTAAATAGTCGTCAAGCGAAACTGTCATCTTTTTCTTTCTTCTATGCATCAAACAGTAATTCACGGTTATTTTATAAAGCCAGGTTGAAAATTTTGATTTACTCTTAAAATTCTTCAAAGAACGGTATACTTGGATAAAGGTTTCCTGTAAAATATCTTTTGCGACAGTACGGTTGCCCGTCAAATGAAGTATCAGATTATAAATCTTATTTTCATACCTGATAACAAGCTGTTCAAAAGCAAGTTTATCGCCATTTTGCGCCTTTTCAACCAGTTCTTCATCTGATGAAGCTAATTGAAGGCTTGTTACGTTTTGGCCTGTATTTTTTTCTAATTTATCTTCATTCATTTAGATGCACTGCCTGGACAAAAGATTCGCCCAACTCTTCTGAAATTTATAGCCAGTTAGGAATGGGAAGGATGGACGGGTTCACAAAGTTTTCTGCCAAGCTCTTGCGCTTCTTTCGGGGAATTGGTAGCTAAAATATCCCCTTTGTTGTCTACTTTTCTTACTAAAAGCTCTGAAAAATACTCTATATTGAAAACATCATAAAAATATTTGACCGTGAGTTTTACCCCGTCAAATAATTTTTCGCCTGCGGTGGCTCCTACACAAATAAATGAACCAAGCTTTCTGTCAAATTTCCCAGCCCTGGGCTGGCCTGATTTAAGTTTATATTTTCTCACCCAGTAACATTGGGCGCGGTCCGCCATTCCTTTTAATTTCCCCGGCAAGCCGTAGAAAAAAATAGGAGACGATAGAATTATTCTATCTGCCTCCTCAATTTTTTTATACAATTGCGCCATGTCATCCGAAATTATACATTTGCCTGTCGAATCACATGACCTGCACCCGGTACAGGGTTTTATATCTAAATCCCGGATATAAACTTTTTCTGCGGTAATCCCAGCGCCCTTCCAGGCTTCATCCAATAAAATATCTGAATTGCCGTCTTTTCTAGGACTACCGTAAATTGCAAGCAGCTTCATACAGCTGGCGCTTCTCCGAGACAGGAAACGGACGTAAGCCTTTCAAGATAAGCCCAGTGTTCATCAACCTGCTCCTGGATTTTATCTAAAAGGTGTTTGTTCTTGTCCTGGAAAAGGTGCTCGAACCTTCTCTGCGGCTTTAAAAAATCAGCTATGGGTTTTCTTACTGACGGTTTGTATGTAAATTTCCAAACTCCGTTTTCAACTTCAATTAAAGGCCAGTAACCTGTTTCGACGGCAAGCTTTGACATTTCAACGGTTTTTTCAGCCGGGTATCTCCAGCCTCTGAAACATGGCGCCAGCACATTAATAAACGTAGGGCCTTCGGTTGAAAATGCTTTTTCCGCTTTTGTAACAAGGTCTTTCCAGTTGGAAATTGTTGCCTGAGCTGCGTATGGAACATGATGCGCGGCTACTATGGAAGTAAGGTCTTTTCTAATCCGGTCTTTACCGGCTTTGATTTTACCTGCAGGAGATGTTGTTGTATCAGCGCCATAAGGAGTTGCGCCGCTTCTTTGGACGCTTGTATTCATGTAAGCTTCATTGTTATAGCATACATAAAGTATATTGTGGCCTCTTTCAAGCATTCCGCTGAGCGCCTGCAAACCGATGTCGTAAGTGCCGCCGTCACCGCCGAATGCCAAAAATTTAATATCTTCCTTGATTTTACCTTTTTTCTTCATCGCTTTGTATGCCGTTTCAACACCGCTCATATTTGACGCTGAGTTTTCAAAAGCGTTGTGAATAAAAGGCACCTTCCATGCCGAATAAGGATAAATTGTTGTTGATACTTCCAAACAACCGGTGGCAGAACCTACGACAACCGGGTTTTTTGTTCCCATCAAAATCTGCCTGACCGCAATTGTTGCGCCGCAACCGCCGCAAAGGCGATGCCCGCCTGTAAGCCTCTCCGGAATCTGTGATAATTCTTTTATATTGACCATTATATTCTCACCCCTGAATAATTTATTAATTTCTTTACTTTACCTGTTTTTGCCGCTTCTAGAGTTTCATTGATAATGTTTTTTATCTGCGCTTCATCAATATCTCTGCCGCCTAAACCGTAAATGTAGTTCAGTGTCGGGATTTTCTTTTCCAGAAGGGTGTACATGGCTGTACAAACATCATTGAATACCGGACCGCCCTGGGCTGCGCACGAATCAGCCCTGTCAAGAACTGCCAGAGCTTTTAAATTCTTGCATGCTGCCGCAACTTCTTCCATCGGGAAAGGACGGAAAACGGTAAGTTTTATCATTCCAACCTTAATCCCTTTTTCGCGCAAGTCGTCGATGACAACTCTTGTGGTGCCGCATGTTGAAGAAAGCGCAAAAATCGCAACTTCTGCGTCATCCATTTTATATTTTTCAATAAAATCGTAATTTTTTCCAGAAAACTTATTGAATTCCGCGAATATTTCCGGAAGTTTCTTCTTTGCAGTTCTCATAGCTTCTGCCTGCTGGTATCTGTGCTCGAAATAATAATCCTGTAAATCTATCGGCCCGTAAGTAACGGGATGATTTACATCAAGGAGCGGGTCTTTCGGGACGTATTCGCCGATATATTTTTTTACATCCGCATCATCAAGTATTTTTACGCCTTCAATTGCGTGCGAGGTTATGAAACCGTCCTGGCAGACCATAATCGGAAGGAGTATATCTGAATGTTCCGCAACTCTAATAGCCATAATTCCCATTTCATAAACTTCCTGCCCTGTTTCGCAGTAAATCTGTATCCAGCCGCTGTCTCTTGCGCCCATGCCGTCTGAATGATCGCCGTGAATGTTGATAGGAGCCGAAAGCGCCCTGTTTACGGTATGCATTACAATAGGAAGCCGTAAACCAGCGGCAATGTAAAGTATTTCCCACATTAATGCCAGTCCTTGTGAAGAAGTGGCTGTCATCGTGCGAACGCCGCTTGCAGATGATCCTACACAGGCGCTCATGGCAGAATGTTCGCTTTCTACCGGGATTAATTCCGTGTCCACAAGGCCGTTTGCAGCCATTTGTGAAAAAACCATAACAATTTCTGTTTGAGGCGTAATGGGATATGCAGCGACAACATCCGGGTTAATCTGCCTCATTGATTCCGCTGCTGCCTGGTCTCCTGTTAATGGTAATATTTTCATTTTTTTCCTCTTAAATACCTATGATATTTTTATCCTTTTTCCATTTTTATGCATTTTCTGGGGCATACTTCAGCGCATATCCCGCACCCTTTGCAATGTTTATAGTCTACACCTGTAACTTTTCCGTCCTTGACCAGGATTGAAGAATCCGGGCAGTACATCCAGCAAAAAAGACAATTCGTGCATTTGCTCTGGTCAATAACGGGTTTAAACGTTCTCCAATCGCCCGTATTGTATTCCTCGGCGTTTCCTGCTTCAGTTATCTTGCCGCCTATCGGTATTTCTCTTGAGTTTTTTAGTTCCATTTTTATGATCCTTTAAATCCTTAAATTAGCCTTTGGTTATCGAGTTATAAGCTCTGTCTATGGCCTTGAAATTGCCTTCCATTTTTTCAGGGCTGAGTTTTTTTCCGAGTTTTTTCTTTACCTGGTTTTTTAAATCGTCAACTGTAACAATTCCCGTTGCCTTGATAATTGCCCCCAGCATCGGAGTGTTAGGCAAAGAAATGCCTGTTTCTTCCAGGGCAATTTTTGTTGCGTCAACTGTATAAACTGTGCCTTCTTTAAAATTGAGTTTTTTTCTTACGTCTGCCGGGCTTTCATCGGTATTTACAAGCAGGATCCCTTCATTGGTCAAACCTTCTGTTACCGGAGGGTTGATCCCCAGGAGCGTCGGGTCAATTACCGCAACGATATCCGGGTTTACAACCGAGCAATGAAGGCCTATTGGTTTGTCGCTGATACGGACAAATGCTTTTATCGGCGCACCAGCGCGTTCCGGCCCATATTCTGGGAACGACTGTATGTGCTTACCAGCTTCCAGGGCTGTTAGAGCAAGCAAATCTGCGGCTGTTTTAGCTCCCTGGCCGCCGCGGCCGTGTAATCTGATTTCAATAATTTGTTTTTTCAAGTGAAATACCTCTCTTTCTTTTTACGACACTTTTATCGCTTCAACCGGGCAATTATCTGCGGCTTCCTTCACTTTGGTTTCCAAATTTTGAGGCATTAAATCAACCTTGACTATTGCAAAATCACCGGACATTTCAAAAACATCCGGGCAATCGTCCACACAAAGATTACAGCCTGTACACAAATCCTTATCAACTGATACTTTCATGAAAAACCCTCCTGTAAAATGTATCCTGTCCTGTTTGTTGCGTTAATTGCTTTGCTAATGGCAGGAATTTGATTTATTTGTAGGAACTAATGCACACATTTTACAACTCTGACACCGTTTTGTCAAGCAAGCCGATTAACCCAAGAACCGATATTGATTTTGGATCTTCTCCAAATCAGCAATTTCTTCTGAAAAAAAATGTTAAAATACCATTACATAGTTCAAACCTGGGAGGAATTTTGTCTTACTTCACCAAATT
>Ga0180007_10002003_pt1 | contig 25402 bp, 22 predicted proteins | sample MM_PC_MetaG_FD_121122 | JGI IMG/M metagenome (GOLD analysis project Ga0180007, IMG submission 121122) | Groundwater microbial communities from the Aspo Hard Rock Laboratory (HRL) deep subsurface site, Sweden - MM_PC_MetaG | ecosystem: Environmental > Aquatic > Deep subsurface > Groundwater... | reverse complement strand
AGAACGGTTGCTTGGAAAAGAACCGGACAAAAGATTAAAATCAATTGGCGGTTTACAAGAAAAAAAGCACGTTTAAAATTCAAATACAAAAAGTGTAAAAATTAACTGGTCGCAGCACTAGTGTGAATTTGCCTTAACAAAACAATTCACGGTATAATGTACTGTGCAAATACTGAAGGAAGTATAGTTTACTAATATCGCCGTTCAGAATTATTTTGCCTTTTTTTCATTTAAAAACAATACACACACTGAGGAAATAATATGTCAAAACTTATTAAAAAACTTGATGATATGGAAATAAATAATAGTCTTTTTGAAATTGCCATCCGTAAACTTGAAGTGCCCGTAGTAAAAATATTTAAAGCTTCCGGCGCGATTAAACCGGTAACATTTAAGCAGGAAGATCAAACTCTGGACACTAAAGACTCTGATGCAGTAAAACGCGCATTTTATAAAACCTGCGAAAAAACTTCGAATAAGGTTCTCCGCGCCATGGGCACAAACAACAATCCTGCGAAAGGAATGAAAGTGGCAGTCCTTTTTTCAGGCGGACCTGCCGCCGGAGGACACAATGTTATCTGCGGATTAAAACAAGCCCTTGGCAGCGAGAACACCCTGCTTGGTGTAAAAGCCGGTCCCAAAGGACTTCTTGCGGGTAATTTCTTTGAAATCACAGATTCGGGTGTTGAAAGAATACTGAACACCGGCGGATTTGACTTTCTCGGAAGCGATCGTACAAAAATCAAAACCAGCGCACAGTTCGATCAGGTCCGTACACACTGTAAAAAAAACAATATAAACGGTCTTGTAGTAATCGGTGGAGATGATTCTAATACCAATGCTGCAGTTCTTGCCGAATTTTTATACGATGACAAAATACAAGTCATCGGTGTTCCTAAAACCATCGACGGCGATCTCCAGGTCGGCGATCTGATGCCGGTGTCCTTCGGCTTTGATACCGCTACCAAAATCTATTCAGAACTTGTAGGAAATATCCTTCAGGATACACCTTCCTCACGCAAATACTGGCACTTTATCAAACTGATGGGCCGCTCTGCCAGCCATGTCGCGCTTGAAGTGGCACTGCAGACCAATCCGGCAATCTGTCTGATTTCAGAAGAAGTTCAGGAAAAACAAATGTCTCTTGCTCAGATTGTTGAAGAAATAAGCAGGATTGTCATTGACCGTGCGAAAAATAAAAAAATCAATCATGGTGTGGTCGTAATACCGGAAGGAATTATCGAATTTATACCCGAAATGCGGAGACTCATTGATGAATTAAATAATGATATGGCGCAGTACCGCGCACAAATGGATGGGATGAATTTAACCGAAAAACACCGCTTTGTCCAGGATAAACTTTCAGAACAGAACAGCCGCCTCTACGCAAGCCTTCCCGTTTACATTCAGGATATGCTCATGCTCGAGCGCGACTCACATGGCAATCTCCAGGTATCGCAAATTCCCACCGAAAGACTGCTCATCAATATGGTCCGTAAACGTATTAAAGAACTGGACGGCTCTGTACCCTTCGGGACAAACAGTCACTTTTTCGGGTATGAAGGCCGCTGCGGCGCCCCGTCATTATTTGATGCGGCATTTACCTTTAACCTGGGTCTCACTGCCGCTTCGCTAATTCTTGACAGACATACCGGATACATGGCCGCAGTCAGTGATTTCGACAAAGGCGGCAGTATTCTCGCGATACCGCTTACCGGCCTTCTCAATATTGAACGAAGACAGGGCAATGATGAAATGGTAATCGAGAAGGCACTGGTCACTCTTGATTCGCCTGCATTCAGATACTTCGAATCACGGAGAAAAATATGGGCCAGTGAAGACCGCTTTACCTCTCCCGGACCAAGGCAAATGTGGGGGCCTGTCAGCAATCAGATACCAATGACCGTAGCGCTCAACCGGGGTTATAACGATCTTAATTTCAATTTTTAATTAGATACGTTCTATGATACAGAACTGAATAATTCCGTATAACAATCAAATACTATGAGTAAAGCTGCGCCGGTAACCATTTACGATACTACCCTGCGGGACGGGGTACAGGGAGAACACATTTCTTTTACGCTTGAAGATAAGCTTGATATTGCCGCCAGACTGGATGGGCTGGGATTTCACTACATCGAAGGAGGCTATCCTGCAGCAAGCCCGAGAGAGTTTGAGTTTTTTAAAACGGTATCTCAAAGCACATTCAAACACGCAAAAATAACCGCGTTTGGCAGTACATGCAGGCCGGGCACCGCCCCGGACAGCGACAGTGCGGTCCGCGCACTGCTTGATGCCGGCACGCAGACAGTTACCATCGTTGGAAAAAGCTCCGACCGGCATGTACTTGAGGTGCTTAAAACAAATAAAGAAGAAAACCTACGGATGATACGCGAAACGGCATCTTATCTCAAAAAAAAGCACCGCGAGGTCATTTTTGATGCCGAACATTTTTTTGACGGATTTTTATCAAACTCAAAATACGCGCTTGCTTCGCTGCAGGCGGCAATCGACGGCGGCGCAGAAATTGTCATTCTCTGTGATACAAACGGCGGGGTCTATTACACAGATGTAAGAAAAGCTCTTGAATCGGTTGCTTCCCTCAACATTCCCTTCGGAGTACATTTTCATAACGATATCGGTCTTGCCGCGGCGAATTCTCTCATATCTCTCGAATACGGATGCCGGCAAATCCAGGGAACAATCAACGGTTGGGGTGAACGCTGCGGAAACGCCAATTTATGCACAATACTGCCGAATATGCAGTTTAAGGCAAAGCTAAAAATACTTTCCCCTTCCCAGATGCAGTTACTCACACCGACGGCGCGTTATATTTCTGAACTCGCAAATGTAATACCTGACGAGCGTCAGCCGTTTGTCGGCCATAGCGCATTTGCGCATAAAGCCGGACTTCATGCAGATGTACTAATGAAAAATTCCGCAATTATGGAACATATGGAAAGCGCGCTTATCGGCAATGAACGGAGGGTGCTGTTAAGCGAGTTATCAGGAAAGTCAACAATTATACAAAAAATTTCACGGTACGGCAAATTCTCGAAAACATCCGGGGAAGTAACCCGGATAACCGCAAGATTAAAAGAAATGGAAAGTAAAGGCTATTCATATGAAGCAGCTGAAGCTTCATTTGACCTCATCATCAGACGCGAGCTGCATATGTACAAACCTCTGTTTGAACTGCTGCATTACGAAGTTGAAACCTTCCAATCCGGCGGGGAATCCAGTAAAACTTTTGCGCGCCTGAGAATTATGATCGGCAACCGTGAACATGCAGGAAACGCAACAGCAGTCGGTCCGGTAGATGCCCTGGATAAAGCGCTGCGCTGTGCAGCAGGAGCGTCCTATCCGTTTATTAATGCAATTAAACTCATTGATTACAAAGTACGGGTGCTTAACGGCAACGAAGCGATGGAGGCAAACGTTCGGGTGAGCATCAAATCTTCCGATGGGGAACATGAGTGGGACACAGTCGGAGTTTCCGGAAATATTATCGAAGCAAGCTGGCACGCACTGATCGACTCCCTCGAATACGTATTTAACCGCTGTAAGAACCCGAATGATCAGCAGCAGCGCAGTCAAATGCTGAAAAATTAAAATTATTGAACCGCACATTTACCGTACGATCCGCACGAATAGAAGACAGTATGCCGGGTTGGAAGGATTGTGAACTATTTGTTGTTGCCACGCCCATAGGCAACCTTGAGGATATTACGTACCGCGCTGTTTCTGTACTTTCACAAGCAGATCTCATTCTCTGTGAAGACACCCGTGTAACCGGTACACTGCTTCACCGGTATCAGATAAAAAAAAAAATGCAGCGTTGCAATGCCTCTAATGAATTTAAATTACGATACGAAGATTTTTTTACTGATTTCCCTAAAATCGCGCTTGTTACTGACAGCGGCACTCCGGGAATTTCAGACCCCGGAAAAGCAATTACCGGTTTTTGTCATTCACACGGGATAAAAATTTCAGTAATTCCCGGGCCCTGCGCCGCAATTGCTGCCCTTTCCTGTTCAGGTTTTTCCTCAAAAAATTTTTTATTCTTTGGATTTTTACCAAACCGGAAACAAAAAAGAAAGTTTATTCTACAGACACTCCTTGCTGATGAAAAAAAAGTTCTCATTTTCTACGAATCACCATATCGACTACTGAATTTCCTCCAAATTTGCGTTGAAATCAATCCTGAACTGCCTATGGTAATCGGACGTGAACTGACAAAAATTTACGAAGAAATTATTAAAAAAAATGCTAATGAATTTTTAAATTATTACGAGAATTTAAAGATAAGAGGTGAATTGGTTATACTAGTCGACAATACCTGATGAACATAACCTTGAAATATTTTAACAGAAATTATTATGACTATTTTCTTTATAAAATTTTTTATAAGTTTAGTATTATTTCAAAATATTGCGCAGGACTTTTCAAATTAAGTTTGATATATGTTGTGTCGAAAATAGTAACGTACCAAGGAGTTACTTATGACTATCGATAGAGTAAATAAAATCAACAACGCGTACAATGTACCAAAAAAGAATGAAATAAATAAACCATATACAGTTAAAACCAAAGATTCTGTCAATATTTCTGAAAATGCGAAAAAAACTTCTGAAATTGCAAAATATATCGAAATAGTTAAAAATGCTCCGGATATCAGGTCTGATAAAGTAAAGCAGGCAAAGATAAACCTTCAGTCCTACATGAAGGACAGCAGAATTGACGGCGAAGTACTCAGCTCACTGACAGAAAAAATAATGAAAGTCATTATCGGATAACTTTAACCTTCAGCGGGTTCCGTAGTAACGCGGAAACTTCACGTGCGCGGTGTAAAGGCCGTCCTTGTGAAGTTTCCGCTTTTTTTTTATTTTAAATTACTATAAAATACCGATTAATATTGATAAGGTGCAAAAATAGTGGATTCATTCAGTATTTCATACCCAACACGGGTAATATTTCAGGAAAATTCAATAGAACAGCTTCCGCTCAGATGCGGCCGCTTTGGAAACAAAGCGCTCATTATTACAAGCAGACAACTGTTTCCCGAATCTGACGTGATTGAAAAGATAATCAGTGTTTTTAATAAATCACATATAAACTGCCTGCTGTATGACGACCTGCCCGCTGATGCAAATTCCAATATAGTAACCGAAATTGCCACTCTTGCGAAAAGTTCCCGATGTGATTTTGTGATAGGACTGGGCGGCGATGTGGTGCTTAACTGCGCGCGCGGGGTCGCACTGATGTGTACAAACAGCGGCACTGCCTCTGATTATCTTACCGAGCAACACGGTTACCGGTTAAAGATCAACAGGCTTCCGCTGCCTATGGTGATGATTCCCGCAAACATCGGTACATTATGTGAAGTTTCCCCCGGTTTCGTTCTCACTGATGCTGAAGACGGAATACGTAAAAAACTATACAGCGAATCAGTTTATCCTTCCCTTACTCTGCTCGATCCGGTATTCAGCAGTAACCTGAGTAAAAAATATCTAGCCGCATCAGGATTACTGGTTCTCGCATACGGCATTGAGCTGCTTCTCTCAACTGCATCCAACAATATGTCTGACATGTTCGCTTCAAAAGCAATTGATTTAGTATATGTTAACCTCCCTAAAGCAATTAAAAATCCGGAAAACACCGAGTTCAGGGCATCTCTGATGTCAGCCTCGCTCATGATCAGCTACGGGGTCACATGCGGCATGCTTGGTTCTGTATTCAGCTTCTGCGAGGCGCTTAGCAGCATATCTCCTATATACAAAGGCTCTATTGCATCAATAATACTGCCTCAGATTATGGAATATAACCTTACTTCCGCTGCATCAAAATATATTCAGCTTATCCGTGTTTTCGGTGAAGATATAAGCGACATCTCTGTGCTGGAAGCAGGAATAAAGGCGGTAGAAAAAGTGCGCCTTTTTGTGGAGAGCTTCAATATTCCGGGAAAATTGACTGATATAGGATACGAACCAAATCCGAATATCGACTTATGGTCAGTTTTCTCCCGATTTGAAGAAGTAAAATACCTGCCCAGGCCAATCGGACAAAGTGATTTAACCGCCATTGTGGAACAGTCACTTTAGCATAACAGAATAAAAATTATAAAATATTACGGACATATTTTGAGTAGATATATAAAAGAATTAAAGAGTAAAAATGCCTGATTATATGAAGTCAATACAAAAAATTATTTTTACACTGTTATTTTTATCCGCAGGGGATGCAGCGGAAAAAAAGATCCATATAAATAATTTTAGTACATATTTATACTCACTTCAAAACCTTGTAATAACGGAAAATGGAATAGAAATGGCTACAGCGCAGAAACCAGACCATACGCATCCGGATTTTTCGCTTGCATTCGAAAATTCTACAGAGAAAATCTTTTCCCTTAATCCGCGTTATTCTCATTCCGGCTTTCTCGGAAAAGCGGCAGAATTTTTAAACCCTGAAAATCAAATCACGCTCCCACACCCGGCGGTTCCGTTTTTTAACATATCTCCAGATATAGGAGATTTCACCATAGAATTTTATTTTTTTCTTTATGATCTCAGCGGAGGCCAGGTATTGCTTAAAAAACTGGGGCCGACACTTGACAGAATTAATAATAAAGTACTCAGCCAGGGAATAGTTTTTGAAATACGCAATTCCCGGGCGACTGTGCTTTTTGAAAATTTTTTCAATTATCTGAACCGACGTCTCACTGTATCTATGAATGAAGGTACGGCATTGCGCAGCCGCGAGTGGTATCATATCGCGGTAACCTATAACAGCGGCAGTGGTTTAATTCTCAAATATCTTAACGGGAAAATTGAGCAGACCGCCTGGTCAACCCCATCCGGTGCTCCGCATGATTTAATTTTCTATCCATGTTTTTTAATTGATAATAATCATCCCATTATCATCGGTGAAAAAACTGCAGGAAAAATTGATGAAATTTCTTTCTATAGGACCGCTAAAACAGAGTTTCTTATCGAGAAATATCCGGAAACAAACGGAATTGCATACAGCGAAATACTTCCCTTTGATCCATTTGGATTAATATCAGGTGTGTACCTTGAAGGACTCCACACACCATCTATTGCAGAAATTGCAGTACGGTCACACAGCGAGTACTTCCGCCCCGGGTCCCGCATCATTCCATGGACTCATCTCCCTGTAAATACAATTCTTGAAAACCCTGTTCCGGTAAAAGGCCGCTATTTTCAGTTTATGTTACTTCTTCATAACTTTCACTCCGGCAACAATGGTATGCATACCCCTGCGTCAATCTCTTCACTCACCATCCATTGCCAATCACTCCCCCCGCCTGCCCCCCCCGCGGGAATTTCAATAAAACCCGGCAACAACAGCGCGTTTCTCAGCTGGATGGGAAGTACCGAAACTAATCTTGCAGGATACCGCATCAGCTGGTCATTATCCGCATCCCCTCAGAACATTGAAAACGAAACACAGGTACTGTATATTGAAAAGTCCAGCAGTCTTCTTAAAAGAACTGCGAATGTACGGGGAGGAGAAGAAATATCCTTTATTCTTCCCGGACTTGAAAACGCAAAAAAATATTTCATCTCAATTGCCGCCTGGGATGTCAGGAGCCGGAAAATATTCAGCACTCCTGTTTTTTTTGAACCTGTAATACCTCAACGCTTTCTTGAATCCTGGGCATCAGCATATGCAGAAAAATAAAAAAGCTGAGTTCAGTGATAAATATTTTGAAAATCATTTCTGCAAATATTATCCTTGTCATAAGGGAATAAAAAAAATAAACTGTCTTTTTTGTTTTTGTCCATTGTATACTAAACCGGACTGCGGTGGATCTTTTACTATGCTGCCAAGCGGCAGGAAAAACTGCTCATACTGCACTTTTCCGCAACAAAAAAAAAATTATAATAAAATTATTAAAAAACTATCGCACAAGCCGTGACAAATAGCGCCCCGGAAAATACATCCTGGAAATTTCTTTTCGATGGGACGTGTGCATTATGCAAAAAATTTGCCGGAATGATTGACCGTGCAGGTACCCGTGTCGTCCCGGTTGAACTGCATGCGTATTTACAATCCGGTAACAACAATACCAACCTGACTATTGAAGCACTCGAGTCAGTTCTTCATCTGATAAGTCCGCAGGGAGAAATACTTACCGGACATGAAGCCGTTCAAAAAATATTATTATTAATTCCCGCACTCCGTCCGTTTCGATGGATGCTGTCAAAAAAAGCGGGGAGTTTTGGAATTAAAGCGGCATACTATACCGCCGATATTATAAGAAAAAGATGCAGATCCTGCAAAAAAAAATAAACAGGTTAAAATTACCCTAACCGTTTATCGGTCGGTAATACTCTTTTTATTTCATCAATCGGCGAAAACCCTTCTACTTGACACCACAAAACTTAAAGAGTATACTTTACCCATGTTAAACATACTATTCATATGTGTGCTGTGTATATTTGTCCTTTCCGGGTGCAGCTCAAAAGAGCCTTCCAAATCCTTAAGTGAAATCATCCTCGACAAGGCGGTTGAAGAAATCAAAAAAGCCGACCCCGAAAAACTGAGAAAGGCAGCCGAAAAGGCAATTAAAAAAGCCGATCCAAAGGATATAGAACGAATCGAAAAAGAAGGGAAAAAACTTCTCCGTGATTTAAAAATCAAATAATTTTTTAATTTTATCAAAATTTTTAATAAGGAAGTCTACCATGATCAAAAAACTACTTACTGCGCTCATCACAGGGGCAGTTGTGTTTCTTGTTGTGTTTTTTACGGCAAACTTCACCATCTTAATATCCGGTCTTGACCGGAATTTAAACGATTTTCTCTTCTACCTTCGTACCCCTGAGCCTGCGAACCTAGTTCTGCAGGAACATAACCCGTATGTCTCCGACCGTGTCCGCCTTGTGGGTATAGATGATTCTTCTCTCGGCACCCTCGGAAGCTGGCCATGGGACAGGTCAGTCCATGCACGCTACCTGGAACGACTGCAGCAGTTTTCTCCGGCTCAGGTTCATTTCGATATCGCGTTCGTTACTCCTCAGTCTGTCCCCTCCATGTTCTACTCCACATTTGCCAATCAACCCGAAACCCTTAGCCGTGTTATTGACACCTATAAACAAATGGACTACGCGTTCACCGATGTGCTTTCCAAAAGGCGAAACGTCGTTATCGATATTTTCCTTGTCGGTCAGGCCCGCGGCCCCGAAGAAGTACCCTATTTTCCGCGAATCCTTCATCTTGAAAACGTCATTAAAAATCATTCCCAGCTTGCGAGAACCGGTATTGATCAGGCACGTTTTCTTTCTATGGAACCGCTTGTTGAAAGTTATACAAAATATGCCCAGCCCGTCTCGGTGAATGTATGGCCGGATTCTGACGATGTACTCAGGACATTCATGCTTTGTCACACTTACCGTACATCCGGAACAAACAGCAGCGGAGAGAAAGAAAACAGAAATTTATTTTCTGTGGTACTTGCCTCACTTATGCGGTATTATCACATCACCAATAACGATTTTGTTGAAATCATGCCGGATAAAGTTATTCTCAGATATGCAAAAGCACCCGTATTAGACCCGGAGACAAAACAGCCCCGTGTTGAAGAAATTGTTCTTGACACATTACAATCAAAAATCATTAAGGAGAAAAAACCTGCTCATTATAACCGCAACTTATACCAGATGATTGTCAACGAATTTATTTCTTCAGGCGAGGATGATGAAAAAATACCGTACTATCCCGTACACATATTGAAGACTAAGGACAAACTCGAGATAATTGAAGGGCATGAAATATTTGATGCGGTACTCACACTCAAATCGGCAAAAGTGCGCGTCGTGATGCGCACAGAAAAAGATATTGTAATTCGTACGCTCACTGAAGGCGCTCCTGTTCTGCATATGTTTCCGATCAATTTTGCCGGACCGGAACGGCAGGGCTATCGCGATCCGTTTGACGGCACAATCAAGGAATACCGCCCCATTCCGACTTCAAGTTATAAAGACGTCCATGATTTGCCGCTTATGCCACCTGTTCCACAGCTTAACGCAAATGGGTTAATCACCGGCAATTACGACAAAAAAACGCTCTACACCTGGTTCCGCTCAATACTCCCCGTAAAGTACAACGAAGCGGTATACGCATTCCAGCAGTCTGGTCTTGAACAAAATCAGGAAAATATTATTTCTTTTTTCGCACAGAGCGATCCCTACAACGGAAGATTTTATTTTTATTCAATGTTTTTTGATCAAATTGCGCAGGCCGGAATCAGTCTTCCGTCAAATCCACTCGATTTACTCGATTTATACTCACAATGGGTCGCTATGACCGGACTCGGGGAAATGCTCATCCCCGATTTTCACCTCAGTGAACAAGCTATTGTTTCAATTCTCGGTGGCGAATACGAAAAGTATTTCAGCCAGTTCTACGGAAAATTCGTCTTTACCGGAGCGCTCTCAACCGGCATGGCAGAGGATGTGAAATCAACTCCGTACAAAACAATGTTCGGAATAAATACCATTATGAACGCGTTCAGTACAGTGGTCACCGATAATCAGATCACGTATGCAAATAAAACTGTGAATAACCTCATTCTCCTTTTCCTATGCCTTGCAGTAAGCGTACTGTACGGAATGCTGCACATAAGGATTAACTCATATTCTTTCATCCTCATATCCGTCGGCCTTTTTGTCGCTTCATATCTTCTTTTTTCTTACAACAATTATTTCATAAAAACAATGCCGCTTGTGTTTGCTAACCTACTAATTTTCGGGACTATCATCATCTATAAAGTACTTACTGAAGAAAAAGATAAAAAATTCCTTAAACAGACTTTTTCCAGTTACCTTGCGCCCGAACTCATCGATGAAATGTACGAATCTAAAACCATGCCGAAACTCGGCGGCGAAGCGGGTATCCGTACTGCCTTTTTTACCGATATTCAGGGGTTTTCCACATTCTCCGAAAAACTCACCGCTGAACAGCTCGTCGAACTTCTCAATGAGTATCTCGGTTCCATGACCGACATTATTCTGGCCGAAAGAGGCACGCTCGATAAATACATCGGCGATGCGATAATCGCGATTTTCGGCGCGCCTATGAAACTGCCGGACCACTCTTTCTGCGCGTTGAAAGCAGCCATAAAAATGCAGCATAATCTCGCCTTTTTACGTGAAAAATGGCGCGGTGAAAAGCAGCAGCCCGGCGAACCAGAAAGAAATTCTAAAAATCTTCCTCCGGAGGAATGGGAACCAGGCGCGAAATGGCCACGCATTGTATGGGATATGCGCGTACGTATTGGTACAAACTCCGGAGATATGGTCACCGGAAATATGGGTTCTACCGTCCGGATGAATTACACCATGATGGGCGATACCGTCAACCTCGCTGCCCGACTCGAAGCCGGCGCAAAACAATTCGGAGTGTTTACTCTCTCAAGTGAATCCTGCCTTCAATCTGAATTTACCGATGAAAACGGGGTTCTCCGCAAAACGGGTGATCTTGTCGAATCGCGCTTTATTGACCGGATAACCGTTGTCGGAAAAACCGAGCCGGTTGAAGTCTATGAAGTACATGCGCTGAAAGGCGAACTCACCGAATCCGAGCAAAAGCTCTTTTCGCTTTTTGCTGAAGGAGTACGTTTCTATCAAAATACAGAATGGGACAAGGCGCTTGAAATTTTCACCCAGACAAAAGACATCGAACTCTACCCGACAAATAAATATACTCCTTCTAAAATGTATATTGAAAGATGCGAGGAATATAAAGTCAATCCTCCTGTTCCACCCGGTGAAAAATGGGACGGGGTATTCCGTATGACTAAAAAACACTAATAAATAGGATGCGTCATAACTAAGCATATCTTAACTCTACTTTGGTAAATTGAACGTAAAGAATATGCTAAATCCGCGACCAACCACTTTATTGAAATGATAAATATTTCTGTCCATTCCGATTATCTCTAATACTTGTCTAAAAGCCGACATTAACAATTTTTTTCTGATAAAAAGTTCAAAACTATAACGGGAAACTACCCGATCATATAATATACGGGATATTTCCGTATTACATATGCATGTCCTTGATCACAAAAGCCTCCCCGCATCAACTACAGAGTATCTGACGGTGCTTCAGAATATTCAGATACTAAAAGATTATCAGCAATTTGTACGTGAAGAGTATCTTCAAATTGCTGCGCATATACAACTCATCCCTCCCGAAAGGGTGATGAAATTCATTGTGTCAAACTACCAAAACCATTATCCACTCCAGCATACGATTATACTAAAAAATAATTATGCTGAACATCTCCGGAAATGGGAAGAAGATAAAAAAATCAATTCAGATCAGATGTTTTCCGAAAACAGCTTTCTCGACTGTTTAAAAAAAATAGGAACAGGCCTTAAAGCAGCAAAGATGCGGCTCAATTAAATTTTAATAATCAAAATAAAACCACGAATGGACACGAATAAACACTAATAAAAAGCCGGCTTTTCAAGGACAATTCGTGTTCATTCCGTCCATTCGTGGTTGTCTCATTTCTTGTTTCCCCGAAAGCCTTATCGATTGTATAATTATACCGACAAAAATAAAATATTCTTACGGAGCAGATATGAAGCAATCTGAACAAAATTACAACGAATACATTAATCCCCTGGTCGAAAGGTACACTTCCGCAGAAATGAATTACATTTTTTCACCGAATTTTAAATTCTCAACTTGGAGAAAATTATGGATTGCGCTTGCTGAGTCCGAAATGAAATTAGGTCTGCCCATTACCAAAGCGCAGGTTGCGGAAATGAAAAAACATGTTTCGGATATTGATTACGCGTTTGCCGCAGAGAGAGAAAAAGAATTACGGCATGATGTTATGGCCCATGTACATACATTTGCGGCAGTATGTCCATCTGCTGCCGGAATTATTCATCTCGGTGCTACTTCGGCGTATGTCGGAGACAATACAGATCTTATTCAAATGAAAAGCGGTTTATCTCTTATTGCGGAGAAAATACTTGAAGTAATGAATAATCTCAGCGCGTGTGCGGTCAAATATAAAGATTTACCTACGCTCGCATTCACCCATTTTCAGCCCGCCCAGCTTACTACCGTGGGGAAACGTGCGTGTCTATGGATTCAGGAGCTTCTTTTTGATTATAATGATATTGTCTATTATATTGACAATATGCCATTCAGGGGTGTTAAAGGAACTACTGGTACACAGGCAAGTTTTCTGGAATTATTTGAAGGAAATCACGCTAAAGTCAAAAAACTTGATGCACTCATTACCGCCGCATTCGGCTTCAAAAAAAACCAGTCCGTTACCGGTCAAACATACTCACGAAAAATTGATTTCCGGGTAATGACGCTGCTTTCGGCAGTCAGTCAAAGCGCCGCGAAGTTTTCTGCTGATTTACGGCTTCTCCAGCATAAAAAAGAAATGGAGGAACCATTTGAAAAAAAACAGATCGGTTCTTCCGCCATGGCATACAAAAGAAATCCAATGCGGAGCGAACGGATAGGATCGCTCGCGCGTTTTGTCATGTCACTCACGGATTCAACTGCATATACTTCAAGCACACAGTGGTTTGAACGTACGCTCGATGATTCAGCCAACAAACGGCTTGCCCTCGCTCAGGCCTTCATGGCCGTCGACGCTATTCTTGATATTTACATCAACATAACCAAAGGAATGGTCGTGTATGAAAAAATGATTAAAGCCCATGTGGCAGAAGAACTTCCGTTTATGATGACTGAAAATATTTTAATGGAAGCGGTAAAAAATGGCGGCAACAGACAAAAGCTGCATGAACGTATCCGAATCCACTCGATGGAAGCGGCGCGGCGCGTGAAAGAAGAAGGCCTGCCGAATAATTTAATTGAACTTATATCCGCAGATACGTGCTTCGGTATGACGAAAGAAATACTGAGCAAACTCCTTAATCCCGCAGGCCTTACAGGAAGAAGCAGCGAAATTACATCTGAATTTATTAAATCCAAGGTTATGCCGCTTTTAAAAAAGCACAAAAAATTAACCGTCTCCGACCTTCGCGTATAACCACATGCCGAACCCGCACATAATCATTCAGGCGCGGGAGGGATCAACCCGTTTCCCCGGAAAAGTTTTTTGTCCGGTTAATGGAAAACCAATGATCATCCGCCTGATAGACCGGATTCTTTACTCCGGTATGCCCGTTACACTCGCCGTTCCCGAGCATAACCTTGAATCATTTGCGAGGATTGTACTCGGGAAAAAAATATTTCTATTCGGCGGCAGCGAAGAAGATGTATTGGATCGTTACTATAAGGCAGCCGCTGCAAATAATGCAGATCCGGTCATCCGCGTTACCGGAGACAATCCGCTCACTTCTGTTGAAACACTGGTTTCATGTGTAAAGGAACACATTGCTGCAGGAGCGGATATTACACATCCATCAGGCGATCTTCCCTACGGGAGCGGAGTTGAAGTTATTTCTTTTTCAGCGCTCGAAAAAGCATGGAAACATGCCGCCGATCCTTTTGAAAGGGAACATATTACCCAGTATCACTATCGCAACAAAGCATCCTTCACTATCCAGGAAATTCCCGTACCCGAATATCTGCGCTATACAGGTTTACGGCTTACTATTGATACAAAAAAAGATTTTGATTTTTACTGCAGTATTATAGATCGTTTCCCGGAAGATGCAACGTATATCAGACTTACAGACATATTGAAATCGCTCCGCGACAGGCCGGTCCAGGCATTCACTAAATAATAGATTTTTTCCATGACAAAGGAGCCTTGCCGAACCGGCTTTTAAACTGCCGTGAAAAATAATATTCATCGCTGAATCCCAGTTCGTGCGCCACTTCGCGCGCTTTTTTTACTGTGGTGCGGAGCATGGCTGCAGCCGTTTCAAGCCTGAAATTAAGAGAGTATTGAGCAGGGGTTACTCCCGTAAGTTTTTTAAATTCATTAAAAAAGGCCGTCCGGCCTAACCCTGTAACGGCGAGCAATTCTGAAATGGAAGGCGGCGTAGAGGCATTGGAATGAACTAATTGCTTGGCCAGCGCCAGACCCGCTGACGCCGAATCTGACTGAGGTCTGAATAAAGACAATAGTTCAGTGAATAACGCCTGTGCTAATTGACAATGTCCTTTTGATTGATTTATTATTTCGTCTATAATATGTTCGCAAATTGCACCTGCACGGGAAGCATACTTTGTAAGCGCACAGAGCCCCGGAGTTAAACCAAATTCTTCTGCAATTTTGATATGACGAAAATGCAGGAAATAAAAATGCCAGTTAAAACCAGGGGCACAATAATACCGGCAGGGACTGTATTTTGGAAGAATAAATGCTGATGGAGGATAAAAAACAATTTCCTTCCCGTCCGCACTGATGAAACGGCCCTCACCCTGACATGTAAAAAACAAACCATGTTCAGAAAAACCCTGCGGTATTCTCACATCATAGGTTTTATCCGCTGTCACTTTCCAGATGGAAAGAAAGTTTTGATGTGCAGGAGTTTTTGATTTTAAAATATGATGTACATTATAAAAGGTGAAACTCATAATATAGTGTACAATAATACAAGAAAATATACAATATTCCATTGAAAAATTCGAAAAAATGAACTAAAATATAAACATAATTTTCAATTACGTTTTACTTATTATACTTACTCTATCTGAGTTACGTGTAATACAGGAGCTCCTATGAAAAAAAATTTGTCCGCTGCCGACGGAGTACATAATCTGATTTCGTATGATTCTATGAATCCATCCGCGAAAAAGATTCGCGATTTTTACAATCAAAAACAGGGTGCGCCGTTTTATCAGAAGGAATTCGGATTTTACATTTCAATGGATAAATGGAAGGAACAGGGAATGCCTGCGGATAAAGAAATATCTGAAATATTTCAATATGACTCTGAAGCAAAACACAGCCTGGGCGAATTGGGCTGGTGCGAAGCTGCTTTTTATCCGGCCTTCGAAAATAAAATCCTCGAAGACCGCGGCGAGCATGAGGTGGTGCAGGACAAAGCAGGCCGTGCGGTGCTCTACTTTAAAGGAAAGCGAAGCGGTTTCATGCCTGAATATATTGACCATCCCGTTAAAGATATGGCTACCTGGAAAGAACTGTGTGAGTGGCGTCTCGACCCGTCCGTTTCCGGCCGCTACGATGGACTGGCAGAAAGAATGCAAAACGCCGCAGCGGCGGCGAGTGAAGGACAAATCATCTGCGCCAATTTAATAGGCGGGTACATGTATTTACGCAGTCTTATGGGTCCGGAGAAAGTACTTTACATGTTTCATGATTGCCCTGAGCTTATCCATTCCTGCATGAAGTCATGGCTTGCGCTTGCTGATGCAGTAACCGCAAGGCACCAGCAATTTGTTACCATCGATCTGGTTTTTTTTGGCGAAGATATCTGTTACAATAACGATCCTCTTATATCTCCGGATATGATCCGTGAATTTCTTTTTCCATACTATCAGCAATTTATTATGAATGTAAAAAAACGACAACTTGATAAAGCCCGTCACCTGTTCATTGAACTTGATACTGACGGTAAAGCCGAAACAGTGATAAATTTATACCGCGAAATCGGCATGGATTCGATGAGTCCATTCGAGGTTGCCTCGGGATGCGACGTTGTGGCAATACGAAAAAAATACCCGGATCTTAAAATGAGCGGAGGGTTTGATAAACGAATATTATCCGCAGGTCGCGCTGCGATCGATACAGAAGTAAACCGTATATTTCCATTTATGAAAAAAGAAGGCGGTTACTATCCTACCTGCGATCACGGGGTACCGGAAGAAGTTAAATACAAAGATTACCTGCACTTTAGAAAACGATGTCTTGAATTTTAAAACGGGCAGATCATTTCAAAGATACCTCCTTTCATCCCGGAAGAACACTTACCATCTGCGCCGAAATAAAGAAAATTATAAAAAATACAAAAACGGGCTTTTTTGTGCCGGGCAGATATTAACACTGCGTACAGCGGCGGCGCCCTCAAACCGGAGTAATTAATTTATTAAGACTATAGAAAACACCATTTTCATATTAAAATATACCCAGGAAGAAGTCAATGTCTGAAAAAATGCGTGAAGAGAGTTTTGAAAATCAGGTTGATAATGATCAAAAAAGATATTCACGTTATGTCTGTGATTCCCGCGCAATTCCAAACGAGATTGACGGGCTTAAACCTGTTCAGCGGCGTATACTCTGGACCATGTGGAATTCTGTCGCAAAAAATACTTTTACCAAAACAGTCAAAGTTGCCGGTCTTGTTATGGGCTATCACCCGCACGGAGACGCTTCCATTCAGGATGCAATATCCGCAATGGCGCAGGATTTTACATTTGCAAATAACTATACGCTTATAAGCGGAGAAGGAACATTCGGAGATGTGCTCGATCCAAAGGCAATCGCTTCACCCAGATATACAGAAGTAAAACTTTCTGATTTTTCCAAAGACGCAGGTATTTTCGATTCCATACCCGACATTGATTATGCTCCGAATTATGATGAAACCTCAAAAGAACCGGTGTTCTTTGTTCCAAAAATTCCCCTTGTGCTTCTTAATCCAATAAGCGGTATCGCTACCGGTTTCCGTACCTCAATGCACGGGCATCGGCTTACCGATACCGTAAAATCGATGGTGAAATATTTAAAAACCGGCAAGGCTCAAAAAGTAACTCCATGGTATGCGGGTTTTCTCGGTTACTCTGATTATGCGCGTAACGATAACGGAGTGATGATATTTACCACAGGTTTCGGATTCAAAACCGTCAACGGCTCTTTATTCCTTACCGACGCGCCTCAGGGCTGGAATCGCGAGAAAGTCATTGATTATCTGGATCAGATTCTTTCTGAAAAAGAAAACACCGAGTTAAAAAATTATATCGATCATTCCAGCGATTGCTTTCATATCGAACTCGTTCCGCGTAAAGGAACCGTACTTACTCCGGCTATGGCGCGGAAAATTCTCAATAAATGCACAAACGAGATTGAAGTGCCGAATGTGATAAATTCAGAAGGGCGCCTCGCGTCTGAAAAAACAGATGAAATCATCGCACGTTTCTGCAACTACCGCAAGAAGCACCTCATTCGGAGATTTAAACGCCTTTCTGAAATCGAAAAAGAAAAAATTGAAAGAAACAGCGAGTTGATACGTTTCATCAAAGAAGGATGGAACACAAAAGTAGTAAGCGTTAAAAACAAAGCCGATCTGGAAAAGCGGCTGAAAGGCGCTAAATATGTTTTTTTTGAATGGCTTTCCGGTATTCCCATTTACCGCATGACGGTTGAAGAAGCATCAAAATGCAAAGACGCAATTGCAGAAGCGAAAAAGCAATACGCATACTATCAGCAGCTTGTGAAAACCGACAGCAAACTCATTGACTTTATTATTCAGGAAATTAATGAACTTGCAGTTAAATGGGATAAAAAAGCCGTTTAGCATTTTTACTGCTTTTGTGGATACAGGTTTGCCGCTAAAAAAAATATTCTCACAGTAAATATACAGGAAATACGATGTCACCGCAAGAAAAAAGAAATTTCCGCAAACTTTCAAATGTTGAACACGTCCGTTTAAGAACAGGCATGTGGCTCGGGCAAAATTCCCTGTCAACATATTCTCAGCACTTTTTCACCAGGACCGGTAAAAACGGGTCATATGAGATAACCCACGAAGAAATTCAGGAAATACCCGCAAAAATGAAATGTCTCGACGAAGCAGTTATGAACTGTGTTGATGAGTACAGGAAGAATCTTGGCGACACCGCAATTCCCAAACCGAGAAAAATGAATACTATCCGGGTGGATCTTTCTCCGGATCAAAAAACAATCCAAATCGCCGATAATGGGCGAGGTATTCCTGCTGCGAATGCCGAAGGTGTATACCTGCATCTTATGTACGGAGAAAACTTCGACGATGAGGTTAAACGCGATCATGTCGCAGGACAAAACGGAGTCGGCATTTCACTTGTCCGGATTGTATCACAGCATTTCAAGGTTGAAACCTGCAATCAGGATACGTGCTATGCAAAAGTATTTACCGTAACACCTGAATGTATGCAGGCGCTTAAAAGCGCCGGGTGTTCAAAGGATGCCGTTGATTTGTTCATCCGCCATTATGATGAACACGGTAACATCAATACCTTCACTGCCATAACTGACGTACAGAAAAAAAAAATATTTCCTGTTATGAAAAAAACAGGTATGATCGAAAATATCTCAGGGAATTCCCGGGGCAGACATGGAACGCTGGTGGAATTTACTCTTGATCCGAAATATTTTAACGGCGCTGATCTCCCGTTCAACGTGCGCTTGTTGGGGCAATATCTTCAGGATATTGCAATGACCAATCCCGGGTTAAAAGTTGTTTTTACTCATAAAAAAAATGAAGTTACGTATATTTTTCAAAAGGGTATAGAAGATATTTTTAAATCTTCTGAAATGCCCTACTACCGTATGAACTACCGGAATAAAGAAACCCAGCTTGAGCTTGATTCGTATTTTGTAGGCGGGCAGAATAAATGTCTCTCCTGGGTTAATTCAAATTTTGCATCTCTGGGCGGTTCACCGGTTGAATATCTCGAGAACAGGGTATGCGATGAAATCAGAAAAAAACCCGGCATAACCGCACTCGAAAAAAGGCTGAAAATTTCTTCCACACGCAATGATGTAAGAAATTGCTTCCATATATATAATAATTTTTATATTGTTAATCCCCGGTTTAAGTCCCAGGATAAATCTTACCTCATCAACGATTTAAACGAAGACATCCGTCAGGCCGTAGATCAAAATCTCGATAAAATTATCAAAAAACTTGATCTTTTAAACGAAGTAAAACAGCAGATGGAAAAGCGCTGTCACATGAAGGCATTTGACGACGCTGCGCGTGATCTCCGAAAAGCAAACCGGAACGCTATCCCCAAATTAATTCCTGCTACCGGGCGCGGCAATGATGATAAAAGGACATTATTTGTAGCCGAGGGCGACAGCGCTATTGCCGGACTCCGCCCGGCCCGCGACCCCCGCTTACATGCACTTTTCCCGCTCAGAGGAAAACCGCTAAATGTACTCGGCATGAATCTTGCAAAAGCAATGCAGAATGAAGAAATAAAAAACATAGTTGCGATTATGAATTTGCCCATCACAGGAAAAGTAAAATCCATAAATGAGCTTAATTACCACCGTATCAGCATTGTCACTGATGCCGATTATGACGGCTACGCAATACGCAGTCTTATGCTTTCATTTTTTTATGAATACTGGCCTGAGCTTTTTGAGCTCGGCGTGATTCACATTTCCGCAGCTCCTTTATATGAAGTTGAAGTAGAAAATCCGCAAAAACAAAAAAAAATTTTTTACTGTATTGATGATGCCGAATATGAAAGTTTAATAAAAAAATGCCGAATAGGCGCGTGTGAGATAATTCGGAAAAAAAGAAATAAAGGTCTCGGAGAAACCAGCAAGGAGGCTATGCGGTACACAGTAGCGAATTGTATGACACGTATAGTACTTAAGAACAGAAAAACTTCCCGCAAGACTCAGGAACTATGGTTTCACAAATCATTTGCGGAACAGCGCCGGAATGCAATCAGCGAATACAGCGCGCTCTTTTTTGACGAGTAAAAATAAGTAACATGAATTAGAATTTACCAGCACCGGAGGAACACAATGCCTGCAGTAAAACAACGAAAGAAAAATACTTTTCTTTTCGACCTTTGTATCGAGAATGCCCGGGTGGTTACGCCTAAAGGTATTCTGCGCGGCAGTGTTGCCGTAAAGGGAGGAATCATTAAGGAAGTCGGGGAGTCAGGACTCCACGCGGTGAAAAAAGTAAACGCTCAGGGCGCATGGCTTTTACCCGGATTCTTTGATACGCATCTGCATGGAGGCGCGGGCTTTGATTCCTCCTGTGGAAGGTTCGATGTCGCAAAAGGAAAATTTATAAATAAAGATGATGAGTATCAGCGCGGCATAGAAAATGTCCTCCGCTTGCACGCAAAACATGGCACTACTTCAATGATTTTATCTACAGCCACCAACAGCGAAGAAAATATTTCCCGGTTTATGCATTACGGCGGGCAGGCGGCATGGAAATATGCCCACGGCGCAATCCTCCGCGGTCTTGATATAGAAGGAGTGTTTATCAAACACGCCGCGTATGCAGGCGCACAAAGCCTGAACTATCTCCGGGTACCGGATAGAAATTATATTGACCGCATGATGAAATTATCCGGCGGAGCGTTAAAAAGAATACTGTTCGCGCCTGAATACGGGAAACCAGCGCTTGAAGCAATTCGTCATTGCGGCAAACTTGGTATTGTTCCGGGAGTCGGCCATAGCGGCGCATCGTATGATGAGATGATGCACGCGTACGAAGCCGGAGTAAAGGTATTTATTCATTTCGGCAACGGCCCGATGAGTCAGAATTTTAAATCAGGGGGAGTTATTGATGCCGCATTCACTTTGCGTGACGCGGTCTGCGCGGAACTTATTTGCGACGGCCATCACGTCAATCCGAAATGGATCGTATCGTTTCTTAAAAATTTTAAGTGGAATGCAGTCGGCGTAAGCGATGCGATGTTCGTTACCGGTATGGCCGGCCAGTTAAAAGAATTTGAAATGGGGGGAAAGATTTGTCTGGTAAGCAAAGATGTGCTCCGGGTGAAAGGAGGCGGCGGCACACTCTTCGGCAGTGTGCTTACGATGGATAAGGCATTTGAAAACTTCGTAAATATTTTTACTTCAAATCTCGAAGGATATTTGACCGGGCCGCTTTTCGATAAACCTCAAAGCATCGATCAGGCGGTAGTGCGCGCCTCCGGGCTCTTATCAGCAAACCCCGCACGGTTATACGGATTACAACGAAGTATTGGCAGTATAGAAAAAGGGAAACGTGCGGATCTGCTAATAATGGATATCCACAGCGGGAAAGGACGGTATATATGCAAAGTGGGAAAAGTCTTCGTCGGGGGAATAGATGAGAGATAAATTCACACTGGGTATTGATTACGGAAGCGACAGCGTCCGAGCGCTGATAGTCGACGCACTGAGCGGTGAAGAAAAGGCAAGTCATGTGTGCTGGTACACACGGTGGAAAGAGGGGCGTTATTCTGACAGCGCGGTTAACCGTTTCCGCCAGCACCCGATCGATTATGTAAACGGACTTGAAACTGCCGTCAGAGAAGCTCTCTCTAAAGTTAACGGAAGCTCAGGAAAAATATGCGGAATAGCGGTTGATACGACCGGTTCAACTCCTGTACCGGTGGATAAAAAGGGGACGCCTCTTTCCCTTCTGCCCGAATTTTCAGAAAATCCTAACGCAATGTTTATACTGTGGAAAGACCACTGTGCACTTGCTGAGGCAGAAGAAATTAACCTCCATAGAAAGTCAATCGAGTATTTGAAATACGAAGGCGGCATTTATTCATCGGAATGGTTCTGGGCAAAAATACTTCATATCCTGCGAACTGATGAAGCCGTCCGCGCCGCTGCATGGTCATGGGTCGAACACTGCGATTGGATTCCTGCCCTTCTCACTGGTAATACCGATCCGCTTTTATTAAAAAGAAGCAGGTGCGCCGCCGGACATAAAGCCATGTGGCATAAGGACTGGAACGGTCTTCCGCCTGACAAATTCCTTTCCGGTATCGATGTTCATCTTTCCGGCCTGCGTGATAGATTGTACCGCGAGACATATACTTCTGATGTGTGCGCAGGGAACCTATGCAGCGAATGGGCCAGAAGGCTTGGTCTTCCCGTTGGTATCCCCGTGTCAGTCGGAGCATTTGATGCACACATGGGAGCCGTAGGCGGAGGAATAGAGCCGTTTTGGCTAAGCAAGGTAATGGGTACCAGTACGTGCGATATGCTCGTCGTACCGCATAACGCAGTAGGAAAAAAATTAATTAAAGGTATTTGCGGGCAGGTGGACGGTTCAATTATTCCGGAAATGACCGGGCTTGAGGCGGGGCAATCCGCCTTCGGCGATATTTTTGCGTGGTTTAAAAATATTCTTTCGTGGCCTCTGAATCATATCAAATCACCTGCAGGCACAGAAGAAAAATTCTGCAAGGTAATGGAAGAAATTATCCCGGAATTGGAAAAAGAAGCCGCCGCTATGAAACCAGGGGATGGAGGCATAACCGGAATTGACTGGCATAACGGCCGGAGAACTCCCGATGCAAATCAAAAACTTAAAGGAGCGATTTTCGGGCTCAGTCTTGGATCATCCGCGCCGATGATATACCGGGCCCTTGTTGAATCGGCGGTATTCGGTGCGCGCAGAATATTTGAGCGTTTTGCGAAAGAAGGAATACAAATTGTCGGAGTTAATGCGCTCGGCGGAGTCGCAAAAAAATCGCCTCTGGTAATGCAGATTATGACCGATGTGCTCGGTGTACCAATCAGAGTAGTACGTTCAGAACAGGCCTGCGCGCTCGGCGCGGCAATGTTCGCCGCAGTAACCGCGGGAATTCACACAGATATTCCCACTGCAATGAAAAATATGTCCGGTGGTTTTGAAAAAACATACGTACCCGATGTCTCACTGAAAAACGAATATGACCGGCTGTATCTGAAATACTGCAAATACGGAGCTTTCATTGAACAGGACACAATGAATTCATCAGATGAGTAAAAATCAGACTTTTCTGGAGTTAAAAAAAAACTGTCTGCATGCGAATTTGCAGCTTCCAAAGCTTGGACTCGTTATGTATACTTTCGGGAATGTAAGCGTGCTTCATACAGGCGGAAAGATGTTTGCAATCAAACCGAGCGGTGTCGACTACGATCAAATGAAAGCCGGCGATATGGTTATTGTTGATTTCTCCAATAAAAAAATTGAAGGAAAACGTAATCCGTCTTCAGACACCAAAACCCATGCGGCGCTTTACCGCGGGTTTCCGGGAATAGGTTCTGTTGTGCATACGCATTCTCCCTATGCGACCTCGTGGGCGCAGGCAAGCCGGGATGTGATTATCTATGGCACTACGCATGCTGATCATGTTGCCGGAGATATTCCATGTACGGAATTAATGGATGATGAAAGAATTACCGGCGACTATGAAGAAGAAACGGGGGCGCAGATTATCCGTACTTTTAGAAAGCGCGGACTTGATCCACTGATAGTTGAAATGGTTCTCGTTGCAGGTCATGGCGCATTCACATGGGGGAAGACATCTGAAAAAGCCGTATACAATGCAAAAGTTCTGGAAGAGTTATGCAGAATGGCCATGTACACCGAGCGTATAAATCCCGGAGCAGTCCGCCTTAAAGAAACACTAATCAGAAAACATTTTGAGCGCAAGCACGGAAAAAACGCGTACTACGGTCAATCATAAATCGTATAAGTGGACAATCCCTTGGTTTGTCGGGTTTAAACAGCGCTGCAGAAAATATGTACAGATAGACACAAACTGACAAAACCGTGTATGCACGCTGAAGTATATTAACGAACGGTTCAAAAAAATAGGGCACTAACGAATACAGACACAAAAGGGCTGCCGCAAAAAGAAAATTCAGACACAACATAAAGAAGCCGGTGTAAAACCATGTGGTGTGTGCCGGAGATTTCGGATAAAATGAAATGAGTAAATGCCCGAAAGGGGGAAGCATCATCCACACCGGGTTTGTTAACACGAAAACAGCGCTGATTTTTTTGAAAATTGCGATATCGGAGAGAGAGGGATTCGAACCCTCGGTAGAGTTACCCCTACGACGATTTAGCAAACCGTTCCTTTCGGCCACTCAGGCATCTCTCCATGTAAGCATTGCAGGATATATTATCGGAGAAACTGGGATTCGAACCCAGGGAGGGTTGCCCCTCAACGGTTTTCAAGACCGCCGCTTTCGACCGCTCAGCCATCTCTCCTTAGTATGGTTAATTATAGCATATTTCAGATAAATATTCACTTTGGTTAACTGCTTGCGAATACCCAGTGATTTTTTTAAATAGACATAACATACCTCCAACACTATACCGTACGCGTTTTTTTTACACTGGCCGGAGAATAAGTTCATCAAATTGTTTGATGAACTTATTGAATATCCTGCCGAGCCCTTAATCACTCCCCCAGTGTACAATTAGTTGTCGTCTCCAGCAGGAGAATATCTTTTTATTATGCTTATTTCATCATCACAAAAAATTCCGACATCCGCTGACCATTTTCATTGTATTCTTCTAATAAAAACTCACCCGGTGTACTCGCACCGATTCAAAAAGACACCCCTGGATAGAGATTCTTATCTAAAAAGACACCCCCTATTCTGCAGATTCCGCTCCAAACCCCCACCTGATTCCGCGCTAATCCCCCACTCAATTCCGGGCTAATCCCCCACCTGATTCCGCGCTAAAGTCCCCACCTGACTGGGATTACCCGATCATATTTT
>Ga0180007_10002002_pt1 | contig 25403 bp, 21 predicted proteins | sample MM_PC_MetaG_FD_121122 | JGI IMG/M metagenome (GOLD analysis project Ga0180007, IMG submission 121122) | Groundwater microbial communities from the Aspo Hard Rock Laboratory (HRL) deep subsurface site, Sweden - MM_PC_MetaG | ecosystem: Environmental > Aquatic > Deep subsurface > Groundwater... | reverse complement strand
CCTATTGAGGCCCCTGTCGCCCCCTTCACGGGGGCGTGGATTGAAACGTACAGACCAGACACCCGAGTCCTATTGAGGCCCCTGTCGCCCCCTTCACGGGGGCGTGGATTGAAACTCTCTTACTATTGCCATATTACGATTAAAAACCTGTCGCCCCCTTCACGGGGGCGTGGATTGAAACACATCCCCCCAAGTACCAAAATAGGGCAAATCGCGTCGCCCCCTTCACGGGGGCGTGGATTGAAACTACCCAATCAGCAGAGACACCAGGGACCCCTGTACGTCGCCCCCTTCACGGGGGCGTGGATTGAAACAAGCGATTTGTTCAACTCGCGATATGATGCTGTGGTCGCCCCCTTCACGGGGGCGTGGATTGAAACTCCAAACGCCATAGCAGACGCTCGGCTCAAATCTGTCGCCCCCTTCACGGGGGCGTGGATTGAAACCCCGGATGAAGGAACCAAAGTGTATGTCACTAAAAGTCGCCCCCTTCACGGGGGCGTGGATTGAAACAGTTTTAAATTCCCGATAATTGTCTGGGCTCCTAGTCGCCCCCTTCACGGGGGCGTGGATTGAAACCCAGTCCCTGCTTTCGTTGCATGTGGTCAACTGGTGTCGCCCCCTTCACGGGGGCGTGGATTGAAACCTCGCCAGTAACAATACAGAGGCATGGGAGCTGCAGTCGCCCCCTTCACGGGGGCGTGGATTGAAACGGATATGATCCGAAACTGATCACAAAAATCAAAAGTCGCCCCCTTCACGGGGGCGTGGATTGAAACCACGATATTCGTTCTCATGTTCACGCTCCCAGGTGTCGCCCCCTTCACGGGGGCGTGGATTGAAACTTGCTGAAGGGTACTTGTTTTCACCTATTACCCAGTCGCCCCCTTCACGGGGGCGTGGATTGAAACTCCAGAAAGTTCTACAGGGAAAAACAAAAGAATGGTCGCCCCCTTCACGGGGGCGTGGATTGAAACAAAAGACTGGCTACCCCTCAAAACATTAGCCCCAGTCGCCCCCTTCACGGGGGCGTGGATTGAAACAGGCATAACTAACGTCTGGCCAACATCTACCTTTGGTCGCCCCCTTCACGGGGGCGTGGATTGAAACGCTCTGATTCAGTTTATAATTGAGTGCCTCTGCTGTCGCCCCCTTCACGGGGGCGTGGATTGAAACGTTAATCACAACAACACATGGCTCTTCGTCTTCCGGTCGCCCCCTTCACGGGGGCGTGGATTGAAACTTTGATCCGTCCAAAGCCCCTAGAATTTTTATATCGTCGCCCCCTTCACGGGGGCGTGGATTGAAACTGGTCCTGATGACATAGCAAAACTCCCAAAATTGTGTCGCCCCCTTCACGGGGGCGTGGATTGAAACTCCAAAAGCTCCACAAGGGATGGCTAGAATCACTGGTCGCCCCCTTCACGGGGGCGTGGATTGAAACGTAAAAACTGGCCTCCGGTGGCTCCAGGGGCCTCGTCGCCCCCTTCACGGGGGCGTGGATTAAAATCCTCAGAACTGACAACACGTTATTCAAAAATTGGCCTTCCATGAGAGGCCTGGAATGAAATAAATATGGTGTTAAGGATGTTCATAGTGTCATTAAGGAAGATAAAATTCTTTAGAAGGGACAGGCATTTCTGGGGGGAGAACCGTTACAGATAAAAGAATCACCAACCAGGAGTGATGGTGAGAGAAATTTTACCGGAAAAAATCGGTGAGATGCGGTATAAAAGATTGAGGAAATGCTAAGCAGGCGTTTCCGAATCTGTTTTTTTCTTACCGGGTCATCCCGGAATTCGATTTTTTACCAGTTTGTTTTGCCTAAGAGTATCCAATATCCTGGGAGTGGAGAGGAGAACTGTATGAAGGTAGTTGCTTTTTGTGGAAGTGCTCGGAAAGATGGAAATACGGCCCTGTTGTTAAAGACTGTTTTGGCAGAGATTGAGGTAGCCGGCATTGAAACCGAGCTGGTGCAGTTGGCAGGTAAGGGAATTCGTGGTTGCATTGCCTGCTATGAATGTTTTAAGAGAAAAGATGGCCGCTGTGCGGTGGAAAAAGATGTCATCAACGACTGTCTTGAGAAGATGAAGGGGGCTGATGCAATCCTTCTTGGTTCACCAACCTATTTTGCTGATGTCTCCTCCGAGATGAAGGCCCTGATGGATCGTTGTGGTATGGTCAGCAGGGCCAACGGCGATCTGTTTAAAAGAAAACTGGGAGCGGCGGTGGTAGCAGCTCGGCGCGCTGGGGCGATCCATGTCTTTGATTCCATAAATCATTTCTTTCTTATTGGCCAGATGATCGTGGTTGGTTCCGATTACTGGAATATCGGAATGGGTCGGGAAAAGGAAGAAGTGGCCAAGGATGAAGAGGGGATGAAGACCATGAAGGTCTTGGGGCAGAATATGGCATGGGCTTTGGAAAAGTTGCGATAGGAGTTATTGGGTGAGCAGAGAAGACAGGCAGGTGACCATCCTGGTAGTGGATGATGAACAGGTGCATCGCTATATGCTCTGTTCCATGTTTACGGAATGGGGTTGGAAGTGCGTGGAGGCCGACGATGGCCGTACTGCTTTAGAGGCTGTCGGGAAGTTTGTCTATGATGCGGTGCTGATGGATGTGCGTATGGCCAGGATGGACGGGATGGAAGCCTTTAAACGTATTCATGCCGCCCATCCCGCTCTGCCTGTGATTATTATGACTGCCTATTCCTCAGTGGATGCGGCCGTGAAAGCCATCAAGCACGGGGCCTATGACTATCTGACAAAACCTCTGGATTTTGACCGTCTGCGTCTGACCCTGGAACGGGCTGTGGATCGGAAACAGGTGGAAGAGAAGAAGCGAGAAAGAAAACAAGTCGATCCTGTTTCGAATCATTCCGCCATCATCGGCAATTCTCCCCCCATGCAGGAATTGCTGGAGATGATTTCTTATGTCGCCCCCACTGAGGCAACGGTCCTTATCACCGGTGAATCTGGAACCGGCAAGGAGTTGGTGGCTGCCGAGCTCCATCGCGGCAGTGAACGCCATAACGGGCCTTTTGTCCGGGTTAATTGTGCGGCACTGGCCGAAGGGCTACTCGAATCGGAGTTGTTCGGCCATGAGAAGGGGGCCTTTACCGGGGCTGATAAGCAGCGGGAGGGGAAGTTTGTTCAGGCATCCGGCGGGACTCTGTTCCTCGATGAAATAGGGGAAACCAGCCAGGCCATGCAGGTCAAGATGCTGCGGGTCCTTCAGGAGCATGAATTACAGCGAGTGGGCGGCCAGGAGACTATTCGTACCGATACCCGAATTATTGCTGCCACCAACCGTGATCTCGAGGAAGAGGTTCGGCTCGGTAATTTTCGTGAAGACCTCTATTATCGATTGAATGTGGTGACCGTGGCGGTGCCTCCTCTCCGAGACCGTGGCGGGGATATCCTCCTTCTGGTGAATCATTTCGTCCGTAAATTTTCGGAAAAAAACAGGCGGGTGGTTACAGGCGTCACACCAAAGTGTATGGCACTCCTGGCTTCTTATCGCTGGCCAGGGAATGTGCGGGAGTTAGAGAATGCCATCGAACGGGGGGTGATCCTCATGCGGGGAGAGCAGCTCACCGAGAAGAACCTGCCCCTTCCTATCCAAAAACAGGAGCATCGGGGGAAGGTGGCGTCGGTGCAGCCGATTTCTCTTGAGGACGTGGAGAAAAAACAGATCCTCAAGACCCTGGAAGATACCAAAGGCAACAAGAGTGAGGCTGCCAGAAGGCTGGGCATTACCCGGAAGACCCTGCAGAACAAATTGCATAAGTATGAAGAGGTCTGATGACCTTTAAAAAAAACGCTTTATCTGTCTTGTTGGAGTGGAATATCCACTGCGACCTTCCTTAGCTACCTTGTATTTCCTCAAATCCGCATATGAAATATAGTATGAGCAGGCTTGGCAGAGGGTTTTTTCGCCAAGTTATTCTCTTCACAAGTTAGGTGATTATGACAATGTAATGACAGCTGTCAGCGTCAGTTGACTATGGCAAAAGGCTGTGGTAATGGCTAAGAGCAGAAGGGAGAGGTGGAAGAATGTGAAATTTTGGATTTCCACTCTTTTTTCTTCGGTGATATATTTGAAAAGTTATTTAATCTTCCTGCTGGTGTCTCAGGCAGGATTTTCTGTTACCAAGGTAACGTTTTTAGAGTAGGGGGAGCGAGTCAATGAGGACAGATATCGTCCATATTGGTGCTGGTGAACTGACATACGAGATTCGCAATATCGTTAATGTCGGGATGAAATTACAAAAACTTGGGCTGAGTACCAACTGGGAAAATATTGGCGATCCCATTGCCAAGGGAGAAAAAATTCCTCTGTGGATGAAAGAGATCGTCTCCGATGCGGTTATGCAGGATTCCACCTATGGCTATTGTCCCACCAAGGGCGTCCTGACCACCCGTGAATTTATTGCTGCCGAGACCAATAGTCGGGGCGGGGTGCAGATTGATCCCGAAGATATTATCTTTTTTAACGGCCTGGGCGATGCCATTTCCAAGATCTTCGGATTTCTGCGTCGGACTGCCCGGGTCCTGGTGCCGACGCCAAGTTATACTACCCATTCTTCCGCTGAGGCTGCCCATGCTGGTGACAAGCCCTTAACCTACATCCTCGATCCCAACCATCATTGGTATCCGGATCTGGATGATCTGGAAAAGTCCATCAAGTATAACCCTGCCGTAGCCGGTATCCTTATTATTAATCCTGACAATCCAACAGGAGCGGTTTATCCCACCTATATCCTGGAGGCCATTGTTGAGATAGCCAAGCGCTATGATTTGTTTATCATCTGCGATGAGGTCTATCACAATATCGTCTACAACGGTACCTCCACATCACCGCTTTCGGATGTGATCGGCGATGTGCCGGCGATTGCCATGCGTGGTATTTCGAAAGAGATGCCCTGGCCCGGTTCCCGCTGTGGCTGGATTGAGGTGTATAACGGGGATAAAGACCCCATGTTTGCCAAGTATATTCAGTCCATCCTCAATGCCAAGATGGTGGAGGTCTGTTCCACGACTCTGCCGCAGACAGTGTATCCCAAGGTGGTGCAGCATCCAAAATATCAGAGCTACCTGGAAGAGCGGATCAGGCGCTATGAAAAGTTTTCCAATATCGCCTATGACTGTCTCAAAGGTGTGAAAGGGGTGCTGGTCAATCGTCCCAATGGGGCCTTTTACATGAGTGTCTGTTTTGAAGATGGAGCCCTTACTTCCAGACAGACCCTGCCCATCGAGAATGTTGAGGTAAAGAAACTGGTTGAATCGCTGGTGAGCCCTCCGGGAACATCGCTCGATAAACGTTTTGTCTACTATCTCCTCGGAGCCACCGGCATCTGTGTGGTCCCCCTGACCTCTTTTGCTACCTATCTCCAGGGATTCAGGGTGACTCTGCTTGAACGTGACGAAGAGATCTTTCGCCAGATTTTCACCACCATTGCCGAGGCTATAAAGCAGTATCAGGCGAGTTGATGGCCCAGGAGCCTGTCCGGGAATGCCCTTTTTTCCCAATTCTTCGGAACTCTCAAAAGACAAAGATCGTGATATCAATCGGATGGTTGTGTTGGATTTGTGGGGATTTTTCGATTTGAGAAGAAATGCCTGTTCTCGGACAAGCTCCTGGCAAAAAAAAATCTTCTTTGGCGGTACAGATTTTTGTCACTGTGGCGTTCCCTGGGTACGTCGCAGTCTTTTTTAACGTTGCAGGCAAAAAGATCGTGAACAGTTTGCAATATTCTATACTGCTCCTTTTGCGGGGAGACATTGTACAGGAGGTGCTGCCATAGCACTTGTCAGCGGTAACACGAGTGGATTGAAAAAGAACCAGCTGAAGTTGCTGGAGCGTCTGGCTGGAAAGCGGGGAAGCAGGGACCAGGTAATCGGACCCGAGATGGCCCGTTCCCTCTGTCAGCTTTCCTTTGAACTGAATCGGCAGATCGGTCTTCTTCTCCAGCGTTCCGGAAAGGTGGAAGCCGTCATTGTTGGTGATTTCAAGGGGATTATGATCCCCATGCTTTCTCACATCCGCAGTCGCGGACGTCTCAAGGGGCTGCGCCTGGTCCATACACATCTGGCTGGTGAAGATATCAGTGACGAGGATCTGATGGATCTTCTCTTCCTCCGCCTTGATCTTTTGTCGGTTCTGAAAGTGACGGCTGAGGGGCTTCCGGAACGGCTCTATTCTGTCCACCTTCTCCCGGATTCCCGTGATGGCAAGAGCTGGGCATTTCTCCCGCCTGTCCATCCCGCCAATCAGGAGGTTTCTTTTGAAGACTTCATCCATGCTCTGGAAGGGGAGTTCACTCGTAAAGACAAGGTCTCGGCGGTGGAGAGTGGAGAAGACCGGGCCATTCTGGTCAGTGTCTCCACCCAGTCCATGATTCGTGCTCAGGAATCTATGGCAGAGCTGGCGGAACTGGCTCGCTCCGATAATGTTGTGGTCCTGGATACGGTACTCCAGAGCAGAAGGAAGGTGAATCCCCGTTTTATCCTGGGGAAGGGGAAGCTGGCCGATATCATGATCCAGGCCCTGCAGTTGAATGCCAACCTCCTCATCTTTGATCAGGAGCTCAACCCTTCTCAGATCCGTTCTATTACTGATTATACCGAGATGCGGGTCATTGACCGAACCCAGCTTATCCTCGATATCTTTGCCCATCGGGCCTTGAGCAGGGAAGGAAAGCTGCAGGTGGAGATTGCTCAGCTGAAATATATGCTGCCCAGACTCTCTTCTCGAGATGATGCCCTTTCGCGTCTGACCGGCGGCATTGGGGCTCGGGGTCCGGGCGAGACAAAACTCGAGATAGACAGACGTCGTATCAATGATCGGCTGACGAGATTGGGTCAGGAGCTGAAAAATGTGAGTCAGGAGCGCTACCGGCGGAGATCCCGGCGCAGAAAAAAAGAGCTGCCGGTCCTTTCCCTTGTCGGCTATACCAATGCCGGAAAATCCACCCTCCTCAACACGCTCACCAAGAGTGATATCGTGGCCGAAGATAAACTCTTTGCCACCCTTGATCCAACCAGTCGCCGCCTTCGTTTTCCCCGGGATATGGAGGTGCTGGTTACCGATACTGTCGGCTTTATTCGCCATCTTCCGGCGGATCTCCTGCAGGCCTTTTCGGCCACCCTGGAAGAACTGGATGAGGCGGATCTTCTGGTTCATGTCATCGATCTTTCTAACCCCAGTTTTCGTGAGCAGGTGGCGGTGGTGGAAGAGTTGCTGCGCGAGCTTGAGTTGGGTACTGTCCCCTGCCTGAAACTCTTTAATAAAGCGGACAAGGTGGTGGATAGTGAGATGTTGCTGGTAGAGGCGAAACGGGAAGGGATAGTAATCAGTGCCCTTGACCGGCAAACCTTGACACCGTTTCTGGAAAAAGCACAGGTGATGATTGGGAAAATTCTACAGCAGGAGTAGCATCAGGGGCGAAGGTAAAAGCCAAGGTCTTTGCCGAGATCCCCTTGATCAAGAAATTCACATCCGATAGCGTTTTCCCGGATGGTGCGGATGATCACTTCTTTGACGATTTTGGTCTGTTTCTTGTTGTCCAGGGTGAAGCTGAGGGACGCCTTTTGGCCGACATGAATATTATGGAGGCCGGATATGGTGAATCCGACACCACTGCGTGAGATGTTCTGGATCTGCATCCTCCCCCCCCCGTTGCTTGGAGGACCAGTGAGAGTATAAATTCCTTCCAGGTTGGTAGGTTTCCGATAGTGTTTGCGAAATTCAAGCGCTATTGCAAAAACATAGCCGCATCTGCATCGGGTTTTGAGGGTATGCTTATTGTTACGAAACTTGCCAACAGCAATATCTTTGACGATTTCACACTTCGGACATCGGATTGAGGCCATGTCGTTGTCTTTTACAAATGCCTTTTGAATATCCATACCGTCTTGCTGTGTTAGTTAACATTTGTGCTCACCTCATTTCGGAGGCTACATGATTAAGGACTGATGCTGTTTTTTCCCCTGACGTCTTCTCTTTAACGTCTGTTTTGCCTGTTCAATAGACAATGAACGTCCCTTTTTGAAATAACTATACTGTATACAAGGGGAAGAGGTGAAATGTTTTTTCGTTGCGTTGAGAGATTAATCGTAAATAAGAACTGTGTAACGTTCCAGAATTTCCTCAGTTTCCCGATCGAGATCACTTGCGACCTCATGGATCTGGTATTCATGCTTGCAGCCGGTACAGCGTAAGCGAATGCGCCGACACTGACGGAGAACCTCAAGTTTTTTATTACATTTTCGACATTTCATAGGGAGTTAACTGTTAACATTCTGTTGGGGATAAAACTAACACCGGCGATGAACGGTAAGCCGGTACTCAGTACAGGTGCCCCTTGAGGGGTGAATGTACCTTCACGAAATTTTTTTCAAGAAGACATCTGAATAATTTCGTGAAGGTACTAACTGTATTTTAACGTGTGCTCTGAGCGTGCGCCAGTGTCACAGATTCGCCTGTTCTGGCTGGTAACCTCTCTTTTTACTCTGTGAGCCAGAGAGAACAGGCGAAGATGGGATTCCGGCAGGAGCTTACGTCAGCTGAGCAATTGTTCGCGGGTGAAGAGGGATTCCAGTTTGTAACCGGCCTTGGCCAGGACTTCGACGCCGCCTTCCTGACGTTCGACAACGGTAATAACAAGGCCAACCTTGAAGCCCTGGGCCTCCACTCGTTCAATAACTTTAAGCAGAGTGCCTCCGGTGGTAACCACATCTTCGAGAAGGGCAACCCGGCATCCGGGAATCATGTTGCTCAGTCCTTCAATGTAATTGCCGGTTCCATGGCCCTTGGCCTCTTTGCGGACTATGAAGGCCGGGATGGGGCATTTTTCCAGGTGGCTGACCACAGAAACTGCAGTGACCAGAGGGTCGGCCCCCAGGGTCATGCCGCCAACGGCCTGAATAGGTTCTGCTGCCTGGTTAATGATCTCCAGGATCAGTTTGCCGCAAAGATAGCCTCCTTCAGCCGAGAGGGTGGTCTGTTTGCCATCGATATAGAAGTCTGAGGTCTTCCCCGAGGTGAGGGTGAAGGAGCCTTTTCGGTACGATTTTTCAAGGAGAATTTCTTTTAATCGTTGTCTGTCGTTCATGATTGATCAATAAGTAGGGTGTGAGTAAGTGCCTGTCCATAACTTGCTGTTTTTTCCTGATTCTCAAACTTGCTGCTTCACTCGTTGTTCTCAGGGGGTAAGCCTTTGAATATCAATGAGATGTCTGCGCTTAAGTTGCTCGAGTATCTCGAGGGAGAAAAACTATCATTGTTAATGAACAGAAACAAGTAAAAATCCTTTTTGGGATAGATCCGAAAAAGGTTCTGTAATAGGCTCGTCTTAATTCCTGGTAAATCTACTTGTTTTTCTTCCAGGAAAAAAGAAAAAACTCGCAAAAAGAAAAAATACCATGGTATTCTGAATGATTAATGAGTATTGGCTGATTGCCAGGAAGGCTATCCAATAGAGAAATAAGGGGGCGTGTATATGTGTGGTATTGTAGGCTATGTAGGGAGTCGACGGGTTGTCCCCGTCGTATTGGAGGGCTTGAAACGCCTGGAATACAGGGGCTATGATTCTGCAGGTATTGTATATCTTCAGGATGGCGCCTTGAAAAAATATCGTAGTGAAGGAAAACTCCAGAATCTCGAAAATATCCTGGGTGATGCCATTGGTGCTCATTCCCACATCGGCCTCGGTCATACCCGCTGGGCAACCCATGGTGCCCCGACCACTGAAAATGCCCATCCCCACAGTGACTGCAGTGGTAAGCTGGTTGTTGTCCATAACGGCATCGTTGAAAATTATCATTCTCTGCGCCAGGAACTCCTGGAAAAAGGGCATCGCTTTTCCTCTGAAACGGATACCGAGGTCCTGGCTCACCTCATTGAAGAGTACCTTGACGGCGATCTTCGCCAGGCCGTAACGAAAGCCCTGACCAGGGTAGAGGGGTCTTATGCCCTGGGTGTCCTCTGGACCGGGATGCCCGATACCCTGATTGCGGCCCGGAACCACAGTCCTCTGGTCTTAGGTGTCCATGAGGAGGAAGGGACTTTCATGGCCTCTGATGTGCCACCTCTGCTTCCCTATACCGATAGGGTTATCTTTCTTGACGATCTGGAATTGGCTGTTTTGCGGGCCGACAGTCAAACTATTTATTCCCTGAAAAGCGGAAAAGAGGTGGAGAAAGAGGTCACGACCATTGCCTGGAATCCAGCCATGGCCGAGAAAGGGGGCTACAAACACTTCATGCTCAAAGAGATTTTTGAGCAGCCTCAGGCCATCATCAACACAATCAGTGGGCGCATCAATCTCGAGACTGGCAGTATCGATCTGCCGGAGATGAATCTCAGCGATCAGGATCTGGCCGGTATCGAACGTATCTTCCTTGTCGCCTGCGGGACTTCCTGGCATGCTGCTCTGGTGGCCAAGTACTGGATCGAACGGTGGGCAGGAATCCCGGTGGAGGTAGATATCGCCTCGGAGTTTCGTTACCGGAAATTGATTGTTAATGATCGGGTCCTCACCGTTGCCATTTCCCAGTCTGGGGAAACAGCCGATACCCTGGCCGGAATCCGGCTGGCCAAGGAGCTTGGCTCCAAGATTGTCACCATCTGTAATGTAGTGGGCTCTACCATGACCCGTGAGGCCCACGGTACGATCTATACCCATGCCGGTCCGGAAATCGGGGTGGCCTCGACCAAGGCCTTCACCTCACAACTGGCAGCACTGTTTCTCTTTACCCTTTTCCTGGCGGAAAAGCGGGGAACCATGCCTGTTGCAGAACGATTACTGATGGGCAGGGAGTTGATCGCCCTGGCCAAGGTTATTGAAGAAGAATTACCTGTGCTGCAGGCTGAAATCCGGGAGATGATCGAAAAGTACTATGACAGTCGTGACTTTCTCTTTGTGGGCAGGGGGCTCAATTTTCCCATTGCTCTGGAAGGGGCACTCAAACTGAAAGAGATCTCCTATATCCATGCCGAAGGGTATGCCTCCGGTGAGCTCAAGCATGGCCCCATTGCCCTTATCGATAAGGATATGCCCGTTCTGGCCCTGACTCCCAGGGATGCCGTCTATCAGAAATCTATATCCAATGTAGAGGAGATCAAGGCCAGACAGGGGCGTCTTATTCTGATTGGTAGCAAAGGTGACGGTCACTTGCAGACCATCACCGATGATGTCATCTACCTGCCGGTAGTGCATGAGGAACTCAATCCCATCCTTTATACCATCCCGGCTCAGCTCCTCGCCTACGAGATCGCCACCCGACGCGGATGTGACGTCGATCAGCCACGAAATCTGGCCAAGAGCGTCACTGTCGAATAGGAAGGCGGTGTGCGGGTTGCGGTGTGCGGTGTGCGGTGTGCGGTGTGCGGGATGCGGGTTGCGGTATGCGGGATGCGGTATGCGGGATGCGGTATGCGGTATGGGGTGTGAGGTGTGAGGTGTGAGGTGTGAGGTGTGAGGTGTGAGGTGTGAGGTGTGAGGTGTGCGGTGTGCGGTGTGCGGTATGCGGTGTGCGGTGTGCGGTATGCGGTATGCGGTATGCGGTATGCGGTGTGCGGGATGCGGTGGGCGGTATGAGGTATGAGGTAGGAGGTATGAGGTGCGGGGTTTGAGGTTGGGGAAGGGAAGAATAGGGAACGTGAGATGATTCGTGTTGGATTGGAAAAACTGGTCGATTCAGGACTGGTGTTGGGAGAGAAACGACTGGGGCTCCTCTGTAATCAGGCCTCCACTGACTGCAGTCTGCGTCATAGCAGGGATGTCCTGCGTGATCTTTATGGCGACGGCCTGACCTGTCTCTTTTCCCCCCAGCATGGTTTCTTTTCTGAAAAACAGGATAATATGATTGAATCGGCCCACCAGAGAGATCCGGTGAGCGGTTTGCCTGTCTTCAGTCTCTACGGCGAGACCAGGAGACCCAATGCGGCCATGTTCGATCATCTCGATGTCCTCCTCATTGATATCGTCGATGTCGGGACCCGGGTCTATACCTTTCTCTACACCATGGCCTACTGTCTGGAGGCCGCTGCTGAGTATGGCAAACAGGTGGTGGTCCTGGACAGGCCAAATCCCGTGGGTGGTAAGGCCGTGGAGGGCAATGTTCTGGAAGCAGACTGTGCCTCCTTTGTGGGGCTCTATCCCATTCCCATGCGTCATGGGATGACCTTTGGCGAGCTGGCCCTTTTCATCAATAAAGAATACAAGATCGGAGCTGATCTGCAGGTGGTGCCCATGCAGGGTTGGAAGCGCTCCATGTTTTTTCGGGATACCGGGTTTCCCTGGGTCTCTCCCTCTCCCAATATGCCCTCTCCTGAGACAGCTCTGGTCTATCCCGGCCAGGTGATATGGGAGGGGAGCAATTGTTCCGAGGGACGGGGAACCACCCTGCCCTTTGAGCTGGTGGGCGCTCCGTTCTGGGAGCATGAGCCCATTCTGGAGCGTCTGGCCGGCATCGATTTGCCGGGATGTCGGTTTCGACCGCTGATTTTTCAACCTACCTCGGGTAAATGGGCGGAACAACCCTGTGTCGGATTTCAGCTCCATGTCACCGATCCTCTCTCTTTTCTGCCTTATAGAACCAGTCTTGCCCTCCTCCAGGCCGTTATACAGTGCTGGCCGCGGGAGTTCGCCTACAAAAAACCTCCCTATGAATACGAGTTTGAACGTCTGCCCATGGATCTCATCCTCGGTGATTCCAGCCTGCGCAAGGCCCTGGAAGAGGGGGAATCCATCCTGAACCTGGAAAAGAAATGGCAACCCGGACTGGATCGTTTTCTCCAGCAGCGAACAAAGTATTTGTTGTATGATTGAGGGGAAAGAGGAAAGAAGATAGTGGCGAGTTGCTGGTATGTCTTCCCTGTGGGAGCCGGCTTCAGCCGCGAATGGAGTTGGCTCGTCGTGCTTTCCTGTATGAGCCGTGCGGGGGTGGTTCGCGGCTGAAGCCGCTCCTACCTGGTGAGGAGGGTGGGAGTCGTTGCGGGTGTGTTTTACCAGCTTGGCGAGGGTGGAAGTTTGGAATTGTGAGTGTTGTTAAATCCATCTCCTTTGAGGAGATGTTGTTGGCTTATAATGTGGGAAAAGGTTGTTGCTGACCAGTGAGTTGAAAAGGGGATAGTGTGAGTGAAAAAAGTTTGAGTCTGGCCGATTTGGCGGCTCTTGTAGAGGGGGAGATTGTCGGAGATGGTGGAGTGATGATCACTGGTTTTGCTCCATTGGAAACAGCGGAAAGGGGTGATATCAGTTTCCTGGTCAAGGCCGGGCTGGCAGATTCTCTTGCTGCTTTTAAAGGGAGTGCGGTTATTGTGCCCATGGCTGTGGAAGAGGCGCCTGTTCCTTTGATTCGGGTAAAAGATCCTTATCTGGCCTCTGCCAGTATTCATACACTCCTTCTCAAAAAAATCTTTCTGGCGAAAGGGGTCCATGAACGGGCCTGGGTGGGAAAGGATACCTCTATTCCCCAAGAGATCACCATTGCTCCTCTGGCGTCTGTCGGTGAGCGAGTGAAGCTGGGAGAACGGGTGACCATCGAATCAGGAGTTGTGGTTGGAGATGATGTGGAGATTGGCGATGATACCATCCTCAAGGCCAATGTAACGGTTGGCGATGGGTGTATAATCGGAAAAAAGGTCATTCTCCATTCAGGAACAGTGATCGGCAGTGATGGATATGGTTATGCTACAGATAGCCGTGGCTTTCATGTCAAGCGACCTCAGGTGGGAATTGTCAGGATTGATGACGATGTTGAGATCGGTGCCAATTGTTGTGTGGACAGGGCTGCTTACGGGGTGACCTGGATAAAGTCAGGAACGAAAATTGATAATCTGGTCCAGGTGGGACATAACGTGGTGGTGGGTGAAAATAGCCTGATCGTGGCCCAGGTGGGAATTGCCGGTTCGACAATCCTGGGACGAAATGTGGTTCTGGGGGGACAGGTCGGTCTTGCCGGTCATATTGAGCTTGGCAACGGAGTCATGGTTGCTGCCCAGAGTGGTGTCCATAATGATCAGAAGGATGGCGCCAGGATAGGTGGCTCTCCTGCAATTCCCATAAAACAGTTCGTGCGGGCCGCGACCCAGTTCGGTAAGTTGGCAGAGATGGGCCGTGATCTCAAAAAAGTGAAAAAAGCAGTGGCTGAGCTGACCAGTCAGGAAAGACAAATAGTTCCAGGAGAAAAAAATGACTAATGCATTGATTGCTGAGAATATAGATATTGTTGAAATTTTACGCCTGCTGCCGCATAGATACCCTTTTATCCTGATCGACAGGGTCCTTTCCCTGGTCCCGGATCAGGAGGTGGTGGTCTTGAAAAATGTGACCATCAACGAGCCCTTTTTTCAGGGTCATTTTCCCGAAAAACCGGTGATGCCCGGAGTATTGATGCTGGAGGGCATGGCTCAGGCAGGAGGGGTTCTGGCCTACTGTTCCGAACCGGAAAACATAGGCCTCAAGCTCCTCTATTTTGCCGGGATTGATAAGGCCCGTTTTCGCAGTCCGGTGCAACCTGGGGACCAGTTGATATACAAACTGCAGCTCCTCAAAAAGAAACGCGGGATGTGGAAAATGGGAGGAGAAGCCTATGTGGGTGAGAAGCTGGTTGCCGAAGCAGAGTTGCTGGCCTCCTTTGGCTGAAACAAATAAATATTGCACAGACAGGCGATACCCGTTAAGAAATGCGACCTGTGTGAAGGGACCTCTTGACCAATTATCGAGGCCTGTTTAAGTATTTTACCTCATCTATCCAGAACAAGAATGAATATACATCCTACAGCAATAATATCCGAGAAAGCCGAGCTTCATCCCACTGTGAAAGTTGGCCCTTATGCCGTGATCGAAGAAGGCGTCAAGATTGGGGCAGGTAGCACCGTCGGCTCCCATGCCATGATTTTCGGGCCTACCATCATTGGTGAAAATAACGAGATCTGTTCTTTTGCGCTCCTGGGTGGCGCCCCTCAGGATATAAGTTATAAAGGTGAGCTCACAGAATTGATTATAGGCAACGGGAACCTGATTCGTGAATATGTTTCCATCCACAGGGGGACACCCCATGGCGCCGGAAAAACGGTTGTCGGCAACAATAATATGATTATGGCCTATTCCCATGTGGGACATGACTGTGTTATCGGCGATTATGTCATCATGGTCAATGCAGCCACCCTGGGCGGCCATGTACAGGTCGGTGACCGGGCGACAGTCGGTGGCTTGGTCGGTGTACACCAGTTCTGCCGGATCGGCAGGTTTGCCTTTATCGGAGGTGGCTCCGGGGTCGGTCTGGATGTGCCGCCCTTTGCCATGGTGACAGGAGTGAGAGGAAAAATGCGGATATCCGGTCTCAATAAGGTGGGTATGCGGCGCAACGGATTTACGCGTGAAACGATATCCAAGATCGATAATGCCTTTCGTATCCTGTACCGTTCTTCCAAGCTTCTTCATAAGGATGCCATTAAGAAGGTCGAACAAGAGATTGTCGATTGTGAATATGTGGATGAGTTGGTGGCCTTTTTCAGGACCTCAAAACGCGGTGTCGTCAAACGCATCAAAAGCGAATGAGCTTCCATGAAGGTTGATGCGACGAAGATAGGAGTCATAGCCGGCAGCGGTCAGTTTCCCCTCCTTTTTATTGAAGCTGCTCAGAAGGCAGGACGGAAAATTGTCTTGATTGCCCATCGCAATGAGACCTCCCAGGAAGTTGCCGATGCTGTTGATGAGGTCCTGTGGGTGAAACTGGGTCAGCTGGGAAAGATGATCAAGTTTTTTCATCAGCAGGGCGTAGGAGAGACCGTATTCGTCGGGGCCATTACCAAGACCAGAATCTTTCGTGATATTCTTCCCGACCTCAAAGGGATGTCCCTCTGGAACAAGATTGATAGCAAGCAGGATGATGCCATCCTGCGCGCCGTAGCCGGTGCCTTGGAAAAAGAGGGGATCAAGGTTCTGGAGTCTACCCTCTATCTCCGCCATCTTCTTTTTCCCCATGGGGTCCTGACCCGGAAGAAGCCGGATAAAAATCAGCGACTGGATATCGAGTTCGGCTGGAAAAATGCCAGGGCTATCGGGGCCATGGATATCGGCCAGTGTGTGGTGGTCCGAAATTGCTCGGTGGTGGCCGTGGAAGCCATAGAAGGGACCGATGTCACCATTGCCCGAGGCGGCGCTCTGGCCCGGGAAAAAATAGTGGTGGTAAAGGTCAAAAAACCCAATCAGGACTTTCGCTTTGATCTCCCCGCCACCGGCATCAAGACCATCGAGACCCTGGCCAGTGTCAACGGGGCGGTCCTGGCGGTAGAGGCCGGGCAATCACTTATTTTTGACCGGGAGGCTGCGGTGAAGGCAGCCGATGAGGCTGGTATCGTGGTGGTCGGGGTCAAAGAGCTTCCTGACGGCAGCCTTGAATACTGAAAAAAAATGGCGGATACACTTCCATGCAGGCCATGATCCTTGCTGCCGGTTTCGGCACCCGTCTGCTTCCCTACACCCAACTCTGCCCGAAGCCTCTCTTTCCACTCCTGAATGAGCCTCTTCTTCTCCTCACTGTCCGTCGACTGCAGGCGGCAGGATTTGATCATATTATTGTCAACTGTCATTACCTGCGCGAACAGATTGTTTCAGCACTCGATGCCATAGAGGGCGTCACGATCCAGGAAGAAGAGATGGTCCTTGGTACAGGCGGGGGCCTGCGCATGGCCCTGTCCAGGATGCGGGAAGAACCCCTGCTGGTCACTAACGGCGATATCTATCATACGGTCGACTATCAGGAACTGTATCGTGGCCACGATCGGCGGCGAGGGGCAGTGACCATGGCCATGCATGATTATCCGCGCTTTAATACAGTGACTGTCCAAGGCGACCGGGTCATTGGCTTTGATGGTCAGAGATCTTTAGATCTGCTGGCCTTTACCGGCCTCCATGTCCTGGAACCGGAGATCCTGGAGAGGATTCCACTTGCTCTCGAGTACTCCATCATCGATCGTTATCGTCAACTGCTTGAGGACGGTGGCAGGATTCAGGCCTGGCGTGTGGATGGTTGCTCCTGGACAGATATGGGGACGGTGGCAGATTATCTGGCCCTGCATGGCAGACTGCTGGAGAAAAAAATCCCCCTCTGGTCAGAGTTTTCCAGGCCGCCGGCGACCCCCTTTTGTATCCATGATGATGTGGTGCAGGGAGAAGGGATTGCACTGCGGGACTGGGCCTGTGTTGGTCGCGCTCGGCTGGAGAAAAACGTTACTCTCCGACGCTGTGTGGTCTGGGATGGGGCGCGGCTCAAAGAGGGGAGGGAATACTGCGATGCCCTGTTGATCCCGGAGACAACGGCTGCCTGATCCCCTTGCTCTTTTGGGTGTACTGATTTTCCTCTCCTTCTGAATCCGATGAGAAATGGGGGCGAGAAACTGGTTTGTCTTGTTTCTTCATCTGCTCCGGATGACTTTTTATTTCCCCCTGCTGAATAGAATCCCTGTTGCTTCGCTTGAGCGGGCCTCCTTATGTGGCCAGGTAGCTGCTTACACTTCTTAACACTTCTTAACGGTAAGCCCTGCTGGTGTAGAATATGGTGACAAGTGTATTAAGCAGAGGTACGCTATGAAGGCTTGACGGTCGGCAGGATGTCGCCTGTAGCAGCGGGGAAGCAGAAATCGTTCTGGTGCCTTTATGGGTACGCAGCGGTTGAGTGTCATGAGCAAAAGATGCAGTGAGAGTACGGGCCTTTTTTGGGGCTATGTTGTTCATTCTGTTCCCCGTGTACTCCTTGCTCTTATGGACAAGGAAGGTAGCTGGGGGCAGGTCCGGGCGATAATGACAATTTCATGGAAAAGGTAATATGAACTACAAGGTGATCCTGTCATGAACCAATCATGGCACGGCCGCAACAAGCAGAAAAAAAGAGTTTCATGGTCCACTCTTGCCAGGGCCTTGAGTGCAGCATCACTGATCCAGCTTGCCGGTTGTGCAGCCGTCGGCCCAGAGTATGTGTCGCCGGAGAGTACTGTCTCTGCAGCCTGGCATACGGAACTGAAGCAGGGGGGAACAGGAAAAACACTGGACTCACAGCAGCTGGTCCATTGGTGGACACAGTTTGATGATCCGGTCTTGAGCAGCCTCATTCAAGGGGCAGTTACCTCCAATCTTGACTTGAAGCAGGCCACGGCCAAGCTCCGCGAGGCCCGTGCTCGTCGCGGTGTCAGCCAGGCGGGACAGTTTCCCACTGTGGATGGGAGTGGTGCCATGAGCAGGAGTAAGAGCAGCGAAAACAGCGGTGGTGGCGGGACGCACAGTTCCTATTCCGTTGCTTTTGATGCCGGCTGGGAAGTAGATATCTTTGGCGGTAAGCGGCGGGCGGTGGAGGCTGCTGAGGCCGATCTTGCTGCCAGTCAGGAGGATCTGCGGGACGTGCTGGTGACCTTGACTGCGGAGGTGGCACTCAATTATCTGGATGTACGCTCCCTCCAGAAACGTCTTGGGGTCGCAGAAGAAAATCTAGTCATTCAGGAGCAGACCTTTGCTCTGGTTCAGGCACGCTGTCAGGCCGGGATCAGTAATGAGCTGGCTCTGCAGCAGGCCCGTTATAATCTGGAAAGTACCAGGGCCCAGATCCCTGTCCTCCGCAGTGGCCTGGATGAGGCCCAAAACAGGCTGGCCGTCTTGATAGGCACGGTTCCCGGGGGAGTACACCAGCTGCTGGCAGAGAGACGACCGATTCCTTTTGCCTCGCCTTTGGTTGCGGTGGGTGTTCCGGCTGAAACCCTCCGCCGGCGGCCGGATATCCGCAGGGCAGAACGCAATCTTGCCGCCCAGACTGCCCGTGTCGGGGTGGCCACTGCAGATCTTTATCCCACGTTTAGACTGGCCGGATCCATCGGCTTGGAAGCTCTCAAATCGGCTGAGCTCTTTGAAGCTGCCAGTAAGACTTGGGGAATCGGCCCCAGTGTTTCCTGGAATATTTTCGATGCAGGAGCTATCCGACAGAATATAGAGGTGCAGTCAGCTATTCAGGAGCAGTATTTTTTTATCTATGAAGGGGCAGTACTGGCCGCATTGGAAGAGGTGGAAAACGCGCTTACCGCCTATGCCCAAGAGCAACTGCGTCGGGAGAGGCTGTTTGCGGCAGCGGCTGCAGCCAGTCAGGCCGAGACCCTTGCTCGCAATCAGTATCAAGCCGGATTGATTGATTTTACCGCCATCCTTGATGCGCAACAGGCGCTGCTTTCCTTTGCCGATCAGCAGGCCGAAAGCGATGGGGCTGTCACCTCCAACCTGATCCGGCTCTATAAAGCTCTCGGTGGAGGATGGGATTCACTGGCAAGTTCACAATTTTCAGAAAAGGATGCAAGACAATGAGTAACACAGACAAGGCCGGCAAGTCAGATCTGGAAAAAACACTGGCCCTTGAGTCATCTTCGAGCCGCAGCAGGTACCTGAAGCGGCTGCTCGTCTGGGGCCTGGTGCTGCTTGTGGTCCTCTTTGTCATTTTTAAATGGGTCGTGGGTCAGGACAGTTCAGAAATTGAATACAAGACCGTGGAGGCGGAACTCGGAGATTTAACGGTTATCGTCACTGCCACCGGCAACCTGGAACCGACCAATCAGGTGGAAGTAGGCAGCGAGGTTTCTGGCACCGTCGCATCTGTGGCCGTGGATTATAATGATTTTGTCAAGGCCGGTGAGGTCTTGGCACGGCTTGACACCACGAAGCTCGAAGCCCAGGCAAACCAGTCACTGGCTGCTGTGGAATCGGCCCGGGCCAACCTGCTCCAGAACCAGGCCACCCTCTTTGAGGCCAGCAAAGAACTTGAGAGACTTGTCCATGTCCGGCAACTCAGCGGCGGGAAAATACCTTCTGCGCAGGAATTTGAAGCAGCAGAGGCAACACTCAAGCGTGGCCAGGCCAACGTGGCCATGAGCCGGGCTAATATCGCCGAGGCGGAGGCCAAACTTCGGGTGGATCAGACCAATCTGGAAAAGGCCACCATCCTCTCGCCTATCAACGGCGTGGTCCTCGAACGCAGCGTGGAACCGGGCCAGACAGTGGCTGCCTCCCTGCAGGCCCCGGTCCTCTTCACCCTGGCCGAGGACCTGACCAAGATGGAGCTCCATGTTGATGTTGATGAGGCCGACGTGGGGCAGGTAGAGGCGGGACAGCAGGCCACCTTTACGGTGGATGCCTATCCGGATCGCATCTTTCCGGCTCATATCACCCAGGTACGCTACGGCGCCCAGTCTACGGAGGGAGTTGTGACTTATCTCACCGTCTTGAACGTTGACAACTCGGATCTCTCTCTCCGTCCCGGGATGACTGCCACGGCGGATATTGTGGTCAAAGAGGTCAAAAATACCCTGCTGGTACCCAATAATGCCCTGCGCTACGTTCCCCGCCTCCAGGAAGGGAAATCATCCCAGACAGAGGGCGGCAGCCTGATCAGCAAGCTTTTTCCCCGTCCTTCTCATACCAGGCCCCAAAAAAGCGATGACAACGGTGACAGGAAGAAGCAGCGGCTCTGGACCCTGCGCGACAAACAGCCCCAGGTCATTCCCGTTACCACCGGCGCAAGCAGCGGTATTATGACCGAAATCGTCAGTGGTGAGGTCACTCCCGGTATGGTGCTGATCATTGAAGCAGTAAGCAAGAGGAAATGAGCATGACATCCCAGTTGCAAACAGAGGGGCATCCCCTGGTGGAACTGCAGGGCGTAAGCAAGGTCTACGGCAGAGGTACGGCGGCCATGAAGGCCTTACGCGGGGTGAACCTGCGCATTGATGAGGGGGAATTTGTTGCGGTTATGGGGCCGAGCGGCTCCGGTAAATCCACCTGCATGAACATCCTTGGCTGTCTGGATACCCCCACGGAAGGCAAATATCTGTTCAAGGACGTTGAAGTCGGGGCCTTGACCAGGGATCAACGGGCCCTGTTGCGCCGGCATCATCTGGGTTTTGTGTTTCAGGGCTTCAACCTGTTGAACCGCACTTCGGCCCTGGAAAACGTCGAACTCCCCTTGATCTACCGGGGGGTCAAGGTAGAAGAACGTCACAGTCGGGCCAGTAAAGCCCTGGCCCTGGTGGGGCTTGCCGGCTGGGAATACCACACGCCTGGCGAACTTTCCGGAGGCCAGCAACAGCGGGTCGCCATTGCCCGGGCCATTGTCACCGAACCGGCCATACTTCTGGCCGATGAACCGACGGGCAACCTTGATACAGCACGGAGCATCGAGATTATGGAACTGCTTACTTCCTTTAATCAGGAGCAGGGGATCACCATCATCATGGTCACCCACGAACAGCAAATGGCCCATTTTGCCAGCCGGGTGGTGCAGTTTCAGGATGGCCTGGTCTTGGCGGATAAGGCCAACGGGGAGACACTCTAATGCTGCTAAATACATTTTTTCTTGCCCTGCGCGAAATCCGGCGCAACGTCCTGCGCTCCTTTCTGACCATACTCGGGATTGTCATCGGTGTCTCTGCGGTTATTGTCATGGTTACCATCGGCGGCGGCGCCACCGCCCAGGTCACCGACCAGATAGCCAGCCTGGGCAGCAACCTCCTGATGATCCGGGTGGGGCAGCACATGGGACCGGGACAGTCATCGACCGCTCCGTCCTTTGATCTTGACGATGCCCATGCCCTCTATCGGGAGATCCCTGCCATCACAGCGGTTGCGCCCTCTTCTTCTCAGAAAGTTACTGCGGTCTACGGCAACGCGAACTGGTCGACCACGACCACTGGCGTTGACAATGGTTTTTTCAGCGTCCGGAACTGGACTGTTCAATCAGGTCGCCAGTTTCTTGATAGCGAGCTGCGCTCTGGAAAAGCGGTCTGTGTTGTAGGGGCCACGGTGGTCAAAGAGCTCTTTGGCCAGCAGGATCCCATGGATGCCAAGATCCGTCTGGGTAATTTTTCCTGTCAGGTTATCGGGGTGCTGGAGGCCAAGGGCCAATCCACCTTCGGCTCCGATCAGGATGACCTTGTCCTCGTGCCGTTGCGTACTTTCCAGCGTCGTATTTCCGGTAACCAGGATATCAGTCTGATCCAGGTTTCGGTGGCAGAAGGCAGGTCAACGGACAAGGCCAAGAGTGATATTGAGTTCCTGCTCCGTGAACGTCGTCATATCTCAGGCTCGGAAAATGATAACTTCCAGGTCAGGGACATGAAAGAAATCACCAAGATGCTCACCGGCACCACCCAGATCCTGACCACCCTCCTCGGTGCGGTGGCGGCGGTCAGTTTGCTGGTGGGCGGTATCGGTATTATGAACATCATGCTGGTTTCGGTGACTGAACGTACCAGGGAAATCGGCATCCGTCTGGCCATCGGGGCCCTGGAACGAGAGGTGCTCCTCCAGTTTCTGGTGGAGGCGGTGGTGCTCTCCTCTTTTGGTGGTCTTATCGGTATCCTCTTTGCCCTGGCCGCTTCCATCGGTCTGGCCAGCCTGTTGAAGATCCCCTTTATCTTCAATCCGGGCATTATGGTCATCGCCTTTCTTTTTTCCGCTGCAGTGGGTGTTATTTTCGGTTTTTTTCCGGCCAGGAAGGCCGCTCGCCTCAACCCAATCGATGCCCTCCGCCATGAATAGATGAGACGCCGCTTCTCAACCTCTTAACCTCACTTCTATCCCTTTTTCAGGCGCATACTTCCCCCCTGAGTGGAGAAAAGTGGTTGGGGCGGTGAAAGAATAATGTTGTTTTTCAGTTGGAAGTACAGTTAGTTGGTGCAAAAGGTGTTGAGGTGGCTTGATTGAGACCCTGGTGCTTGCCTTCTTTGTATTATTTCTCTCCCTGAGCATGCAGTCGTCGCACGGCCCATTATCCCCTTATCACCTGCCAGGCCGATTTGTTCTCCGGTCCGGCCATTCCAGACTGGTTCCTGTGCAGGCCTTGAACATTCCTGTATATCCGGCACTGTCATTTTTTCATGCTGGATGCCAGGCTGCAGATCAAGAGGAACCAGTTTGATCAGCTAACCTCACGGCAAAAATGAACCGAGTTCATACCGTCAGCAAGGAGGCAGTTCATGGGCACCATACGAGTGGCAACCTTTAATGTCGAAAATCTTCTCCAGCGTTTCAACTTTCACAGCTATGGTCAGCTTTCCTCGGAGCGGGTGCTTCGTCTCCTGGGGGTGGGGGAGAATACCCCGGAATACATGCCCCTGCGCCAATCTCTGGCCATCTCCCTGACTGATGATTCCAGACAGCAGACTGCTCAGGCCATCCGTGATACCGAGGCGGACATCATCTGTCTGCAGGAGGTTGAGAACAAGGCGATCCTTGATGATTTCCATGAATTTTATCTTAATCGAACAGGCTGTGCCCACTATGGCTGGCGTCGCTGTCTGGAAGGGAACGATAAACGCGGCATAGATGTGGCGGTTATGTCAAAAAAACGGATCAAGGTCACCTCCCATGCTCAAGTTACCTTTGGTGATTTTGATCTCTTTAATGATGAGCTTTGTCGATACGGATTGAGCGAAGGGGAGGGGATCTTTCGTCGTGATTGTCTGGAGGTGCAGGTTATGGTGGAAGACAAACCCTTATCTATCTTTGTCTGTCATTTTAAATCCATTGCCGGTGGCAGGGAGCAGACCCGTTGCGTGCGGGAAGTGGAGGCTGCAGCGGTGCGCCGAATAGTCACCAATTCCTTTCCAGACCCGGCCACCGGCGACTGGTTGATTGTCGGAGATCTCAACGACTATGTCAGTGAGCCCGGCCATGGACTGGGACCGCTCTTTGCTGATGGTTTTGCCTGCAACCTCCTTGAGCGCCTGCCTGAACAAGAGCGTTGGAGCCATTATTATCCGCCTGCCAACGCCAAACACCAGATTGATTATATCCTCGCCTCTCCTGCACTGGCGGCATGGAATCCGTCTGCCGTGCCGACAGTCATCCGTGGTGGACAACCCTATCGGGTGCCGGATTTGGCAGATCTCAACAGGTATCCCCGCATCGGCTATGACAGACCCAAGGCCAGCGATCATTGTCCGCTGGCCATTACCCTGGAAATTTAGGAGGCGTTACAAAATAACCTGGCCATTTTATCTTTGTATAACTGCTGAGGAGGAGAATGATGAAAAAAACGCTGGTCGTTACGATTATTCTGGGCCTGTCCTGTTTGTTTTCCGGGCAGGCAATGGCTGAGATTCGCCTGGATGGCTATTTTATTGCCCGCGATACCTGTGAGGCCGTGCACTCGTTCAGGAACTATTCCAATCCTGGCGCTATCCGCCTGACCGTGGATAGTGCCTATGAACTTCTGGCCAAGAACAAGGCGGAGGCCAGCCATTACCGCATCAGGGTCAAAAACGCCAGCCCTTCTGAGCGCTGGGTATCGGTTGACTGCGGCATAGCGCTCACCGACTGCCGGGAACAGGGGGTGGTGGTGACGCCGGTCCCGCCCGTGGATCCTGACGAGCCACCCACTCCCGTACAGGGTCCTTCCTATCTCCTGGCCATGAGTTGGCAGCCTGCCTTTTGCCAGACCCATCAGCAGAAAATCGAGTGCCAGACCCAGACCGTTGACCGCTATGACGCCAGTCACTTCACCCTCCACGGGCTCTGGCCCCAGCCGCAAAACAACATCTACTGCAGTGTATCCAATAACCAGAAGAGGCTGGATGAGCGCAAGATGTGGGACCAGCTGCCGGCCCTGGCCATCACTGAGGAGACCTATGGCAATCTGATCGAGACCATGCCGGGTGTTGCCTCTTATCTCCACCGTCATGAGTGGATCAAACACGGTACCTGTTACAGTACGACCCCGGAAGAGTATTTCAAGGAATCTATTATGCTGGCCGACCAGCTTAATACCTCGGTGCTACGTGACTATTTTGTGGCCAATATCGGCAAGAATGTGGAAGTCAGCGAGATCCGGGCCAAGTTCGATGAGGCCTTTGGTGAGGGGGCCAGCAGCAAGTTGAAGGTCCATTGTGCCGACGGCATGATCAGTGAACTGTGGATCAATCTTACAGGTGAGGTAGAAAATCACACACCGCTCTCTTCCCTCCTGGAGAATGCAGAACAGGCAGCTGCGGGATGTCAGAATGGGATCATTGATCCAGTGGGCTTTTGATTGTTTCTGGTGAAAGGTGAAAAGTCGTCGTTGAGAGCAACTCCATTGAGCTTGTTTGTGGGAGCTGGCCTGAGCCGCGAATGGGGTTGGCGCGTTCTCCTTTCCTGGCTGAGCCGTACGGGGGTTGTTCGCGGCTGAAGCCGGCTCCTCCTTTGCGTGGGGGAGTGAGGAGTTTTGGGATGTGTTTTTGTTTTTTGTGGGAGTCGGCTTGAGCCGCGAATGGGGTTGGCGCGTTCTCCTTTCCTGGCTGAGCCGTACGGGGGTTGTTCGCGGCTGAAGCCGGCTCCTCCTTTGCGTGGGGGAGTGAGGAGTTTTGGGATGTGTTTT
>Ga0180007_10002001_pt1 | contig 25411 bp, 19 predicted proteins | sample MM_PC_MetaG_FD_121122 | JGI IMG/M metagenome (GOLD analysis project Ga0180007, IMG submission 121122) | Groundwater microbial communities from the Aspo Hard Rock Laboratory (HRL) deep subsurface site, Sweden - MM_PC_MetaG | ecosystem: Environmental > Aquatic > Deep subsurface > Groundwater... | reverse complement strand
CGCCCACATCTGCGGCGCCATCGCCCAGGCAGACGTGCTGGGCATCTACGGCCGACAGGGCGTGCACGCGGCCAACCTGTGGCACCTCGGCGAGACCGACGACGCCTATATCAACGCGGCCTTCGACATGTTCCTGGACTTCGACGGAAACGGCGCCCGCTTCGGCAGCCGCGGCCTCGTCGTGCAGGTCTCCGACACGGAGACGTTCTCGGCCTACGCCGCCAAGCGCGAGGGCATCGACTACGAGACCACCCTGGTGCTGATCAACAAGCGCGACGTGCCCGTGACCGTCTCGATCCGGGCCCGGGATTATCAGCAGTTCGCCTTCGGGCGCGCATGGCAGCTCGGTCCCGATGCCCCCGCCCCGGCCGAAGTGGAGACCTTCCAGCTCTCGGGCACCAACGCCGGCATCATCACGCTGCCGGCGACCACGGTCACCACGCTGGTGCTGATGCCCCCGCTGTAGGGGGCTTTAGGTATTCGGGTACAAAGAGGTCTTTCCTCTTGGATCCCCGGGTAGCCTCGCAAGCTCGACAACCCGGGGCATCATTTCCGCAACGCCGCCTTTGGGCGGCGTAGGGGTGGGAAAACCGCCGAATGCAGAACTCCGACGCGGGAGGGAGCCGCCGCAGGCGGCAGCGCCTGTTCTCTCCGCTCTTCTCCGCTCCCCATCCGTCTTTTCCGCGGTCTTTTCTTCTTCTGCCTACTGCACCGCGGAGATGGTGACGTCCATCAGCGTCAGGGGCATCCAGGCCTTGATGATCCACATCTGATCGTAGGAGGATACGTAGTATTGGGACATGTTGACGCCTTCGAGGGCATCGAGCAGCGTCGAGAGGGTGGGACGGTAGTAGTAGTTGCGTCGCCCAAAGCTCACCGCGAAGAGCCCGTTGGGTTCACGTGCGATGTGTGAGATGGGCGTGCCGGCGCGCAGGTGGATCATGTAGGCCGACGAGTCGGGCCGAAGCTGGGCCGAGACCGGGCGGGAGAACTGGAAGCCGCCGACGAACCAGGAGTCGGTCAGCAGTTGTCCCACGCGGAACGAATACTGGTAGTTGTAATAGTACTGGCTCTGGGTGCCCATGCGCTTGGCGGGCACCCAGGCCTTGAAGCGCATGTCGTAGTCGGACACGACCGAGATCTCGATCCAGTCGGTGCCCTCGGTCTCCTTCTTGAAGTAGGCCTTTTCCAGCAGCTCGGCGACGACCACCTTGGAGTTCTTTCCGGCGTACAGGGGACCGGGGCTGCACTCGAAGACGTAGCGGTTCCAGCGGCTGTTGTAGCGGTAGTTCGGATTGGTGTTGTTCTCGAACTTGACGCCGATGCGGGCTGTGGGCACCCAGACGCGGATGGGCGTCTGATGGTGGACGGTCACCTCCGTGAGCTCGCCGGAGACTTTGCCGGGGAACACGATGACGCCCTGGTTGACCAGCCCCCGCGCCTCGGCGTCGGTGGCCGATCCATAAAACAGCGTGTTGGCGTTGATGATGAATGCGGCGCTTTTCTGGGGAATCCAGCCCTCGAGCACGAAGGGTTTCAGCACGGCGATCCGGAGCCAGCCCTGGCGCGTCTCCAGGATATGAGCCGACAGGCCGCGGGGTACCTGCAGCAGCACCTTGCCGTTGGGTGCATCATGGATGTCACAGCCCGCGTTGACGTTGGAATAGGAGGAGATCATGGGCACCAGGATGCGCACCGGTTTTCCGGCGGCGGCCTTTTCGATGCGGGTGATCTCGGTGGTCTGGGTGTTCAGGAGCGTGACTAGCAGCCAGAGCAGATGCATGGGCCTATGACCTCACGTGGAAGTTCCCTGAGTGACGGACGACGCCCTCGAGCGGGTCCACGAGAAAGAAGCGGCCCCAGAAGGAGGGGCCGTCGCAGAAGGTCAGCACGCGGACATCGATGGTCCAACTGATCTGGCTGGAGACGCACGGCGGCACCCACATCACGATGCGGGCCGGTCCGCAGCTCTGCTTGCGGGTGGAGAGCACTTCCTGGTATTGCGAGTCCCGTTCGAGCACCTGCATCACCCGCTCCCTCTCCAGATCCTGGAACGACTGCTTCCAGGCCGAGAGGAACTCGATCTTGCGAACCTCGCCTTCGAGGTTGAGGTGCAGCAGGTAACTCTCGTCGGCGGGGATGTCCTCGAAGTCGTGGACGTCGAACTCGGGCCACTCGTTGTGGGGGGCGATTTCCAGTCTGCGCGCCTGGATTTCACGCTGTGCCAGAGAGAAACTGTCGGGGGTGTGGAAGCCCAGCACGCGCGCGAACAGTTTGCGCGAGGGCAGCTTGTGGTCCCAGTCAATGATGACCGTCAACTGGTGGTATTCCTTTTCGGGAAACGGCAGAAAGTTCGGGAAGGCGGCCATCCTGGTGTCGAGTTCGAAAGTGGGAAGGGACTGGAACAACAGCCGCGGATGGATCACGATATTCTTTTTACTTTTCGCAATCAAAGCAGCCTGCATGAACACTCCGGGCTGCATCGTAACGCAAAATCAGTTTTGACTCAACGGATTACCAGGCAGGAATGATTGTGGGGGTGCCCACCAGGGGCAGGATCGGAACACGCAACTGAAGACTCGCACGCTGGTCATGCTGGAAATACAGGGTGATGCCGCGCGGCATCGTGTCGTCGGTGTAGCCGATCATCGTGCCGTCGGGCTCGAAGTAGAAGCGGTGGGTCACGCCGGCATCTACGGCTGTGAAGGTTTCCGCCGGGATGTTCCGGATCACGGCGGCGCGCGTGTATTTGAGCACCTTCACACGGGAAGCGTTGAAGATGCGGCTCTGGGGCATCAGCGGGGAGGGGACCACGGTGCAGTCGACCACGCACCACCGGAAGCTGGTCTGGGTGAACTCGAAGGTCACCCGCTGGCGAAGCGAGATCGCGACGCGCCGGCTCTCCTTGACCATCGAGATGAACTGCACCACGGTCTGGCGCATGTCATCCTCCTTGGCCCGGGCGTTGATGCTGATCAGTGCGATGGAGGCCAGGATGGACATGATCACGAGCACGACCATCAGTTCGATGAGGGTGAACGCGGCTTTTCGCGGGCGCATCAGATGGTACCTCCTGCGGACGGACGGTTGGGAATCTTGGCAACGAACCGCATGGTGCGGCGCTTGTAGCGGTCGAAGTCACCGACGGGCCGGTCCTCGAAGGCCGGACGTGCGGTCGCGATGGGGGAGGTGGGGGTCGGGGTGCGGATCACGATCGAGATTCGCAGCGCGCGCATTCGACCCACCTCGGTGGCCAGGGTGTCGCGGGAGGAGACCCAGATGTCGCCGCGATCGTCGGGTGGGTCGGAGGTGTCGACATGGAAGGCCAGTTGCATGTCCTCGACGCCCAGGGCCAGCGGCGTCCAGATGTAGTCCGACGAGTCGTCCTGCATCATGCGCACGCCGTGCATGAGCATCGGGGAGTCCGGGGAGGTGGTGTTGTCCACCCGCAGGGCATGGAACGGGAACTCCCCGAGGTTGATGATCGGGATCGGGGAGGAGGGCGTGGTGCTGCCGTTGCTGGTGACGCCACAGGCGTCTTCCATCACGACGACCTGGTTCATGCAGAAGGGGCCGCCGTGGGCGGGGGCGAAGTGCAGCCGGTCCCCGTGGGCGTTGGACACGGTGTTGGTCAGGCGCATCAGGCAGGTGACGCCGTTGATGGTGAGGCCCAGGACGTTTTTTTTGTAGAAGCCCGTGGAGTCCTTCACGTCGGCCCAGGATTTCGAGAAACTGCCGTCGATGTAGGTGACCGTGAGGTTGCTGGCCAGCGTGTACTCGATCCAGTCCGGATCCGTGTCGGTGCCGCCTTCGGTGATGTCGGGCACCACTGGAATGGAGTTGTTGTTGTGGATGCCCAAGGTGTTGACCGTCTCCACGCTGCCCCGGCAGTTGTAGAAAGCGACCGAGGCGCCCAGTCCGGCACCCACCTGCCGCATGCTCTTCTGCACATAGAAACGGATGCCATCGAGGTTCGCCTGCATGTCGGCGATGCTCTCCTCCTCGTTGGTCGAGCGGTGGAAGACCAGTTGGACCGACATGGCGCCGGCGAGCACCATGGCCGAGATCGACACGGCAATGATCATTTCAATGAGGGTGAAACCGGATTGGGAGTGTTTCATGGCCGATACACCATTGTTTTTAGAATGACATTATGGGTTTTCGGGGGCCTCTCGTCGCCGACCCAGGTGATGAACACCTGCACCTCGTAGGTGGAGGTGTACGCGCCCGGGGCAGCCGTGATGGTGGGGATGAAGGTCATGCCGTGGGTGTCCTGGTACCACGCCGCGTCGGTGCCCAGGGCGACACTGCAGGTCTGCGGATCGGCGCCGGCGTTGACACACGAGGTGTAGCATCCCGAGGCGGCCGTGCCGCCGGCGAGGCAGGCCAGCGTCTGGGTGGGCACGTCCTTCATGATCTCCAGCACGTCCTGCGCCTTGGTCAGCGCGTTCTGGAACTGGCGGGTCCGCACGTTGGAGCTGGAGGCGACAGTGGCGACCTTGAACAGCGTGAGGAGGCCGACCAGGAGAACAGTGAAGGCCATCATGACCTCCAGCAGGGTCATGCCGTGCTGGCGTTTGGCAGCGGGGTTATTCTTCTTTCCAGTAGACATCTTCCACTCCCGTCGAGGAGGCCGAGGAGGCCGAGGTGTTGTTCCATTTGGAGTCGCCCACGATGCTCGTCGTGCCTCCCAGGCTGTTGACGAAGAGGTGCTCGTCGTACACCTGCAGGCCGGACACCACGTTGCCCGGAGCGGCCACCGACGGGGTGATCTGGATTGGCAGGCCCGAGGTGTCGGCGTCCACCGACAGAATGTAGATGCGGCCCGGATTGCCCGTGTCCTCGTCGCAGATGTCGGCCTTGTCGCCCTTGGAGGTGCCGACGTAGACCTCGTCGCCGGAGATGAAAGCGTCGGCCCAGACCTTTTCGTCGATGGACAGGCCCAGGCTGTAGATCATCTCGGCCGTCGAGCAGGCGCCGTCGGCGTCCCGGTCCACGAAGCCGTAGAAGTGATACGGAGGTGCCGGCGTGTCGTTCTGCTCCGGATGATCGCCGGTGCCGAAGTACAGGGTGACGACCTTCTGTCCGGTGCCCATGTCCGTGGCCAGCTTGATCGCCGGTGTCACGAAGATCGGCTCGGGGCCGACGTTGGCCAGCATGCAGCGGTTGAGGTTGGTGCCGTTGAAGTAATGTTTCCAGATGCGGCCGTTGGTGTCGGCCACGTAGACGCGGTCGGCGTACCCGTCCTCGTCGAAGTCGACCACCACGGGGCTTCCCCACACACCCAGCGCCTGGTTGGCCTGGGCGCCCGAGCCCGTGTTGAGCTTGATCTTGCCGTTGGGCAGGGTGTTGCCGTTGTCCGCGTCGATGACGTAGAGGTAGACGTCGCCGTAGGCGTCGCTCATGCCCGAGGAGGTGATCGTCGCCCAGGTCCTGCCCTGACCGCTGTAACCGGAAGAATTCATCCAGGCCAGCGCCGGCGGCTGGTAGGTGCCGTTGAAGTCTGCGTCGGTCCAGTCATGGTCCCACAGGATCTGCGGATCTGTGGTGGTGGTCACGTCCAGCGCGGACAGGAACGGATGCACGACGCCGTGGGTGTAGAAGACGGCCGTCTTCCAGGCCGAGCCCACGAGGATGTCGTCGAGGGTGATCGAACCGTTGACCTGGGCCCACGGGTTCTGCTCGGGGTAGTAATCCCGCACGTAGTTGTTCTTGAGGTTGTTCAGTTGCGAGGGCGGGATCCAGGCCCAACTCTCGGCGCCGTTGCCGTAGGTGCGCGTGGTGCCGGACTTGACGAAGTACCCGCGCTGCTCGGTGCCGCCGGTGGTGGGATCATCTCCGCGCCGGAAGGAGCCGGCGGCGAACGCATGCAGCATGCCGTCCTGGGCACCGACGACGGCGATGGTGGCGCGTTCGGCGCGCAGCGGGTCGTTCATCCAGGCCGTGTAGGAGCTCTTCACGGCGGCGGGGATGCCCGGCTGGTTGAGCCAGTTGGGGTAGCCCGGAGGCGTCACGATCGCGGCCGTGGAGCGGTGGATCGCGCCCAGGGGCCAGGCGCGGCGGGGAACGGTGGCGGGCCACACCGACCGCAGCGGGTATTCGAGTCCGCGCGTCCACTGGATGATCTGCCGCGCGTCGTTGTCGTCGGCGGCGAAGTTCTCGTTGAGATCGTACACGGCGCGGCCGTTGTGGCGCAGCGCGCGGTCCGTCGGGGACAGCACCTCGTTGAGCAGCCAGGTGTTGGTGCCGTTGGTGAACGACAGTCGCGTGGTGCCGGCATGGGTGTAGATCACGCGGGACGAAGGATCCCGCGCGGCCAGCATGGTGCCGGCGTCCCATTTCTCGGTGACCGAGGTGACCGTCGGGGTCTCGGGCGCGTACATCTCATACAGGCTGAAGTGGCCGCGGTTGCGCAGGTCGTTGCCGGTGACGGTCCATCCGGAGGTGGGCGTCTCGAGCACGCCCTTGAACAGGACGTTGGCCAGCGGCAGCGAGGTGGAGAAGGAGTACTCGCCGCCCTTGAGCGCCTCGTAGCCGATGTCCAGGTCACGCACCTCGGGCTGGCAGCTCTCGTCGCTGGAGATGATCTCGACCTTCCAGCGCAGGTAGGCACCGGTATAGCCCAGGGAAGCCAGGTCGATGGTCGTCTCGTCGGAGCCCGGCGGGAACTCGACCTTCACCCAGACCGGGGGCTCGGACACTGAAATGTAGTAGTCGATGCGCGTGTCGGGATACGGCGTGCAGGGCGGAATGGGGATGTAGTCGTCCTTCTTGATTTTCACCTTCGTGATGGTGGTGTTGGCCAGCTGGGACGCCGGGATCTCGCTGCTCATCACGTTGGAGATCGCCTCGCCTCCGTTTTGGCGGTTCACCAGGAACACGAGGTGGTTGAACGAGTTGTGGATCCAGTCCGGCCACAGGGAGGAGCCGGGACTGACGCCGCCGTCGTACAGCAACGTGAAACCGAGGATCCAGCGTGTGGGATCGTTGGAGGGCGCGCCCAGAGCCATGTGTTGGCGATAGCCGTTTCGAATGATGTCGAAGGTGACCGTCTCATGCGGGATTGCCAGAAAGTTGTACGCGGCGCTGTTCAGGCGCGTAAGAGTGGGAACGTCGAGCCAGCCGGAATAGGAACTTCCGGAAGAGTAGGCCGAGGTGTTGTATAGCCAGGTCTGGAAGCCGGTTCCCACCTGGCAGACCAGGATGTCCCACCGGGTGCCGCCGCCATAGCGCACGTCGAAAGGACAGCCGATGTTGATCGTACGGGTGGCTGTGTCGGTGGTGCCCCAATAGTCCGGGTTGAGCAGACCCTTGTTGAAGAACGGCATGGAAAACGTACGGGCATTTTCCAGGTACATCAGGGTGTTGTTGTCGCCGGTGGTGCGCTGCTTCATGGCCACGGACTCGTAGCGAACGTTGTAATTGCGCCAGTATGTATTCAGGAAGAACACCAGCTCGGTTCCTGCGTCGAAGGTCCCGATGTCGACAGTGCGGTCGAGGTCGTTGACCGAGCCGTCACCGTTGGTGTCGTAGTCGGGCACGCCGTTGTTGTCGGTTGCGGAGATGTCGGCCTCCGGAGTGAGGGTAAAGTTGGGCCACTGCCAATAAATATACTTCCCGTACAGGGAGCCGAAGCGGTCATAATACCAGGTATGGGCTGGTCCGGTCTTCTCGGTCGACGGATCATCATCATCGTCGGTGACCTTGAAAATCATGCCGCCGCCAGTATCCATCAGGGTTTCCAGCAGGTTGGAGATGCGCGGATAGGTGCCGCCGTCGGAGAACAGGGTTGTGGAAGTGTTGCTCAGCAAATGGTAGTCGTAATCCCAGAGCTTGTCGACATACGTCCAGCCGTTATAATTGCTGAAGCGGGGATAGGTGCAACGCTTGGAGGAAGCGCACCCATACTGGCATCTTTCGTTGACCAGGCAGTTGCCGTCGTTGGAGCAGGAACGGGTGGTGCACATCCAGGCGTCACGGGTGATGTTGAGATCGTTCCAGGAGTACGGCATCGGAGCGAGCAGTTGTGGCACGGTGTACACGTCCGTGGACCCGCCGGGCTTGGTGTAGATGTTTTCCAGCCAGTCGTAGATGCCGTTGCCGGCGCCAGCCACCCCGTAGCCGTCGTCACGCAGTTTGTAACGGGGATAGGTGCAGCGCTTGACGCCCGAGCAGAAGGCGCAGGTCTCACCTGTGTCGCAGTCTGTCGAGGTGGCACATGCGCGCACCGAACAGGTCACGCCGTCGGGGAGGGTGAAATTCTTGACGCGATCGTCCCAGAGGAACCAGCCCAGGCTGTTGGATTCGGCAAGACCCTTGACGTAGAGCACCTTGAGCGTCTGGCGCGTGCGGTTGATGATGCGGTTGACGTCGCCCAGCGCCTTGGCGTCGGTGACGAGCTTGAGCTTGCCGGAGTCGACGGTCATGGACATCGAACTGGAGAAGTCGCTCGCGGCGAAGCCGCTCCCGTAGGTGGTTCGATCCAGCAGGCTGGTGCAGTACGTGCTGGCGGTGAAGAACACCTGGCGAACCACAGCGCGGAACAGGCGCCCGGGCTGGGCCGAGGCCGAAGCCGCCGGGGCGTGGGTCAGTACGAGCAGAGAAAAAAGAAGCGGCAGTGTCTTTTTCATGGGTTCACCTCACTCCTTGCACGGGGCCGCGGACATCGAGCGGGGGGGTGGTGGTCCGGGGCTTTGCAGGGGCTTCGCTGGTGCCGTTCATGAGGCGGATCTCCTCACGGACGCGCATCCGCTCACGGAGGATCGACTGGGAGCGCAGCAGCCGGATGGTGGTGCGCTTCATCGGCTCGTGGGTGATCACAGGGATGACCACCGGGTTGGTGGCACGCCGCTGCAGATAATGAATCAGGTCCATCACCTGGCGATTGGTGGTGAACGGTCCCGGAATGCAGTTCACCCTGGGTCCGATCGACATCGGGTCGGCCAGCCACTGGCGGATCTGCGCCTCGTCGAGACGTCCCAGCTCCAGGGCCAGATCACCGGTGTTGATCCGTTTTCCCGAGGATTTGGTGATGTCGCCGAGGCGGTACCACCACATGGCACACTCGGTGAGCTTTTCCTTGTACACGGCATTGCCGCGCTGATAGCGTCCGTTGTTGGCAGCGGCGGTTCCAGGAGCGACCAGGGCCAGCAGGAGGATAAAGGAAAGTGCATGTTTCATGATGGGCTCCTCAGAACGCGGTGCTCGTGTTCAGGTTGACGGTTCCGGCGTCGATGCCGCTGTAGGACGCCTGGGAGCTTCCACCGTGGGCCTGGGCGGTGTATCCCTGCGAACTGACCGCGACGTCCTCCTTGTACACTTCGATCTCCAGCAGCGTGATGGCCAAAATGATAGGCGTGGCGGCCACCGGGTCGAGCAGCTCGCCGCGCACCATGATGGTCATGTGTCCGTCGAGGTCGGTCAGCGGAAGGTCGTCGGGGTCACCCTGGTTGTCGACGAAGTTGAAACTGTAGCGGGCGCGGACCATGGGAAGGCCGTCGACGCCGCCGAAGTTGAAGTCGTGATAGACACCCACCTCGGCCGGGGGCGCGGCAAGCAGGTCGCCCCACCGGTTGAGGCTGCTCCAGCGTGAGGTGGCCAGCGACTTGGCGCGCGCCAGGCCGGCTTCGGCCACGTAACGTGCCACGATCTTCTCGCGGGACTGGCCCGAAGAGCGGATGTTGGCCCGGGTGTTGAGCAGGATCGATACGGCCGCCCCGATCATGGCAATCATGATGAGAAAGACGGCGACCATGGTAAAGCCGGCCTGACTGGCGGCGCGGCGGGTGGAACGGGGACGGCTGTGCATACGGGTTTCCTCCCAGTACGGTTGGAAACAGCAAGAATGGGACCGGTTGAACCTGAAAAGCCAAAGTATTTACGTCATATAATTCAAGGGAAATGCGACAGAGCGGAAGGTTGAAATGTCGCTTTTTTCAAAAAGTGGAAAAGTTTTCCACCTTATTGGAAAACTTTTCCGTTCAGCAGGGCGACGGACTGCAGGCCCAGCCAGAAAAGGAGAAGCCCTAGGATGTTCTGCATTAAAAGCAGCCCCAGGGCGGTCAGCATCTGTCCGGTCTGCATCAGGCGTACCGTCTCGAACATCAGCGTGGAGAACGTCGTGAAGGCACCCAGAAAGCCGACCAGGAAGAACGCCTGGGCCTGTGGATGGTTCAGGAACCGCAGGCTGACCAGCGCGAAGAGGATCCCGAACAGGAGGCTGCCGGCCAGGTTCACCGCCGTGACGCCCCAGGGAAAGGTGGAGACGACGGACTTCTGCACCACGGTGGACATGCCCACGCGGGCCAGGGTGCCCAGGGCGCCTGCGACGGCGAGGATCATCCATTTCATCGGTCGGGCTTCCTTTGCTACTTGCGGAAGGGGTTCTCGAAGATCGCGGCGCCGCCGAGCTCGTGCTCGATGACCAGCAGGCGGTTGTACTTGGCGATGCGCTCGGAGCGGCAGGCCGAGCCGGTCTTGATCTGGGATCCCCCCATGGCGACGGCGAAGTCAGCCATGAAGGTGTCCTCGGTCTCGCCGGAGCGATGGGAGATGATGTAGTTCCATCCCGCGCGCTTGCACTTGTGGATGGTCTCGATGGTCTCGGAGACCGTGCCGATCTGGTTGAGCTTGATCAGCACCGCGTTGGCGGCCTGTTCGCGGATGCCCCGGGCCACGAACGCCGGGTTGGTGACGAACAGGTCGTCGCCGACGATCTGGAGGTGATCGCCCATGGCAGCGGTCATGGCGTTGAAGCCGGTCCAGTCGTTCTCGTCGAGGCCGTCCTCGATCGAGACGATGGGATACTTTTCAACCCAGGAATTCCAGAGTTGAATCATCCCGATGGTGTCCTTGACGCCTTGGCCGGACTTGGCGAGGTGGTACTGGCCCTTTTCGAAGAACGAGCTGGCGGCCGGGTCCAGGGCAATCGCGACGTCCTTGCCCGGCTCATACCCGGCGGCCTGGATCGCCTCGATGATGACCTCGCAGGCCTCCTCGTTGCTCTTGAGGTCGGGGGCAAATCCGCCCTCGTCGCCCACGGCGGTGGCGTAGCCCTTCTTCGACAGGATCTTCTTCAGGTTGTGGAACACCTCGGCGCCGCAGCGCAGAGCCTCGGCGAAGTTGGGCAGGCCCACGGGCATGACCATGAACTCCTGGAAGTCCACAGAGTTGTCGGCGTGCTTGCCACCGTTGATGATGTTCATCATGGGGACCGGCAGGCGCAGGGCGCCCGGGCCGCCCAGATAGGCGTACAGAGGCAGGCCCGCGGCTTTGGCGGCGGCAGCGGTCACGGCCATGGAGACGCCGAGGATGGCGTTGGCGCCGAGCTTGCCCTTGTTCGAGGTGCCGTCGAGGGCGATCATCATGCCGTCGACAGCGGCCTGTTCGCGGGGATCCATGCCGATGATGGCCGGGGCGATGATGCGGTTGACGTGGTTGACGGCCTGCAGCGTGCCCTTGCCCAGGTAGCGCTTCGGATCGCCGTCGCGCAGCTCCACGGCCTCGTGCTCGCCGGTGGAGGCGCCCGACGGGACGCAGGCGGTCGCACAAAGGCCGTTGTCGAGCCGGATCTCCACCCGAACGGTCGGGTTGCCGCGGGAATCGAGGATTTCAAGGGCGGAACAGGTGGCGATTTTCGGGAACATGGGATGCATCTCCTGCGTTGGGTGACGGAAAAGGACGCCGAATTCCGGACAGGGATGCGGACCGGTCCGAACCACCTCCGAAACTCTTCATGCAGCGAACAATACGCCCAAGAAAAAAGTTGTCAACGCCGGCCGTTCCCGGCGGGAATGAACCCGCGCGACACCACTTCAGCAGCCGGGTCAAGGGCGGCCCTGGCGGCCTTATGTCTTTTCCACAGGAGGTTTTCCGGCACGCCAAGATCTGAACAGCTCCGCCGCCGGGGCTTCGCCAGAACCGCGGCCCGTTACCAGGCCACCGTCACCGTCAGTGTCACCCCTTCATCACTTCTTGCTCATAATGTTCTTGCCCTGCGGTTCACCGGCCCACGGGCATCAGGATCTTGTGCAGGAACGGACGCAGGTCATGGAAGGAAAAATCCGCTGCGATGCGTGGCAGAACCTCCTCGGGGGAGTGCACCCGGGACCCTGCGAGCCAGGTCACCGGCGTGCCACGATAGGCCTCCGCAAACAGGATCGTCGAGGGACCGGCGAGCACCACTTCTCGGGCGCCGGAACACAGGTCGAGCAAACCGTCAAGCGTATGGTTCACGAGGGTGGTACCCGAGATCACGACGACGCTGCACGTCGGCAGGAGGTCGGGTTCGAGGCTCGCCGGCAGGATTCCGTCGACCTCCTCCTCGATCTGCTCGAAGACGAGCAGGTGGCGGACCCGCGGTCGGAGGCGTTCCAGCAGGGGGATGAAGTTGCCGATCATCCCCAGGGTGTCGTCAGGGCGCAGATCCATCACGTCCAGGAAGTGCCCTGGCCGGCCCGATTGGCTGTCCCGCACCGAACCGCCGGACTGCACCGGTCCAGCGGACCGCACCGGTCCGCCGGGTTCCAGCGCGTTGATGCAGGCCACCGCCACGGAACTCTCGAGGGCGACCGGACTGCCCAGCATCGAGACAATGTCCCTGGCCGGCCGCCCTGCCATGAGCGCCTCGGCGTGGTCGCGCCCTTCACCCGAGGGCGAGCGGTCGAAGTGCATCGCCAGACCGAGCCGGCCGTCGGAGAGGACCACCGCCGTGGTGTGTGACCCAAACCGGACCCGCTCCACGCGGACCTCGGCGGCAGCGGCCAGGGCAAGCTTCATCAGTCGGGAAAAAAGCGGGCTGGAATAGGACATGGATTGAGTTCGATATAAAATTTTAGTAATATCGCTTCCGTCTTCGCCGGCGCTGCTTCGCGCCCATGGCAACCGGCGCTGCTTCGCGCCCATGGCGACCGGCCACGGAGTGTGTATCCTTTGCGGTTCGATGTCAACCCAACCTGGCTCATGATCTTGTCGTTGTGGCTGCTGGCCGGAGGCCTCGGTGTGTGCCCGGTCCGGGCGACCCCGGCTGTCCCGGCGCCGGTTCCAGCCCCGCTGACCGGGGAGGGCCATCCCGGCGACCCCAAGGAGGACGAGGTCATCGTCCGCTCCACGACGATCAAACCTCCAGGCACGACCACCCGCATCCCACGGCGCGAGATGATCGAACGCGGCGCGGTGAACATCGGTGAGGTACTGGAGACCGAGTTGGGTGCCGAAATCCATGTCGGACCCAAGGACGGTGCCACTCTCCAGCTCGGCGGCTTCGACGAGAAGAGCACGCAGGTGACCATCGAGGGAATCCCGATTCTTGAGAGCTACAGCGGCTTCATCGACCTGTCACTGTTCCCGGTCGGCCTGTTTTCTTCAGTCGAGCTCGAGCGTGGCATCGTGAGCGTGACCGCCGGCACCAACACACAGGGTGGCGTGCTCACACTGCGGCTGGGCGGCGGCTGTCCGACTCCACGTCTGGACGCCTTCGTGCTCACGGGCAAGCCCTACCATGGCCGGCCGCTGGACTGGCGTGGCGCCGTCTCGGGCTGCGCCTCTGTCGGCAAATGGACGTTCCTGGGCGCCGCGGACTGGCTCGTGTCGGACGGCTACGTGGTCTCGGGAGATCTCGTCCAGACCCGCGAAAACGCTAGCTTCCACGAGGATGGCGGGCTGCGCGAAGGCAGCGACCAGGAAAAACGCGCCGTCACCGCCGTGACGCGCTACGAGTTCACGCCGGCATGGACGATCACCGGGCTGTTCACGTTCATGCAGGCGCCGCGCTCGGTTCCGGTGCACACGCGCTCGGGCTTCAAGCGCTACTGGACCATGACCTTCTATGACTCGTTCATCCTGGGACTCTCCGGTCGCTGGCAGCCGAGATCTTCCGGCACAGCCCGCGGCGCCCAGGTGGTCTTCTTCTGGCACCATCACAAGGACCAGCTCGATGACTGGGAGGACCTGAACTACACCCGGCTCTCCACGAATCCGGCCGCCTTCTTCCAGTCCTCGGCCTACGTCAACGACTCCCTGGGCGGGTTCGGGGAGGCAGGCTTTTCGTTCCTGAAACGACAGAAACTGACACTTGGCTTGCGCTACCAGCTGCAGTTCCACTCGGCCAGCGAGAAGCCCGTTCCCGATCCCGGCGAAACCTCCGGTTGGGATTCCTACACCGAAATGGTGGACCATCTCGCCACCCTTTCAGCCGAGAACATGCTCCGCCTGGGGGACTGGCGCCTGGTCCAGGGCATCTCCGGTTCGGTGATGCAGTTGGTCTCCCGTCAGATCCGGGACACGGACTACGCCGTCGACGAGAGCCCCATGCCCGGAATCGAGGCCAGGCTGCTGGCCGAGTACCACCTGGCCCGCGACTGGAAGTTCTCCCTGGGTCTGGGCCACAAGATTCGCTACCCGGTCTTCAAGGAACTGTTTTCCAACCGCGTCGGAGGGAACCCCGACCTGCAACCGGAGAAGGCGCTCATGGCCGAGGCGGGCTTCGAAGCGAGACGCCTTTTCCACGCGACGCTGAAGGCCTCCTCGCGGCTGTTCTACAACCGCGTCAATGGCCTGATCGATCGCTGGGGTGACGTCTACGAGAACCTTGGCGACGCGACGCTGGCCGGCACCGAGAGCGAGCTGGGCTGGCGACCCGATCCGGCGTTTGCGGCCTTTCTCCGCTACCGCTACCTGTACGCACGGGATCTGGAACACGACCGGCCACTGGTCAACCGCACGCCGCACAAGCTCACGACCGGACTGCGACTGCATCTTCGGGCAGGCTTCTCCGGTGGCCTGGAGGTGGACTACCGCTCCCGCAAGCAAGTGGAATTTTACGATCTCGACGACGGCCAGTACCATTTCGCGGACTCGGAGGGACGCTGGCTGATCCACGCGAGGATCCGCTACGATCTGAAGCTCGGCGCCGGCCCGGACGCATGGCTGATGCTGTCGGGCCGCAACCTGCTGGATGTGCATTACGAGGAGGGCAGCTTCGAGCCTCGTCCGGGCCGCGAGCTCTGGCTGACGCTTGGCGCCTCTCTATGATTTGAATCATTACGCGGATTCCCGGATGGTTCGGCCTCCGCCCATTTTTTTCTCTCACCCTGCGTGAGAAGGAGACACCCGATGAAGAACCTGCTGATTTCCCTGTTCACCCTGACCCTGGCCGTGTTCCTGCCTGCCTGTGACGACGGCGAGAAGACCACGAACAACAACACCAACAACACCAACAACGTGAACAACCACACGTACACCTTCATGACCGGCGACGTCGCCGACTGCGAATTCGACGTCCTGACCTTCCAGACCGCCGACGGCACCCCGGTCGAGGTGTCCCTCAACGGCCTTCCCGTCGAGGATCTCGACGGCGTGAACAAACTGTCCCTCGAGGAGTTCGAGGTCGTGGCCCGCCGCGGGGTACGCATGTCCGAGATCTTCACCCGCGCCGGCATCACCATGGACGACAGCACGCCGGTGAACTGCATCGCACGGGACGGCTACGACGTGCTGCGCGCCAAGCTCGGCAGCGACACCGCCGCGCTTCCCACGTTCGCCTTCATGCGCGACCACGGCTACATCTACGTCGGCGGCGCCGGCGACAAGGACCCGCTGTTTCCCGAGATGGAGGGACGCACGCTGATGGTCGACTACGACCTGACCGAGGACGTTGAGGTGCCCCAAAACCTGGGGGCCGGCATCCTCGCGATGAACATGTACCGCTACAAGATGGTGGAGAAGGTTGACGCTGCGCAGCGCGGCCTGTTCGAACTCAATCCGGTGGTCGAATGAACCCGGAAATCCGCGCATCCGCGGTGTCCTGCAGTTCATGAATCAATTGTATATATCCGTCTACGAACTCGCGTCCGAACGGGGTGAGCACGGCACCACCGTGGGTCCGGCCGCCCCGGGTGCGCACCACGACGGGCTGCCCGAGCTGGCTTGCAAGCTGCTGGATCATGCGCAGCGCCTTGGGATAGGACATCTCCATGTCCAGCGAGGCCTGGCGCACCGAGGCCAGGGCGTCGATGCGCTGCAGCAGCCACAGCGTGCCCACGCCCATGAAGGGACGCCCGGCGGGATCGTACAGCAGCAGCCGGATTTCACAACGCATGGAGACTCCTGGAGGCACAGGCAATGAACACGAATTCCTGCGCGGGACTGATCCTAGTGACCGGTTCGCCGGCCGCCGGAAAGAGCCGGCTGCTGGCAGACTGGACGGCCCGCCTGCGGAGGAAGTGGCAGGTCTGCGGCATCGAGACCGCGCCGGACGCCTCCCGCCGGCAGGGTTCCAAGGCCGCTGCGCCAGCCTACCACATCCGGATCGTCGGTTCCAGCCAGGTCTGGCCATGGGCGGTCCGCATCGAGGGGACCGACGAACGCCAATATCCGGAGACCACTCGGACCACCGTGGTCGAGAGGGTTCGGCCGGCCCTGCCGGTTTCCGACGTCTGCGTGTTCGAGGATCTCGGACCGCAGGAGATCGCCGGCCATGGCTTCTCCGGCCTCGTCGACGAGGCGTTGTCCATCGGGCACCTGTGGGTGGTGGCCTCGGCCAAGCGAACCTCGATGGCCGACCTCAGGCAGCGCTTCCCGGTCGGACGCACGATCGTGCTGGACCTGGACGAGCACCCGGATCCCGAGGAGGTGTTCGCGTTCCTCGAGCGGGAGCTGGACACCCGGCTGGCCTCCCGCATCGGCGCCTGCTCGGGACTGGGCGGACTCGTGGAGGTCGGGCTGGGATCCTTTCTTCACAGTTTCCGCGTGCCGCTCAAGGGACATGCGCTGGCCTACATCCAGACGCTGTTGCTGACCACCTTCGGACGCAGCCTGCATGGCCGGGGCCTCTTCCGCATCTCGATGCTGATGGCGATGCTCAAGGCGTTCTCTCCGGCCGGCAGGACCATCCGTCCCATGTTCTACATCTTCATGCAGGGAGCCAGCTTCGCCCTGCCCGTCTTCCTGTTCGGATGGCACCTGTTCTCGGTGATCCTTGGGGCGATCATCCTCAACGGCTTCACCCTGTTTCTGTCGCTGGTCGTCAACTATGTCATGTTCGGCAAGAGCATCCTCACAGCCATGGGCAACCTCGTGGGCACCGTGGCGGGTCTGTTCGGGCTCGAACTGGACTCCTGGCTCGCCGGGCTGGGCTTCCTGTTCCTGCTCAAGGCTGTGATCGCGGTGGCGGTGGCCGTCGCCGGCTATTACTTCCATCTCACACCGCGCCTGTTCCACCTGGGCCGCAGGGCCGGCGCCTTCCTGCGACCCAAAAACGTCCCCAGGGAGCCCCAGACGATCCGGCAGTCGGCCCTCGGCGCACTCCGTGACGTGTTCCGTCCCACCTTCCTGCTGGCGTTCTTGCTGTCGATCCTGATGATCCTGTTCTTCGCCAGGCTCACCTCAGGCGAACTGATCTTCCTTCTCATCCGCGGCCTGTGCATTGCGTTCGCGGGCTTCTGGCTTTTCCGCCGCATCAACGTGCAGAAGGTCGGAGTCTCCCTGCAGAAGCGCTTCTCCGGTTCGATGGCCGTGTCCATGACCGAGGCCCTCCGCGTGCTGCAGGAGGACCGCAAGGACAAGGACGCAGACGCGCCGGAGAACCTCTCCTGAATCAACTCCGTGAGGCCAAGGATTCAGGGGTTCGTCAGGAATGGATCGATTGACGGGACGGGGGACTTTGACAGTTCCTACGGGGTGCAGGTGAAGCCGGAGTCCTCGCTATGGGAGCAGTTGTGCACGTTCCAGCCGCCGAAGGTGCAGGCCGACAGGCCCGCCTCGGCGCCGGTGCAGGACACGTTGTCCATGGAGATCGGATCCTCGCCGGCGGTGGCGCTGAGATCGAAGGTGCCGGTGGTGTTGTAGTTCAACTGGCGGCATGCGACGTTGAGGAAGTTGGTCTGCGTGATGCCCACGCTCTCGAGGTTGTCGTCACAGACGGTGCCCCAGAGGTTGTTGTGAAGGATCTCCACGCGGCCGTGGTTGCGCGTCAGGCCGTCGATCAGGCGGACATCGCCGGCGACGTAGATGCTGCAGGACAGGCCAACGGCCTCAGAGGCAGAGCAGTCCTCAGAGCCCCAGGCGTTCTTCGGGCAGTTGACGATCCGCTTCTCGGTGCCAGCACACTGCACATTATCCATGATGAAAGTGTCCGAGGGGGCCGGGTAAACACCGTATCCCAGGTTCGTCCCGCGCTTGTAGCCCATCTGCTGGCAGGTGGTGTCGGGGTTGTATTTGCTATAGGGAGAGAAGGTCCAGTAGTCGTCGCAGACCTCGCCCCAGGCGCCGGTGTGATAGATCTGCATGCGCCCCTCCATGCCGTTGGGGCCACCCACCAGACGGACATCACCCTCGGCGGCAACGCAGCGCAGCCCCAGGGTTTCGTAGGTGGAGCAGTTGTGCTGCCGCCATCCAAGGAACGGGCACTGGGCCAGGGTCTCCTCGGTGCCGGTGCACATCACGTCGTCCATGATGAAGACGCCTGTGCCCGAGCCGTAGGTGCCGCCGGCCGAGCCGATGAACGTGTGGCCGGTTCCGGTGAAACCCAGCTGGCGGCACACGATGTTGGCCAGGTTCTGCTGGGCCGTCGTGGTCCAGGTGTCGTCGCAGACGATGCCCCAGGTGCCGCCCTGATAGACTTCGAGGCGACCCTCGTTGCTGCCCGGGCCTCCGGACAGGCGCAGCGGCAGGTAGTACGTGTCCTCCACCTGGCAGGTGTCGTCGCAGCCGTCCCAGAGCAGCAGGTTGGAATCGTCGCACTCCTCGGCCGTGCCGATGCTGCCGTTGCCGCAGGTCGAGGTCGTGCAGCCGGAGGTGTTGAACGCGCAGCTCGAGCACGAGAGCGTGCCGCCGGTGTAGCCCTGGGACACGCAGGTCTGCCCGTTGAGGTTGGAGCCGTCACACTGCTCGCCCGAGTCGATGATGTTGTTGCCGCACATGGTGCAGCCCGCGGTGTTGAACAGGCAGTTGGTGCAGGAGAGCGTGCCGGCCGCGAAGCCGCGGGACACGCAGGTCTGGCTGTTGAGGTTGCTGCCGTCGCACTGCTCGGAGCCCTCGATGGTGCCGTTGCCGCAGGTCTGCATGTAGCAGCCCGAGGTGTTGTACAGGCAGTTGCTGCCGCACAGGAGCGACCCCGACGTGAAGCCCAGGGAGGTGCAGGAGGCGCCGCCCAGGTTGGAGCCCTCGCACTGCTCGCCCGACTCGATGCTGCCGTTGCCGCAGAGCGTGCAACCCGCGGTGTTGAACGTGCAGTTGGTGTTGCAACTGAGCAGGCCGGCGGTGAAGCCCTGGTTCTGGCAGGTGCCCACGCCCAGGTTGTTCCCGTCGCACTGCTCGCCGCCGTTAATCACGCTGTTGCCGCACATCGAGCAGCCGGTCGGGTTGAGGGTGCAGTTGGAGTTGCACGTCAGCGTGCCGCTGGCGAAACCCTCGGTGACGCAGGTCTGGCCGTCCATGGAGGCGCCGTCGCAGTCCTCGCCGGTCTCCACGGTGCCGTTGCCGCAGCGGGTGCAGCCGACGGTGTTGAAGGTGCAGTTGGCGTTGCAGGTCAGCGTGCCGCCGGTGAAGCCCTGTCCCGCGCATGTGCCTGTGCCGATGTTCAATCCATCACACTGCTCCCCGGTCTCGATGGCGCCGTTGCCGCAGGAGGTGCAGGCGCCGGTGTTGATCGAGCAGTCGGGGTTGCACGACAGGGTGCCGCTGGTGAAGCCCTGCGTGACGCAGGACTGGCTGTTGAGATCGTTGCCGTCACAGTTCTCGCCCGATTCCACGGTGCCGTTGCCACAGGACGCCAGGAGGCAGTTGCGGGTGTCATACTGGCAGTCGCCACCGCAGGTCAGCGTGCCGCCGGCGAAGCCGAGCTGCTCGCAGGTCATCGCGCCGAGTTGGTCGGTGTCGCACTGCTCGCCAGTATCGATCTGGTTGTTACCGCAGGCCGAACAGCGGGATACGTCGAACGCGCAGGCATTGGTGCAGGAGAGCACACCGCTGCCCAGACCAAGGGTCTGGCAGGACTGGCTGTTGAGGTCCTCGCCGTCGCAGTTCTCGCCAGCGTCAAGCGCGCCGTTGCCGCACTCGGCCGCCTGGGCGCAGTCGACGGTGTCGTACTGGCAGTTCGACGCGCAGGCCAGGGTGCCGGTGGCATAGCCCAGGGAGATGCAGGTGGCGCCGCCGAGCTTGGTGGTGTCGCAGAACTCGGTGCCCTCGATGACATCATTGCCGCATACCGCGCCCGTCGAGGTGCAGTCGGCCGGACAGTTCCCTTCGTCCTCTGGGACCTCGCAAGAGCCGTTGCCGCACTTGGAGACGTCGCGCATGCAGGAGGCATCACAGGCGCCGGAGCCGGGAGGATCGCACTCCTCCTGCCCTTCGACTTTTCCGTCGCCGCAGAAGGCTGTGCCACTGCTGGTTTTTCCTGCGCACGAGGCCAAAAGGGAGGAAACCGTCAGCAGGAGCACATAGTTGCGAATAATCTTAAACATCAAGACACCTCCATGTGTACTGAAAAAGTGTAGCAAAATCTTATTGAAGAACAATGAGTTTTTGAAAATATCACATTAATCGCAGAACGAAACCTGTTCAGGAATGACCGACTGCAACACGGAAAATTTGCTACGGGGCATCTCGTCGAGCAGACCCGAACCGTCCATTTTCATCAGATACAGCGCCGGCCGGACGTCGTTGCAGGTGCCGCCGGCACGGAACAGCCCCCACACACGGGGTGCGTCCAGCGCCACGACCTCGGCCCACTCGGCCCACTTGAGCAGACGGTGGTCCTGCGCGTGACGGGTCAGGCTGATCAGCCGGGCACGCTCGGTGCATTTCTGTCCGGCGGTGTGCATCAGGGTGATGTCCATGCCCGGGAAGTAATCGTAGACCTCGCGCTTGAGCAGGTTTTCCACCAGGTGCGGGGACTTCGGGTTGGCCGGATTCCAGTAGTACAGGGCGTTGTTTCCGGTGAGGCGGCCCGACAGCACCAGCTCGCCCTTCGAACTGAAACCATGGAACTTCTCGAGTTTCCATGAGGGACTGAGGGTGTGCAGACGACCGGTTTCCATGTCGAGGACCAGGAAGTACCGCACGGTCTTGCGCGGATCCAGGACGATATCCATGTTCAGTGCGGCCAGTTTTCCGTCGGCCGAGAAGTGGAGGTCCAACGCCGAGACCGATCCCTTGGTCCCCGACACCGCCGCAAGGCTGAGGCGCGGATCGACCCGCGTCAAGGGATGGAAGTGAACCCAGACGGTACCGGCCGGGTTCTGCGTGACGTATACGATCTCGGTGCTGTCGGGCCGCCAGAAAACCGGGTGCACGATGCGCGTTCCGGGATCGGGGGTAATATTTTTAACAAAAGTCTTCCCAATGCCGTGAATCTGGATGTCGGAGGCGCCGGGCCAGGCCAGGTACGTGCCGTCGGGGGAAAGCCGCAGGAAGTGCCTCACCGCAGGGCCCATCGCCGAGACCAGCTCCTTGGGAAGCGTGCCCAGGTTGGTCTCCTGCTTGGGCCGATCCAGGTCGACGGACTGAATCTGCTCGCCGGCCACAAAAATCACCTTTTTGTTGCGGCAGATCAGGGCTGTCTCTTCGACGGCCGTCTGGGTCAGATACTTCTCCGCGCCACGGCGGGTATGAAACAATTGGATATCCTTGTGCTTCCCCGAAGAATTGACGACGACGAACCGGGAGGGTCGGGGGACCACGGAAGCCTGGGTCCAGAGGGTCAAAAAAGAAAAAAGTAAATAAAGCATCCAGCAACCTGCCCGTCACCTTAGTCGTTTGAGATTTTTTTGCAACTTTAAGGAATCAGGCGTCGGCGAAGAACAAAGAACAGAAGCGGGGCCAGCAGCCAGGGCAGACCGGCGGGCCGGCTGGAGCGCTGGGAGCAGGAGCAACCGTCGGAGGCCGGCTCGGACGGGTTCTTCACGATGGTGAAGGCCTCATCAAACCGGGAGGATCCGCCATCGGCGTTGGTGACGGACACGCCGTACTCGCCCAACAGCGCACCGCGGGCGATGCGGATCTTCACCTTCAGGTTCACCTCGGTGCTGCCGGTAACCTCCAGGATCTCGATGTCCTGGGCCGGAAAAAAGGCGACGGAGCAATCTTCAAAGAAATTCTGCCCGTAGAGGTTGATGGTCACCTCGGTTCCGTCATAGACCGAGCCTGGGGAGACACTGGTGATCTTCGGAAGCCCGATGGTGGGGCGCAGATACAATTTATACTCCGTCCCCTGTGCAGGAAGCATGTTGGGATGGAACGTCGCCGCTCCCAGATGCTCGATGATGAGGAGTTGGTTGACGCCCGGGTGGGGGTCAAAGGAAAAGACGGTCCGCTGGCCGGTGGAGTCCCACTCGAGGATCTCGGGATCTCCCGAAAGGGTGATCAACTGGAAATGCCAGGGGGCGTCGTTGGTGGTGACCACCTCCAGGGTGGTGTTGCGTGCGTAGTCTGCCGGGTTCTCCAGGATCAGGTAGTTCACACCGTAGGGCTTGGGCCAGGATGCCTCGGGCGGCAGGTATTCCTGCTCCGTGGTGTCGTTGAACAAATTGGCCGTCAGGGTGGGCGTCGGGGCCAGTAGCTCCGCCTGGGGGAGCACCGAGTAGGTCGCGTGCGTCCGGTCGTCGAGGAAGAACCGTGCACGGCAGAAGGCGTGGAATGCGGACACCAGATCGCCGTCACCGGACTCGGTCAACTGGTTGTCGATGGAGGTCATGTAGTGTGGCAGGTTGGAGGTGAAGTTCGAGGACTGCATCGAGCGTTCCCAGACCTCGCGCAGCCAGATCGCATCGGTCCAGCTTTCGCCGTACTGACTGACCAGGAAGTACGGCCAGATGAACCCCCCGTACCAGTAGGAACTGTTCTGGTTGCCATCGGAGACGCTCCATTGCGGGGCCACCTGGAAGCTCTCGAGGAAGTAGCGGACGTACCATATGGAGCCCGGATACACGGCCAGCATCATGTAGCTGGCGGAGTTCTCCCAGAACGCAGAGGGCTCCATGCAGTCCATGGCAGCCTGCATCGCATGGTTGAGCTCGTGGGCAACCACGGCCCCCACGCTCTGGCCGTCGTTGGAGCGGTCGATGACGATGTAACTGACGCAGTCATCCCAAGCCGTTTCGGGCCAGGTGCCCAGCGGGGCCGTATAGCCACCGCCGCCCATTCCCGAGGTGGTCACGTAGAGACGGTATCGGCCCTCGTCGGTGTCCAGAGGGGGCGCGTACCAGCCCCAGTCGAGGATCTGGACCTGCCAGGAGTTCTCTGCGGCAGCCAGCACGGACAGGGCCAGGGATTGAACCGATGGGTCATCATAATAGACGCGGATCGGAAAAGTCTCCGAGTCCAGCAGGTTCGGCAGCTCGGCCGGGTAGGTGTACAGGCCGCGGAAACCCAGATGCATGCGCTCCTGGAAGGTGTCCACCAAGATGGCCGTGGAGGCCTCCGGACGAAGCGGATGGGCAGCCAGGGCAGCACGCCACTGCGGCGGCAGCGCTGACGGATTCTTCACCGCGGTCTCCTGCAGTTCGAGCCGCTGCAGGGCGGTCAATCGGCCACCGGCCTCGGCCTGGCCGAGCAACTGCAGGAAATTCTCCGAATCCGTCGGGGTCGAAAAGAGGGCAAGGGCAAACAGCAATCCGGACATGGGTTCCACCTCCGGGGGCACTATATCCCGGATTCCGGATTTCGCATCCGAATTTCAACTTGTAATCCTCGGGTTTTTTGCTGTACTTGTGGGATGAACCACAACACCTCCGATTCCTCCCTTTCCACATCAGACAACGGCAACTTCACGATCGACGACGGCATGCTGGACCGGGCCCGTGGCTGTCTGCTCGGCCAGCTCGCCGGCGATTCCCTGGGCAGCCAGGTGGAGTTCCTCGATCCGGTCACCATCCGGGAGCGGTTTCCCGACGGGCTGCGCCGGCACTTCGACAGTCCGGTGTGGCGCACGCTGGCCGGCCAGCCGACGGATGATTCTGAGATGGCGCTGATGCTGGCCCGATCACTGGTCGAGCAAGGTACGTTCAAGCCCAAGGCCGTCTTCGAAGCCTACGTTTCCTGGCTGAAATCCGTACCGTTCGACGTCGGCCGCACCGTCGGCATGGGACTCTCCGGTGCGCCCAACCCGCAGAGCCAGGCCAACGGTGCCCTGATGCGGATCAGCCCGCTGGGCATCTTCGGCGCGAGGTTCCCCCGGGAGACCGTCGCAGGCTGGGCCGCCGAGGACGCGCGGCTCACCCATCCCCATCCGGTCTGCGTCCAGACGTCCCAGTTGGTCGCCACGGCCATTGCCCACGCAGTCCGCACCGGCTGCGACGGACCTGATTTGTTCGCGTGGATCCATGAACAGGCCTCCGTGATGGCCGCCGACGTGAGCATCCTTGAGGTGATCGAAGCCGCCGAGACCGCCCCGCCGGCGGACTTCATGCACCTGCAGGGATGGGTTCTGATCGCGTTCCAGAACGCCATGTACCACCTGCGGCGCTCCGGTCCGGAGGACGCCGTCGTGACGACCGTCATGGGAGGCGGAGACACCGACACCAACGCGGCGATCTGCGGCGCCCTCGTCGGGGCCGTGCACGGCCTCGGGGCCATCCCCGAGCCCTGGGTGCAGGCGGTGCTGAACTGCCGGCCGCAAGCCGGCGCCCCCGGCGTGCTGCGTCCCCGCCCCTCGTGCTTCTGGCCCGTCGACGCGCTGGAACTCGCCGACGCCCTCCTGGGAGCTGGCGGGGACAAGTGAAGACCTAAAGGCAGAAGAGAGCCTGGGAAGGTCGGACCTGTCGGACTTGTCGGACTTGTCGGACTTGTCGGACCTGTCGGACCTGTCACCTTCCGCGTTTTCCGCGTGTTCCGCGGTAAAAATCCCCCTTCTTGTTCCCCTTCTTCTTCTTTGTCTGTTCTCTTCCGGGGTTATTTCGCGTCTTCGCGCTTGAAAGTGATGGCCTTGAAGAGCATCTGGAGGCGGCGTTCCTTCTCGCCCTTCTGCAGGTTCAGTTCAACCCAGCGGCGGTTGAGCTTGTCGAGATCATCGGACAGGGCGCCCAGGCTCTTCTCGATCTTCGAGCGCAGATCCTGGTTGCCCTTGGTGCCCAGCACCTTCAGGTTGCGGGCCTGGTCGTCCTGCTGCTCGCGCAGCATGCGGCGGTTGCCCTCGATGGTGCCCATCTGCTGGGCCAGATCCTGGATCTCCTCCCAAAGTTTCAGCACTTCCTCGAGGCCCTTCTTCAGGTCAGGGCGCAGCTCCGGGCTCTTGATCAGGAGCACCATGATCTCGCGGCTGCGGTACGAAGTGATGCCGTAGGTGCGGCGCACCGGCGTCTCCTCGCGGATCTTGAACTTCGTCTCGCCCTTGGCGACTTTGACCGGCACGAAGTAGATGTCCTTCTCGAAGATGTAGTCCTTGGAGTCGATGGGCGTCCAGTTGGTGCGGCGGTTG
>Ga0180007_10002000_pt1 | contig 25413 bp, 37 predicted proteins | sample MM_PC_MetaG_FD_121122 | JGI IMG/M metagenome (GOLD analysis project Ga0180007, IMG submission 121122) | Groundwater microbial communities from the Aspo Hard Rock Laboratory (HRL) deep subsurface site, Sweden - MM_PC_MetaG | ecosystem: Environmental > Aquatic > Deep subsurface > Groundwater... | reverse complement strand
TGTGTAGATAGTGTTGACAAGTCCCTTCCCGAAGTGGTACACTCAGCTCACTTGTGTGTGAGTAGATACACACGATAAATATGAGCATAAGGAGGTATGAATGTGTATCACGTAGGCCTCGCCCTCACCACTGATCAAGTCAAAAAGCTGAGGCAGCTCGCACTGAAAGAGGACTTGTCAGTGAAGGACTTGGTCACAAAGCTGGTCGTCAATGCAATAGAGGAAAAAACGAAAAATAAGGAGGAGAAAAAGTAACATGGTACCAGACAAAGTATCCCTGAGACCTTCGACGTTTGTTGAGGGTGGTGCAGTCCCGGTTGACAAGAATCTGCTGTGGAAAGAGAACAGGTTTGCTCTGTTTGACTACACAAAGAAGGACGGCACCGTGGTTGCTACGACCATGGCGCTCCGCGTCACCTATGTGGACGATGATGGAACTGAGTACGTTCAGCATTACTCTGCCTCGGATCCTGAGAGATTCCTGCCGTCAAAGGATGGCAAGAAAATGGTTCCTCAGGGGGCAGCTCAGATTCCCACGAAGTCCAGCAACTTCTATCTCTTGATGAATGCCCTGATCAATGCCGGGTTCCCCGAGGACAGGATCGACGACGACATCTCCTGCCTGGACGGTCTCAAGACCTTTAACATCGGTATGCCCGAGCCGAAGAGGGTCGGGTTGAAGCGAGAAGAGGCCGCAGAGGGTGCACGGGAGCGCGTTATTTCCGTTCCGTCCAAGATCATCAATCTCCCTTGGGAAAAGGGCTCCAAGACGGCGGCCGCAGGTAAGAAAGCTCCTGAATCCGACACTGATTCATCGGACGAGGCGATGAAAATCGTCGCTAATCTTCTTGAGAAAGCTGATTCTGCTACCCGTCAGAATGTTGCGACTACGGCTATCCGGGCAAAGAAACCGGCGGTCGCCAAGTATGTCTTTACCGACGACTTTCAGGTGGCCCTTCTGTCCGGCGGCTACTCCATTGACGGTGATACCATTACCAAGGCCTAAGCATTCTTGGTACTCGCACCTTTGACAGTTGAATACGGACTTGCCCGGGGCGATACGGCGTGAGGGAGCAAAATTGGTCGCTGCGCCGCTCACTAAGACAAAGAGCGACATATGCTTTTGGTGACGGAATCTCTCCAGTACTGGAGCCGGTACTGCCCGGGCGAGTTACAACGGCTCTGCTACCGGTCGCTTTCCACCGTATTCGGAGGAAAGTAGTGAGGAGAGTGGGAGATGAGCCTTCCCACCGACCGGTAGCAGGAACTCTAGATGAAAGAGATCGACGATAATTACTTGGGCAATATTATTCGCTATCTTAAGCGCGGGGAAGGGCACGTTAGGGCGATAGTGGGTAGAGACAATTTGATCAGGTTCTTGGAAAACGAGCTGTATAGGAGGATTTCAAATGGCAATTGCAAGAGGGGTAACTAAGTCGTCTGCGGACGCAGTAGTGATAGAGCAGCTGAAGAAGATGGGGTTCTCGGATGAGATAATCGAGACCCCGAAGCGCATAGTTGTATCTATGACCGGGAAAGCGAAGACAGGAAAGACGCACTTTTCTCTTACCGGTCCTGAGCCGGTAATCTACTTTAACGTCGATATCGGCACCGAGGGTGTGGTGGAGAAGTTTCAGAAGCTGGGGAAGCAGATTCTCATTTACGACGTGCGTGTCCCTCGTGAGGGAGTCAGCAAGGATGTCTGGTCGCAGATGTGGTCGGATTTCAAATTACGCGCGCGCAAGGCCTACTCTATCAGGTCCGGTACGGTGGTCTGGGACACAGCCAGTGAGGTCTACGAGCTCGCCCGTCTGTCCCACTTCGGTAAGCTAACCGAGGTCAAGCCGTCCGATTACGCAGTCGTCAACAATGAGTGGCGAGAAGTTCTACGCATCGCGTACGACTCGCCTGTGAACACAATTTTCGTTCATAAGGTCAAGGCTGTCTGGCGGATGGTCGCCTCGTCCTCCGGGCGTAGCAGTCTGACCAAGACCGACGACTTCGAGCTGTCCGGGTTCTCCGAGATGGACTATCTGGTCCAGCTGAATCTGATCATGAATCGTATTGATACAGAGAACGGCCCCGAGTTCTCAGCTTTTGTCAAGGATTGCCGGCAGAACCCTGATATCGCGGGCACTACACTGGAGGGCGTGATGTGTAATTTCAGTTCACTGCTCGATCTGGTTCACGGGAGTTAGTTACTATGCATATAATTCAGCAGTCATATCGAGTATTACCTATGGACACGCTGGAGCTGGGGACGCTGGAGTCCGTGGAATTGGCGGGGCGCACTGCTTATAAGAGTGAGGACAGAATAACCTCCGGGTCCGCTGTGAGGTTTGTCGACGCAATACTGAAGAGGGGCCATGAGTCTGTTATTGAGCATTATCCGCTGGTCTTCAAGACCCCTAATGTCCGCGGTGTAGTCTTGGACCAGGTTCGGGAGATCATGGAGGAAACCATTGGTCTCCATTACACTGTACAGTCAGGGTGGTGTTACATAAGTATGAATGCGCGCACGCTTAGAGACGCTAAGAGAAGGGTGGATAACCAGCTAACTCGGCGTCTTTTGCACTGCGCGTATCTGCGGGATCCTGCCCTGTTCCGCGATCTACCTTCGATGGAATCGGTGTCCGATACAGTAATGCCCTCTGAGAAAGAGATAATGAGCTTGATGGTGCCTGCAGAGGCAGCTAAACATGTCTACAGGATGGTCAGGTTTATAACGGACAGGGGCGTCTCTCATGAGCTCGTGCGGCACCGCCTGTGCGCTATTACTCAGGAGAGTACCAGATACTGCAATTACGTTAACGGAGGTGTGACGTTCATCAAGCCGGTTTTCTGGGGCCTCTCAGATTCGACCGCGTATTTGTATGAAGATTGGCACATAGCCATGAAGATAGCAGAGAAGCACTATCTCGACCTAGTCCGTCTCGGAGCCTCTCCTCAGGAGGCAAGGTCCGTCCTCCCGAACTCACTCAAGACCGAGATCGTGGTCACAGCTAATCTTCGAGAGTGGAGGCACATTATGACCTTACGGTCGACGAAGGCGGCTCATCCACAGATGCGCGACCTGATGCTATCGCTTCTTGGTGAGTTTAAGGCTCAGGCGCCGGATATCTTCGCCGGCGTAGAGGTCGACTAGCTATGGATGTCTCGAGAGATCCCTTTATTGAGAAGCTGCTCCGTCAGTCGGATAAAGCCGAGCTTCTCGAATGGTTACAGAACAATATCGGCTCTGCTGAGCGTTGCTTTATTGTTATCGGCGTACCCAATGACACATGCGGTCTGCAATTGCACGCGAGGCAAGTAGGTTTCAGCTACGAGTTCGAGCTTCGTGGGTTTATTCCGCTGGTTATCGATATGTTCGACTCGTATCCTTCGGAGGAGGAAGGTACGTGAGTTGAGCATCTTCTGCAGTAACCTACCCAATGATCAGGATATGATAAGAGCTTTAGGAGGCATGGCTATCCCGCTACCGCTGTTCACCGACTGTTGCTTTTCAGGGGTAGGTGAGAACGATGCGCCTCTGCTGATAGCTGTGGAGCGCAAGAAGATCACCGACCTGGTATCCTGCATCACGGACGGGCGCTTCATTAATCAGATGCAGATCTGTGGCGAAATGGGCTGTGACGTGATGGTCCTTATCGTAGAGGGAGATAGCCACGTCAGCCTGGAGGACGGGTTGCTCGAGGTGCCTATCTGGCGAAGGAACAGCGCTGGTAAGCTGGTCAAGACGTGGGTTCCTGTGCGACCTACTATGACGTTCAGCCGATTCGACCAGTTCCTGACAGAGGTTGATTATCTGGCGGGTGTGATTGTGAAGAGGTCATGGGACGTCCGCGAGACGGCCTCTATAATAAAGGCTCTTTGGGACAATTTCCAGACACCTCCGGGCAAGCACAATTCACTAAATCGTATGTTCACGGCTCCACCGACGAGTGTTGAGCTAGTGCGTCCCGGGCTGATACGCCGAATGGCTAAAGAGCTTCCCGGGATAGGCTGGAAGCGGTCCAGGGTAGTGGCCGCGCACTTCCGCAGTGTCAGAGACATGTGCAACGCTAAAACTCCGGAGTGGACGAAGCTTGACGGTATCAGCAGAAAGGTAGCTACCGAGGTAGTTAACGCTATTAACGATCGTAGGAGGGTATAATGACACGTATTGTCCCTGCTTTTGGTGCTAACGCGATGAAAGTGCTCTGTAAGCGATATCTGCGGCCCGTAACAAGTCAGTTAGCCGCGGATGCCCGGGGACCCGATGGGATCTGCTCCTACTGTGGTAAGTCGCACGAAACTCCGGAAGAGATGCTGGACCGTTGTTCCTTTGGCAATGATGATTATTACAACCTGTTGGCCAGCTTGGATTTCCTCCCTAACTCGCCGACGCTGTTTAATGCCGGCACCGGGCAAGGAACGTTCAGTGCCTGCTTCAAGCTTGACGTCGAGGACAGCTTGGAGAGTATTCAGAGAGTCGATACCAAGGCGGCCTTCGTGCAGAAGTGGGGTGGTGGTGTCGGATACGCATTGTCTGAGATCCGTCCAAAAGGAAGGCCGATAAAAACTACTCACGGCAAGGCCTGCGGACCGATCGCCGTCCTCAGGAAGTATCAGGCAACGGCGCAGATGATCACTCAGGGCGGGAAGCGCGAGGGGGCCCAGATGGCCATCCTTCACTGTGATCATGATGACGTACGCGAGTTCATTCACTGCAAAGATCTCCCGCCTGAATGCGCTTGTGCACAGTGTTCTATCAGGGCATCGTGCGAGTATGATCGAACTAAGGCGCTAAACACTTTTAATCTATCCGTAGCTTGCACGGATGAGTTTATGGCCAAGGTTGAGCGAGGCACGTGCGCTACAAACAAAAAGGACGCAGCCGCGTACCAGCTCTTTAACGAGATCGTCGACTCGGCTTGGCGTCGCGGTGACCCGGGCCTATTTTTCATTGATACAGCCGAAAGGGCCAACCCAACTCCTTGGCTCGGGAAGATCACGGGAACCAATCCGTGCGGAGAAGTGCCAATGCTTAACAACGAGGCCTGCTTGGCGGGAGACACGCTCGTACTGGTTAATGATAGCATTCGCCGCATCGGGGATTCGCTTGCGTTTCCTACTCCTGCTAAGCGCTTCTTCACAACGTCTTATTCTAATCATGAGACAGTAGGTCTTGCTGAGCGCATTCTGCGCGGGACGAAATTTGTTGTTAAAGTGACTTTCCGGACAGGAGTTTCTATAAAGGTGACACGGGACCACAGATTCATTGGCATAGAAGGATCCGAAGTGGAGGCGGGACTCCTGCTCCCGGGAGATCGCGTTCGTAGGATCCGAACCAATCCGATGGTTACGTCTATTGTTAATGAGTCTTGGTCCCCCAGGTCGCTTGATGCGGATGCTTTCTTGTTCGGGTGGATTCACGGGGATGGTTGGTATACTGCCAACTCTGTTGGTATCTCTTTTAACGGCAAGGACGGGGATTTTGGTGCAAGAGATGTCTTACTTCCCGAGTACCATCGCCTCTTCGGTCGCAGGAAGCCGTTGCGTGACAACAACGATAGCTATCAAGAGCAGACAAGCAACAAAGACTCGTTGTGCCTCTGCGCCTCGCTGGGATTCACTCCCGCGCGGGCCTGCGATCGCAGTTTGCCGGGTTGGTTCTACAGAGCATCGCTCCGCGAGCAGTTGTTTTTCTTGCGTGGCTTGTTTTCTGCGGATGCTTCAGTAAGGGGCAAGGCGAGATCGCAGGTCGCGTTTTACTCCAACAGTTGTACTATGATCGAGGGTGTCCAGCAAGCCCTATCCGCTCTTGGTATCTGGAGTAGACGCAATATCAGCCGTTTCAGCTCTAGCGACCGGGAGGATCAGATACAACTTGTTATCTCTAAGGCTTCTGCCGTGCGATTCATGAATACTATTGGGTTCTTCCAGGATAGTAAGTCCGTCAAGTTTAACCTGCTCACTAAGCATTACCACGATGACGACTATGAGGAAGTTCGGTCTGTTGAGCCCTGTGGGATGGAAGAGGTTTATGATTTAGCTGTCGCAGGCACACACGTATTCTTCGCTAACGGCGTTCTCGTGCATAATTGTAATCTCGGCAGTATAAATCTTACACATATGATCGATGATGGGTCATTCAATTTTCGTAAGCTGGTGAAAACAGCGCGCTTGGCAACTCGTTATCTTGACACAGTCTTGGATAACAACCAGTTCCCCGATCCTGATATTACAGCAGCAGCAGAGCTCACTCGCAAGCTCGGGCTTGGGGTCATGGGCTGGGCTGACGGACTGGCGATGCTCGGTATCCACTACGACTCCGATGAGGCGGTGAAGCTCGCAGGGGAAGTCATGAGCATTATCCAAAACGCCTCCCACGAGGAGAGTCAGAGTCTTGCTGAAAAGAAGGGTGTTTGCGACTGTTTTAATGTGGTTGAGGAAAATAGCGACCGAGAACCGGGGTCGCGGCGCAGGAATGCGACAACAACCTGCATTGCTCCGTCAGGAACTATCTCCGTTCTTGCTGGCGTGTCTGCAGGAATAGAGCCTCATTTCTCCTTGGATGGCGTCCGAGCCATGGGGGATGGCACAAGACTTAATGCGTCTGTGAACACTGAGGTCCGGAACTTCAAACCCCACACAACTCATGAAATCCACTGGTCATGGCACATCAAGCATCAGGCGGCTTTCCAGAAGTATACTGATCTTGCTGTCAGCAAGACAATCAATATGCCTGAGTCAGCTACTCACGAAGACATACTCAGTGCTTACGTAGCGGCTTGGAAATCGGGATGCAAGGGCATTACCGTCTACCGCAATAACTCCAGGGCACAACAGATCGTCGTGGATAGAGGTCAGGAGTCGCATCTGCATACCGGTCACGTCTCTACTTCTGTTCCACCCGCCTCAGTCGCTGCCGCAGCTCCTCCCACCAACGGGCGTAGAAAGGTCCCGAACGACAGCGTCAGTATCCGGCACAAGTTCCGTGTCGGTGGCCTAGAGGCGTATCTACATATCGGGCTGTATCCTGATGGCACGCCGGGTGAGATGTTTATCACAGGTAACAAGCAGGGATCTACGGTCAACGGTCTTCTTGATGCAGTGGCTATCCTCACCTCCCTGTCGCTTCAATACGGTGTTCCCCTGCGGTCGCTAGCTGACAAAATGAAGGGTACTCGCTTCGAGCCGGCCGGGCTGACCGAGAGTAAAGAGATTCCAATCGCGACTTCAGTGATTGATTACATGTTCCGTTTCTTAGAAAAGAAGTTTCTCTCCCCAGACGGCGGTCCTGCGGCTCCTGCTTCTACAGGTATGTTGTGCCCTGACTGTGGCGCTATGGCTATCTTTGAGGAGGGGTGTCTGCGTTGTGCTGCCGGTTGTGGTTGGTCCCGGTGTGGATAGGATAGCTGGATAGTCGCTTCTTTCCCCTATTGACGGGATGTGGAAGTTGTGGTAGTATATAGCCAAATAGGGGAAAAGGAGGGTAAGAATGGTTATGCAAACTAAACCAAGATTTGAAGTGGATACCGCCGGTATGGCAGAGCTCCAGTCGGGCAGGGAGCCGTGGCAGTTGCTCAAAGAACTGGTATCTAATTCCTGGGATGAGAAGATTACAACCTGCGATGTGGATGTCATTTACGTGAGTGACAACCGCACCCGCGTTCAGGTCTACGATGATGGCGCCGGGTTCAAGGACATCGTGGATGCCTGGACCTTGATGAAGCACACTAGCAAGCGATCTAACCCGGGCGTTCGCGGCCGGTTCAACCTGGGGGACAAGGAACTTATTTCAGTAGCTATTGACGCAGTTATCCGCACCAGCGATCAGCGTATAACGTTCCCCGTCGAGGGCGGTCGCTTCGTAGAGCCATTCCCCTGCACCGGCACTCAGGTCCGCGCAACAATGCCGTGGAGTCGCAAAGAAGCGGATGAGACGGTTGTGCGTCTTCGTGAGTTACTCCCGCCAAAAGGGGTCAAGTACGTGGTCAACGGCGTCCACGTTCCCTATCGGGCTCCTGATAAGGTCACCGAGTGGATTCTAGAGACACAGATAGCTGATGATCACCCGGGTGCTCCCCTCCGTCGTACCAGTCGTAAGACGGAGCTCTGGATCATGCGAAGCGAGAAAGGGATGCTCTACGAGATGGGCGTCCCGATCCAGCCGCTGGAGTGCCCTTACCTGGTGGACGTCCAGCAGAAGGTTCCGATGCCTCCTAATCGCGACGTGGTCCGGGATAGTTACTTGCGGGAAATCTACGCGGCTGTGCTGACCGTCATGGTTGATGAGCTGGAGTACGACTCCAATAACGGCAAGACCTGGGCGCGTATCGCTGTCGGCACCAAGGGCGTCCCGGACGAGGTCATCAGGAAGGTCATGGCGAAACGCTACGGCAGCAAGGTCATGTTGTGGTCGTCCGATATGAAGGCGAACGAGAAGGCCGAGCATCAGGGATACCAAGTGATCAACTCCCGATCACTGGACCCGGAGGAGCGCGCCGCTTTTGAGCGCGTCGGACTGGAGCATACGTCTGATAAGTTTGCCACTCCTACCGGCATCCTCGCTGGTGAGCACTACGTTCAGGAGAGCGACTGGACTCCGGGCATGAGGCGTCTGGCGGAATTCGCCAAGACGATAGCTCCTCCCTTGATTGACTGTGATATTACTGTCCAGGCATACAGGTTCTTTAACGGTGCAGCAGCAGACTATGGCGGTCGGACGCTGCGGTTCAATCTGCTTACCCTCGGGCATAACTTCTTCAATGAGCCTGTTGGGGCGGAGCAGGTATCTCTTATCGTTCACGAACTAGCGCACGAGCAGGGCTATTGGCACAACTGGAAATACATCAATCACCTCGAGGCACTTGCCGGCAAGGCGGTGGTTCTTGCTCTCAGGAGACCCGGTCTGTTCGCGACGGTAGAGGGGGACAAGTAATGGACATTGTATTCAACATGCCTAGATCGCGCTGTTTCCACTATAGCTGCTCTAATCCCGATTCACAGGGAGCCTTAATCGCCGAGACGTCCGGATTCCCTCGACAGGTAAGCGACCGGGAGTTCCGGGTGTATGATGTGTACCTCGACCGAGCGTGGCAGGAGACGCGCTACAAGCTAGCTATGGAAACGATCGGCAATGTGGCGGTAGAGAGTGTTTCCTGGGGAGAGGCAAGGCTTAAGAGGTTTGCCCGGGTATTGTTTCAGGAGGTCGTGAACCCCGAGCACGTACGATTGGTCTACTACTACAACGTAGCCACCGGCTATAGCTGTCCATACGTGCTTGCAGTGTTCGGGCGTAACAGGAAGGAGGTCCAGAATGTACCTGATTAAGAATGAGGAGCAGCTTGTTCGGTTCGTTCGATCCGTTCTTGTGGAGTTTGAGGTGCCTCGCTGCCCACGATGTGGTCGTAAGGTTCAACTGATCGAGCGGCAGGTTACAAATCAGGAGATCCGATCCAGGATTCGGGGTAACGATAAGGCATTGACAACTGTGGACAAAGTGGTATAATACAGTAGAATAAGGTGATGGAGGGAAAAGGAAAATGTATACCTCAATAAACTACAAAACCAAGAAAGCTCTCAAGGAGGCTGTTCAGGCCGGCAAGAAGGTCACTATCTGGCAACCCAACGCGGATCTTACCGGCGCCCGGGTTCCGACCGACGGTAGAGTGACTCTCGAGGGTCCTCACTATCCTGCGCCGCACACTTGGTATGCCACAGCAGTCGTTAAGGATGGGTTCATCGTCAAGGTTACCTAACAAAAATATAGTAAGAGTTGAGGTACGGAGGAACATTATGGAATACCCGAGATGGGAGTTAATCAAGAGGACCGGTCTAAGAGTGAGCGAGAACGAGCGCGTATCTGTGCAGCATGGGGAGGTCGTGGTGGAGCGCTTGATCGTTGATCGGGACGTAACCGAGGAGTGCCGGGTAGAGCTCCGGAAGTCCAAGAGCAGCAGCGGTTATTACGTCGGGATTATCCATGACGGCAGATGCGTTATAGCGCTTGGTGTCGACGAGCTGAGCAAGCATATACCTAGAAGCAACGGGTACCGCATCGAAAAGAGCCCAGACAGTCGTGTCAGTTTCCGTGTTATACACGGGGGCGAACGGTAAGAAGAGGAGGGAAAAACATGGCGACACAAATACTGCTGACGGTTCAGCAGGTAATGGGAAGACTGCAGGTGTCTGATGAGACTATCTACAGATACATACGGCAGGGAAAGCTCAAGGCCGTTCACGTAGGCAGCCTGTGGCGTATCTCTCCCGAAGATCTAGAGGATTTTGTGAAGAGTGGGTCCGGGCGCAACAAACCAATGGAGAGGCTCCAATGATAGAGGAAGTACTGAGCGCCTTCAAGATCATGGTGACTGTTCCTGTGTGGACTATCGCTGCGCTAGGCGTAATTAGTACGCTAGCGGGCATATCCGTCATGATGCTGTGCTTTCTAGCTCTCACCAGAGGTCCTAAGAAGAGCGAGATAGTGCGTCCTGCTCCAGCGACTGTAGAAGCAGCTGCGATCCAACAGCCGGCGCGACAGGAGCGGGCGGTAAGTCTCGTGGATCGCAAGGGGCATACCAAGCCTGTGGGGCTAGCAGCGGAAGCCGGTCCTCCTCCAGCTCAAGCAGAGGCGGCCTATCAGCTGTCTGAGGACCAGGTGACAGAGCTGGAGCGTCGTACCGCGCAGAGGATCAATTACACGGTCTCCGATGCAGCAACGTTGCTTAACGTCGAACCTAACACTATACTCAAGTTGCTGGCTAACGGTAAGTTGAGCTCGATAATTTCCGGGGATGGCGTGCGCTGGATACGCTCGGACTCAATAACTAGCTTGCTGTTCGATCTCAAGGTGCTAGCCCCCGTAAGGGAAGAAGAGGAGGAAGCAAAAGAGGCTGTGCAGGTGTCCGCAAGTTCAGGTAATGGTAAGAACAAAAAGCAGTCATTTACCCAGTTTTACTGGTATTTTGTAGAGGGCAGTGAGAAAGGGATTCCAACGCTTAGAGAGGCTGTGTTAGCCTTGGGAGTCTCCTTGAAGCCCTCGGATAAGATCACTTGGGAGAAGCTTAAGCCGAACGTTCGTAGCAAGATTACCCGGGAAAAGATCCAATCGACTGACGAGAAGAAAGAGGGAGAGAAATGAAGAAGAGACTTTTGTCTGCGGGACTTCTTCTTGGTAGCTTGCTCATCGCAATTCTGCTTGTGGGCGCCCTAATCGCTATTTCGTTAGGAGGCATCGGAATCTCTAAGGTTAGCGCTGATGGTGCCGTCTTCTTCGGCATATTCTGTAAGGATATTCAGAATACTATGACTGTCGTGGCAGCCACTCCTGACCTGAAGGTTTATAGTGACCCTGCTTGTGTTGATGAGATCGATGCGATCGCCTGGGGTGAGGTGGCGCGCGGCCGGTCTTACGTTCGGACAGTTTACATCATGAACACTGGCAGTCGCGATTTTACGAAGGTCGACTGCTCCAGTGGTCTGGATCCTGCTCTAGGAACGGTTTCTGTGTTATCAAGCTGGGAGTCTCTTCCCCAGGGCGCTATCCGTCGTGTAGACATGACAATGACTGTCTTGCCAGGAGCTCCGCTCGGACCGGAGGTATTCACTCTAGAATTCAGCTGTATTTACCCTGATTAGCTATTCAGAAAGGAATGATGACTAAGATGCCTAATGAGGAAGGCAAGAACTATAAAGTAGAGTGCCGTATTGACGGTCGATGGTTTAAGAACGATCTCGTCTGGAACACTAGAGAAGAGGCCGATGGGTATGGTGCGCAGATGATAGAAGCCGGTGGAGCCGACAAGTTCAGGGTGATAGAGACAACTGAACCGGTAGAGCGGATCCAAGAAGCAGCACCTTAACAATTTATTGCTGGTGCCCCCGAACTGAATCGTATATAGTCGAAAGACGGGCGTGCAGGGGGTTCTCTGACCTACGAGGGATACCTTGTAGGATAAAAGCAAGCAGAGCATAGAATGGGTAGGAGCCTTTTATCAGCCAGCCAGCAAGAGCCTTGAGGTGTCCCGCTAAACTATCGGAGCTTCTGAACTAATTACTCAGATTCAGGGGCGAAATTACCGAGCCTCAAGGCAGCTGAAATCGCCTACCACTCAAAAGAGACAGGTTCGGGCAATGTGTAGCACTCCTCTGAAAATAGAGAAGGAGAATGGCAACAAACAGCCGAAAATGGTTCGGATAAACAGCAGACCATAGGCTCAAACCGATGGTAAACACTGCGTAACGGTGGCTACTGGTAGGCGAAAGTAGGCAAATTAAGGAGGGGTGGCATGATAACAGAAGAAGAGATTAAAGAGATGGCAATCAACACCTTTGCCCAGACAGTTGAGTGTGGGGCAATGTGTGAAGAGTGTTGTTCAACGCTAGGCAACTCGCCAGGCGGTAAAGTGCTATGTCAGATGTCGGATAAACCACTTGAGGAAGATGATTACTGTCCACAACAGGTCATGGTTATTGAGAACTTTGCCCATGAACTCTACACCAAGCTCTTTACTGCTCCCTCTGATTTGAGGGAGAAAACAATTAAAGAGATTCGTACTCTCGATTGGGCAACACGTCCTGTTAGTGGCTTTGAGGCTAGAGTATTAGCTGAAAAAATCCACTCCCTCTACATTCAGGCAGGCTGGAAGAGTCCTGAAGAAGTAAACGAGCAGGTTAGCTTGGTCTGCGGTAATTGTATATCCCCAGAACATATTGAGCAGGTGAAGAAAGAGGAGCGGGAGGAGATATTAATTTGGGTTCAGGCTAATGCTCTTTTTATCCATCCTGATAATAAGATGTGGCAGGCTAAGTTAAAAGAATGGGGAGTTGAAGCTACTTAAACAAGTGGCAAGCTCTCAAGAAGGAGATTAGAATGAACAGAGATGATGTGTTGCTGATGGAGAAAGAATTAACAGACATTTGGTTGGCTAACTCTAAAACACACACCCCAGACGACCATCTGCATTATATGAGGATTACTAGAATTGCCCAAGCCCGTAAACTCCTCGCTCTTCTGAATGAGCCATGCCCCCACTATCCAAAAATTGATGGTAAAAAGGTTACACACTTACAATTCAGAAAGCGTGAGTGTCCTGTCTGCATAGCGGAGATAGAAAGGATACTGAAGGAGGGATGAAATGCGAGTGAAGGGGAAATCATGGAGGTACCCCGGTGGCTATTAGCCACTACCGCAGACAGGCTCCGTCTCTCCCGAAACCCGAAACGCTTCCTTTTCCCGGCAATCTGATACGCTTGTGCACCGACTGTAGTCTTCACATTACCTGTCGGGCGCCCGTTCCCGGAGATGGTCCCGTGTCTGCCCGGGTGATGCTGATCGGACAGAACCCGGGCTTTAACGAAGGTGAGTGGGGAAAGCCTTTCGTCGGTCAAGCCGGGCAGTATCTGGACTCGCTTTTATTTCAGAGCGGGATAGCACGAGACTCTGTGTATATCACTAACCTGATCAAGTGCTTAACCCCGAACAACCGAGAGCTCCAGAAGAATGAGATTAGTGCCTGCGCCAAGTGGCTGGATATCGAGCTGAGCATGGTGCGGCCTGAGATCATAGTGGCCATGGGTGCCCCTGCGATTGCGCGCTTTCTCCCGGGCTACGGCTCGGTCGAGCACGTTCATGGCAAACCTATCGAGCAGGACGGGCGTATTATTCTCCCCTGCTACCATCCTGCGGCGGCACTATATGACACCGCTCTCATGCGCCATTGTCAGGACGATTTCCAGGTCCTGCGCGGACTGACAAAGGGCGCTCCGGTATCAGATTACCACGTCAGAGACGAGTATCCGCATCCGGACTACAGAGTCGTTGATACTCCTGAGAAGGTTGCTGAGATGACAACTAACGTCGAGGGTGCTGGAGAGTTCGCGGTGGACACCGAGCAGTGCCGCGGAGCCTCCTGGAGTGTCCAAATTAGCTGTCAACCCGGCACTGCTTACTTTACCCTACTACCAGATAACTACCGAGGGAGAGTCGACTTGGCGTCACTTAAGGCTCAAGCGATTGTACACTACTATCTACATGATATTCAGTATGTTAATCTGGCTAACGACCGGTTTGTGGATACAATGGTCATGGCCTACCTGCTAGGATTGCCCCAAGGTCTCAAGGAGCTCGCCTCAAGGCTTTGTGGGATCAACATGGTCAATTATAACGAGATGGTGCGCCCCGGCCAGCGGGAGCTGTCGATGATGTACCTCTTACAGGCCGGTAAGACGAAGTGGCCCGATCCTCCACCAATTGAGGAAACCAAATGGGACAACAAAAAGGGTGAGATAGTAACCAGAGTCAAGAAGCCCTGGCATATCTCACGTAAGATAGAGGGTCTTCTAAACAGTGTCATAGCAAACTCCGACATTGATCTCTATCAACGCTGGCATGACATACCGGAGGCCGAGCGATCCGTTGTTGAGGAGAAGATGGGTTCTATGCCCGAGGCGTCTTTGAAGGACGTCAAGCTCGAGGATGCCATCGAGTACGCCTGCAGGGATGCTGACGCCACCCTACGTGTGTCCCATAAGCTGCGTAAGATGATTTCAGATATGGGTCTAGATTTCATTCTGCGGATGGACACCGATATACTCCCCATGGTTGACTCGATGATGGCTACAGGCATGGCTGTGGATCTGGATCATCTGCGCAAGCTATCCGCGGACTATGACGTTCGAATGCGAGCCAAATCGTTCGAGCTGGCTGGCCTGGTCGGTCATTCATTTAACCCTAATAGCTCGCATCAGGTAGCTGCTGTCGTGTACGGTGAGTTGGGCTTCAAGCCGACCAGGTTCACACCGACCAAGGAAATCAGCACCGATGACCAGGAGCTCAAGAAGACCGGTCACCCAGTCGCGAAGGGTGTTATCGAGTACCGCCGTATGTCCAAAATGAAAGGCACCTACGCCGACGCTCTTGTTGAATGGGCACGTCCTGACGAGAACGGCGTGCCCAGAGTGCATACCACACTGAAAACTACTAGAGTAGGAACCGGGCGGCTGTCCTCCAGCGATCCTAACCTGCAGAACATACCGACTCGCACCGAGGAGTCTAAGGCCGTCAAGAGCTCGTTTATCGCTCCGAGCGGTAAGCGGCTTGGGGAGGGTGATCTCGCCCAGATTGAGGTCTGTACTCAAGCTCATCTGGCCGACTGCAAGGGATTAATCGACCTGTTCTTGAGCGGCAAGGACCCGCATACTACTACAGCCTCCAGTATATTTGGAGTGTCTTACGAGGAAGCCAAGCAGGAAAAGTATCGCTACCCGACCAAGCGTGCCAACTTCGGGGTTATTTACATGATTGGGGCTGAGGGATTGTCCGCGCAGATCGGGGAATACATCGCGGACCTACAGATGGCGGGTGAAAAGGTAGAAGTAGACCCGTGGTCAGTTGAAGACTGTAACAAGTTCATCACCGAGTGGTACAAGCTCTACCCGGAAGTTAAGGACTACCAGATGGAGATGGCAGCTATGGCCCGCAGGTACGGTTACGTTCGTGACATGTTCGGGCGCATTCGTTACATCCCGGAGGTGACCTGTCCTATCAGGTCGATCCAAGAGGCTGGCCTGAGGATGGCAGCCAACATGCCGGTTACAGCGAGTGCTCAAGGTATTATCAAGCTGGCCATGGGGAGTTTGTGGCAACAGCTGCCGAGCACCGAATGGGCTAATGACGTCAGATTCTTGATGCAGATCCATGACAGCCTGATAGTGGAGGTCACTGATGATGAGGCGATCCTGAAGCCGTACTTTCGCTGGATGAGCAAAATAATGACCGGAGTAGTCAAGCTTCTGGTCCCGATTAGAGTGGACTTTAAGATTGGCAAGCGGTGGGGGGAGATGAAGAAGATAAGCTTGGATGAAGAGGAGCGCACAGTTGTCTGAAAAAGATAGCCAGAGCAGTCTGAGGCAGCTGTTGAGCAGTCCCGGTAATCGTGATCTACTGAACGTCTACGTCGAAAAGAGAAGGGCGCTGGATCCACTGAGATGGATCCCCAAGCTGACTCTGTGGCAGATGGTAGGATTGTGTATTATAGCCTTCTCTATTAACATTGCGCTGAACTACGACACACATAAGGATAAGGCTCTGCTGGTGCTCTGTATAGTGAGTATTGGATTGTGGACGGTAGCATTTGTGCGCGAGTTCCGGAGACGAGAATAGGAGGATACGGTAAACAATGAACGCGTTTGTCGTTATAGCTATCCTGGGCGCAATAGGGATTCTGGTCGCGGTGCTTGGAAAGAAGATCAACCTGCGGGATATCTGGACGGTGATATCGTGCCCGAACCCCGATGCTATCATCAAGCGCTACGGGGAGGAGACCAAAGCGGAGAAAGAGCGAACCGAGAAGTTAAAGAGGATACTGGCTGCTAAACGAGAGTTAATCCAGGCCAGGGACGTCAATGAGGACCTGCGCAAAAATATTGCCACAGTAGGAACGAATCAGATCGATCTGGCGGACGCTCTACCCTCCGCAAAGTTGAGGCACGGCAAGCGAGACTAGCGTGCCCTGCCCCTTGACAAAGTATATGGGTGGTTGTATAGTATGTATTATATAGACGGATATCCAGCTGCACGGGAGGAAATCGATGAGCACCAGGGCTATTATCACTGTCAAATCCGCTAATGGAAAAGAAGTTCCAAACCATCATGCCCATGGCGATGGATACCCGTCGACCGTGGGCATGATGGTTTGGAACTTCGCGAAACTGGCCCCCCGTATTGACCAGAATGCCCCGCAGAGCAAGCGGCTGCGTACCGCTGCCTGGGGGGACTTCTCGAAGGGCACTGCGGGCAGATATCGCTCGATGCCGGGTATCATGCGCGCTGCATCTCTTATGGCAAACACCTCTGTTGAGCCTGATAAGTTCGTGCCTGCGCTTATTGCCTACATGGCCACCAAGGGCTACGGCGGGATATACATGACCGACAGAGACCCGGAGAAAGAGGCAGCCGCGAAAGGTCGTGGAGAGGAATTTGGAACCGACATCGAGTGGCACTACGTTGTCGCCCTCGGCAGGGACTATGGAGACAAGCTCGAAGTAGAGACCTATGAGGCAACAGATTACGGTCCTAGGAAGCCGCTCTTCACTGACGAACACGGTAAGGTTGTCACCATTGGCAGTCTCCAGAAGTTTGTGAAGCGGGGCCCGGTACCTCAACTAGCTATTAAAGAGCGCCGTGAACAGAAAAGGCGCATTGCGGCCTACGAGAAGGAACAGAGAAGCAAGGCCGTGACCTTGGGAGAACCATCTTCTGTTCTGTCTTCCCCAGGATCCAGGCGGAGAGTCTCCCGAAGGAGCACCGGTGCTCGATCGTCGGCGCCCCCGAGTGGAATGCGAGGAGTCAGGTAGGTGAAGATAATGGGAAAGATGCCGGTTAAGTTCGATCCGCACAACGCCAGATTTCCCGCAGGGAAAGACAGCAAAGGTCGCCCTCTATGCCGGTGCTGCGGTAAGCCCGTGCTGGCCTTTGATGGACACCCTATTCACACCAAGTGCATTCCAAAGCACTGGGCTAAACATGCTCACGGGATCAATGCCAGCAGATGCATAGAGTTTGGACAGAAAGCTCGAATTGCGAAGAGACGATCCGTAATAGATAGAAGGAGGAGATCCAGATGATTATAGCAAAGCGTGCGCCTGGTAGGTCAAAGATCGACGGTCACTGGTACTTCCCTGGCGAATGGTACGCAAACAAGGCGGAGGCGAAGGCCAAAGCAGACAGATTACGTAAAACCGGGTACTTCAAAGGTGTCCGTGTCGTGCCTCGGATCGTTGATCGTCGATACGCGCGGTACTATGTTTACACGAGGTAGAAGGAGGAGTCAAAATGGTTGCTAGAACGAAGACAATGTTCGTGAAACCCAAGAGCCAGGCGCTGGCTGACATGGTCTCGCTTCGTAATCCGTCCTCAGCACGAGGATCCATCCGGGAGCTCGGTAGAGAGTTCAACCAAGCGTTCCTGAAAGATAAGAAGCTCCGTATAGCGCGAGCTACTATGCTGGCTGCCAATCGGGCGGCTGCCACGGTGAAGAGGCGAGGGCTGTCTATGGCTGAACGCAAGGAGTTCAGGGAAATAGCCCGCATCTACAAGACTGCGGCTGTAGCGATGTTCGCAGCTTACCGGAGAGGCGGCTACATCAGGTTCGCCGGGAGGTAGCGATGAAGCTGCTTACTAAAGAGATCTTGGACAAGATACCATCGCTTTACGCGCAGGAGAAGGTCAAGGACCCGATCGTCTACGTGAAGCTGTTTCACCCCCTAAGCTCTTGGAAGTTCTTCGCCACCGAGTACGATCCTAAGGAAAGAATATTCTTCGGCTGGAATCCAATGGATGGAGAGCTCGGGTACGCCAGTCTCAGTGAGCTTGAGTCTACAAAGGTTCGCGGTCTTGGGATTGAGCGAGACACGGGCTTCGGCCCTAAACCACTGTCCTGGGTCAAAGCAGGAAGGGAACATGAAAGGTACGCGATGCCTAAGGACGTCTCCAGGAGACCGAAGAGGAAGACTCGCGGGGAATCTCCGGGCAGGTCGAGGAGAGGATCGATGTACGGCTATGGCGCCGGCATGGGAGGAATGAGATGAGTTACAAGGTAGCAGTTAAGGTAACCGGAGAGCCGCAGTGGAACTACAACGCCCAGCGTTTTGCTACTGAAGAAGAGGCTCAAGCCGCAGGAGAGGACCTATACTCACGCTGGACGCTGGTTGAGAGGTTTGAAGTCCAAGAATCGGCTGATCCGGTTAACTACAAATGGGAAGATGGGAAAGCAGTTGCCTTATTCACGCCGTCCCTGACGAATTCGGGCAGAAAGAAGGCGGCAAAGCCCAAGAAGCCAAGTAGAGCAAGCAAGTCCAAATCTAAGCCGTCTGGATTGGGAGGTATACGATAATGGATTACACTTACACAGAAGGAAAGCTGTCGAATGGAAATACTATCAAGTACAAAGTAACGCCGAGCGGGACAGCCTACCACGTGGACACTCCTGATAGCTTGGTGGCGACCTTAGAGCGTCTCCGCAATAATCGCACCCGTATCCGCGTCTACTACGGTGACCGCGAGACCGGGAGAGATTGGGAGGAGCAGTACGGCGTCCTCGGAACTATCGGGCGCAGTACAGGCTCCATCAAGATTCCGCTGATGATCGCTACGTCCCGATCGATGGGCGGAGGAGCATTGCTGGATAACTGTATTGTCAAAGTTGAATACGCGAACAGGAGACAGGGCGGCGTAATCTGGCAACATGTTAAGTACTATCGAGAGAACACCGAGCACCCCGCCTCAAGAAGTTATTACAAACCCAGCACAAAACCGCGACGGAAAGGCAGAGCTAGAACCTCACCGTCTGGATTCGGTGGCACGCGATAATACTGAGCGGCGGCAAGTTATCGGACTTTGGAGGGCATAAGGCCGCCAGAGAGTACCGCTTCTGGGTACATCCCGGGCGAGGGGATGATTACTACTATGCCTACAAGACGTATAGCGGCGCTACCGCGGGTAGAGCAAGAATAGCCAAGAGGTTATCTGCTTCCCGCATCGAGAAAGTCATCGCCGTTGTTTATGACGCCAAGTACAAGAAGTACTGAGAAGTTATTATAGACTAATTGTTGAGCGTGAGGGGGAATAAGATGGCACAGAATATCCGGTGCCCGGAAGGGCACACGAAGGTCTGGAAAAAGGGCGCGGTTCCGACCCGCAAAGGTCCAAAAGTCCGGTACGTCTGCTACACCTGTGGACGGACTTTCTACAAACCTGACGCCAAAAAGAAAATCAAGAAAGCGAAGGGATCCTGAATGGCGGGCAAGAGCCGTTTAAAATGCAGTGTTGGCAACCTGAAGATCGGCAAGGATACCGTCATTCTCAATATCACGTCGGCAACCGACTGCGAGTCGTTGAAGCGCGGGCTCTGCCAGGTACCTGAAGGGAAGTGCTATGCCCTGCGAGCGGAAAAGCAGTATCCCCCGGTGCTGCCTTATCGGCGAAAACAAACCAGGATATGGGACTCCCTTACGGCCGAAGAGATTGCTGAGGACGTTAAGGCGATAGCTCAGCGTCCGCACGAGGTACCGATCCGCTACCTGAGGATGCAGGAGGCTGGCGACTTCCGTGATCAGGCTGACGTCAACAAGACGAGCCGCTTGGCCGATCTGCTAAGAGGCATCGTCACGGTATATACCTATACAGCTAGAAGGGATCTAGACTACCGCAACATCAGCAGCAACTTGATAGTCAACGGTTCTGGATTCATGGTTAGTAATAACTGCAAAGTGGTCGGTAAGCTGGAGAAAGGCGTACCAGCCTGCCGTGGTATCAAGGGCGGTGGGTGCTATGGGTGTACACTATGCAAGACCAAGGGTGGAAAGGTCATTCAGGAGATCTTAAGATCTCCTGGCGGTGGCACCGGGTCCGTGGACTTCACTGAGGATGCAGACGAGCACGGCGGCGTAGCCATGAACCCACTGGAGGAGGTTAGTGCATCACCGCTTGATCTTGGAGTTGTAGGGCAGGGAGCAGGGGCGAGGAAGACAACTAAAAAGAAGAGGTCGCGCCGGTCTACTGCGCCTGCTGGGTTCAGGGGAATATTGGACTGAGGAGCTACGGGAGTGAAGAAATGAAAACAGTTACGGGATGGGCTAAAAAACTGTTCATCATGCGTGCTTGACGAGAATCAAAACAGGAGGTAGATCGATATGCCAAGTCTAATCAGAATCTATGATAATGGGGGCAAAAGCGTTGACCGATACACTCTGGTAGTGCCGAGCGTGAACGAGCCTGGGAAGCTGGATATGTACGGCTTTAACGAAGACCCCTACAGTCCGTCGGGCTTCGGTCAGTACGCAGGCTCCTACAACAAGATGGGTTCGTACTCCCATCTGGGAAAGCTCGTAGGCTTGGGCGACTTGTCCGAACAGGCACAGAGGTACGTCCGCAAGACTCTGACTCCTCCTCTTCCCGATGGCTACGGTCTGGCTATTCCTGAATATCTTCGGGGCAAGAAAGTTAAGAAGACAGCCGGCAGAAAGTCCAAATCGGCTAGAAGGCGCTCCTCTCCGCGAATGACCTTGGGAGGTATGAGATAATGACAATGCCAATAATGACTCAAACACTACCCACCATCATAGGAATGGGCGTAGTCTCCCGGACCACCGAGACGATGTTCGGGCGCCGGGGCAAAGGCAGACGCCGGAGCACCGCCAAGAGCACTATCCCCCGGAAGAAGTTCGGGGGCAAGATGTACACCGCCGCCAACTGGCATACAACGAAAGCGGTCGCCGTGAAGGACGCTGAGCATTTCCGCCGCGCCGGGCATTCCGCCCGGGTTGTAAGAACCTACAGCGAGCGTCTCAAGCGGTGGGGCTATACGGTTTATGTGAGATAAGAAGGAGATTGGCATGGCGAAAGCTAAAACGAAGACCATCAGACGCAAGTGGGCGCACGTTGTCAAGAATCCCAAGGGCTATATAGACCCCTACAAGGTCGTTGTCGGACCCAGTTACACTTTCCACAGCTGGCAGGGCACGAAGCGGTCAGCTGTCGCCGAAGCAGCTCGCATAAACAAAGTTCACGGCGGGTACATCGAGACTAGGAGGAGGGCGTAGACTGATATGCCAACCATGATACAGAGCCTCAAATCAGGTCACAGGTGCTACCGTTGCAAGAAGCTCATCAAAAAGGGCGAAGGCGCAATCCGCTGGGATTATGCGGACAAGAAGATGTACCGTCATCTTGGGGAATGTCCAATAAAGCGAGGTAAATAGATGGCAAAAGCAAGTCGGTTAAGCTCACTCAAGCGGGAAGCGGCTAGGCTCAATCTCTATGTTGGGACATATAGTCCCGGGGACGGAGTCACCCGTTACAGGTTCTTCAAGAGCCGAGGGGGAAAACCTGTTTCATACTTCTCGCAAGATGGTATCTACACCGCTCTCGGCATCGGGCAAGCCGAGACGTGGCTGTCCGGCTACTGGAGACGGAGGTAGATATGGCTATTGATCCGAGAAAGAAGTATTCAGTCGGGGGTTCTGGTGCTGGACACGCCTACGCGTCCACGCTGTCTGAAGCTCGCCGCAGAGGTGAGCAAATCGCCAAGAAGGAAGCGTGGCGGGGCAGGTGGAACGTGCTGTATATCGCCGTGAGCATCCGCAAGGCTACGGGAGTTCTCTCTTATGGGAAGCCGCTACTGACGATGTACGTTCCTGTCCGTGGTTCTGGTGCGACAGCGGCGAAGATTACCGAAGCGATAAAAACCAGACACGGGGTTAAGCCGTTTGTCTGGACGAGGAGGAGTTAGAATGTCCGACGAAAAATACGCTTGGGAGGGCAATGGTCTCGATGAGACCTCCGCCCGAAGAAGTACCGAGAGTCTGCGGGGACTGCGAGGAAGTCGCCCAGAAAGCGGGCGGGTCGCTCGAGGAATTTAACAACGTTAGGAGGAATGAGGTAAAATGCCAAGAAAAAAGACCAAGAAGCCTGCATCCCGGAAACCGGCAAAGCGAAGAGTCGCCAAGAAGCAAGCGCGCACTGGTAAGGTTTACCTGGATAGGATCACCACCCTGATCTAACCACAAAGGAGCGAAAGTCTAATGGCCGCACCGAATGAACAGCAGAACGTAGATCCTGGATGGATGGAAGGCGTTCCTGCTCCTGCTCCCGTGACCCCTGAGCCCGAGCCTGCGCCCGATCCGTCCGAGAATATCGATCCCAGATGGATGGAGGGCGTACCCGGAACGACGCCCGAAACCAAGTCGGTGTATGAAGACGAGTCGGATTACCCTTACAAGACTCTTGAGCCTACCTCCGGCGAGCCGCCCAAGGTCATTGGCGCCATTCCCGCCGACAATGTGGTCCTTGTTAAGTCTGCGACTGGACTGATACACAAGGTCAACGTTACTCCAAAGATAGCCGAGCAGATAGCTGGAGCCTTCGACCCTACTACGGGGGAGTTAAAACAGGAGGTCCGTAAAGAGTATATAGCCGCCCTATCCGAACTCGCTCCATTCCGTATCGAGAAGGGCAAGTTTGATATAGTGAAAGCTATCCAGCAGGGTGTTTCGGACAAGGTGCTACAGACCGCTGGCTACGCCAAAGCGGATATCGCGCGAGTCAAAGACTACCTGACAGCACACACCACTCATGAAAAACAGGTTGCGGAGTGGAATGCTCAGCAACGCGCATTGAGCTCGCTTGATAAATACAGGACAACTACCGATGGTGGCAAGGAGGCTTTCCTGCTCGGGTCCTTCCTTCAGGCCAACTACGATCCAAACAAGCCGTACGAGGGAGCCAACAAAGCAGGATTGGAGAAGGCGCTCCAGACGCTCCGTGAAGCGGGCTTTACTGAAACCCAAGTCTCCGAAGCACGATTCCAAGCGTTCGCCCTTCCCTCTGACGTAAAAAAAGTGGATGGTGTACAGCCGATCGGGTGGGTTCAGCGTAAAATAATGACGGTTGAGGAATACAATCGCCAGTTGCTCAAGGATATAGAGAAGTCCACCCAGGCGCAAGAAAGCAAGCTGGGTAAAGCAGCTGTGTCTGCTGCTGGAGGACTACTCCGCGTGGGCGTTGCGATGCTTACCGCCGCGCCTGTTATCGTAGCAAAGATTATCGCCAAGCCGACTAATGCCCCCGCCACAGTCTGGGAAGTCGGTAAGGGCATGGTAAATCATGTAACCAATACGGGGCGTAACCTGCTTGCAGGAAAATATACAGCAGATCTCGCCGTGCGTGGTGATTTATCGAACGCTGTGTATGATACAGCGATGACGGCACTAATACTAAAAGGAGCATACCGGGTAGGAAAGGCCGTCGCTTCAACACTGATTACGTACGTCGCCCCCCGCGGCATCCCTGCAGGGTTGATTGGTAAGGAAGCTTCTACGGGGCGTATACCTATAACTCAGGAGCAGCTCGCTCGCAACTTCGCTGATGCGATGAACAGAGTAGAAAAGCTGGCCACACAGAAAGGCGGCAAGTTCACAGGAGAAGTTCCTATCGAGGGGACGCCCTACTCTCTCCGCTATCTGAAAACCCCTCTTCAGCAGAAGGTCGGCGACGTCCTATTCCATGGGACCAAAACGGAGACAGGAGCGAAGGGAGTAATTGTTAAGGAGTCCGCGCTAGATATTGCGGCTCGTAGTGGCGGAAAGCTGATTGCAGGTAAGACAGGCATTTATACCAGCCCGTGGGCGGCTATCGCTTACACACGGGGCGGAACTAACCCGGGTCTATTCTTGATTGTCACGAAGGCCTCAGCCATCAAGAGCGGGGCTGTAGGGCTCTCCAAAGGATCTACGCAGTCAGGGCGCTTTATCGAGTCCGCTAAACCCGGATTCTACGGATCATCTAAGGTATGGAGAGGTGACCTCGAGACCGAGATTGTCGGTGCGTCTGGAACCAAAATAATCGTTCCTCCGCCGAAGGCGGGTCTGCTGACGAGGATCTTAGCCGGTAAGAATGCCGATTTCTTTACTAGGGACAGTGGTAAGTTCGTCCCGATAAAGATAGGGCTGGATGCAAAGAACCTCAATCCAGAAGTTGTAGCCTTGCTGCAGCAGCCGTCAACATGGTACTCTGTCAAGCTGTTTTCTCTGTATAACGCTATCCGTGACACCGCGGAAGCGCTCAAGCATCCTGACTTGGTGCTAAAGGACGTATCCGGAATACTCAAGGAAATGGTCAACGTTGAGCGCTTCATCAGAGAGGGGACAGGATCGAAGGGAGGTATGACGACCTTCCCTGGAGTCCGGGATATATATCTTACGCAAAGTCTAGCCTCTAGGCTGCAGGGAATAGCCAATGGCCTGCTGGGCAATGCCTTTCGCAAGACACAAACGCAGTTAGGCAAGACTGTCAGTCCTAGCAGTGCTATCTTTCGTGGTGCCTTGGAGAGGAATATGGAGGCGTCCTATCGGGCTAGCGCCGACTCTATCATACGCGCCTTTGGTGACATCGCTGCCGCTTACGCAGCTAGTGAGTCGGTAAAGAGCAAATTCGAGGCCTCCTACCTGACCGGACTAAGCACGGCAACCGAGGCGATAGCTAAGAGTGCACACGACCTGTCCATCGCACGAAGAGCGGCTGTCGAGGACGCAGCAACTATCCCTATTACTGAGGACGTCAGGAGATCAGTTCTAGAGTACTCTCGAGCGGCCTCCGAGTATTCTGATGTTGAGCCTGTAGAGTCAGCAGTACAGGCTATCAGAAGTGAAGACAGAACGGATAGGGCGTCTCGCGATCCTCGTATACCCAGAACTCCCGAGACGCCGGAGACGAGAGAGGTCCCCGACTCAGGGCGCTCTGTTAGCCGGCTGGAAACCCCTAGAACTCCCGAGACGCCGGAGACGAGAGAGGTCACTGAGTCACCAAGAACTACAGAAACACCAGAAACACCAAGGACACCCGAGACGCCTGAAACACCAGAAACACCA
>Ga0180007_10001999_pt1 | contig 25414 bp, 21 predicted proteins | sample MM_PC_MetaG_FD_121122 | JGI IMG/M metagenome (GOLD analysis project Ga0180007, IMG submission 121122) | Groundwater microbial communities from the Aspo Hard Rock Laboratory (HRL) deep subsurface site, Sweden - MM_PC_MetaG | ecosystem: Environmental > Aquatic > Deep subsurface > Groundwater... | reverse complement strand
GCGGTGGAGCAGCAGGATCACAACGCTCGGATGACCCGCGAGCTCCACACCGAGGGCAAGGTCAGCCGTCAGGAGATGCTCAACGTCGATGCGATGGCCGCTCAGGCCCGCGCCATCCTCGAAGCTGCCCGCATCCGCTACGAAAGGGCGGCCATCCCGGCACCCTTCGATGGACTTGTGGCCGACCGGTACGTTGAACCTGGCGAACTCGTCGCGCCGGGCGCGATGGTGACCAGGGTCATCGACCCCTACGTCCTGAAGATCGAGGGTTCGGTCACCGAGCGCGATGTGGCCTGGATCCGGGAAGGGGCATCGGCCCGAGTGCAGCTCGCCGGATCCGCCGAGACGGTTGCTGGACGGGTGCACTGGGTCGGCTTCGAAGCCGATTCGGCCACCGGCAAGTTCAAGGTGGAGATTCGGATCGCCAACCCCGATCTGCTCCTGCGCAGCGGCATCGTGGGTCGTGCGAGCATCCATCGCCGCACGATCGACGCCGTGGTGACCGTGCCCCGCGACGCCGTGCTGACCACCGGCAGCGGTGCAGCCGTGTACGTGGTCGAGGACGGCAGGGCCACACTGAAGCACATCGTCCTCGGTTCCGATCAGGGTCTGATGGTGGCCGTGTCGAGCGGCCTTGACGTCGGCGAGGAACTGGTTGTCCGTGGGCATCGCGACCTGGTCGAACACGCCCTGGTGACCATCACCGAGCGCTCGACCCGTCGCGACGGTGGCGTCGACGGCGATCCCGGGGCCGTGGCCGAAGCGTCGACCGCACCTCGCAGCGGCCAGGAGGCTTCCCGATGAAGTTGACCAGCGGCGCCATCCGCCGTTATCCCATGATCTTCGCCCTGATGGTGATCGTGGTCATCGTCGGCGTGAAGTCCTACAAGGCCCTGCCGCGCGAATCGTCGCCCGACATCAAGATTCCTTTCGTGCTGGTGATGACGCCATACGCCGGCGCCAGTCCCGAGGACGTTGAAAGCCTCGTGACCCGCAAGCTTGAGCGCGAGCTGAAGGGGATGGCCGATCTCAAGGAGATGATCAGCTCCTCGGTCGAGGGAGCCTCGACGATCTCGCTCGAGTTCGACACCGACGTGGAGATGGCCGACGCCCTACAGAAGGTGCGCGACCGCGTCGATCAGGCCAAGCCGGAGCTTCCGGACGATCCGCGCAACGACCTGCTGATCATGGAGCTGAGTTCGAGTGATTGGCCCATCGTCCAGATCAACCTCGCAGGAGATCTTGACCCGGCCCTGCTCAAGGAGATCGGCGAGGATCTGCAGGAGGAGATCGAGAAGGTGCCCGGCGTGCTCGAGGTCGACTTGACCGGCGGCGTGGAGCATGAGGTGCGCGTGGACGTCGATCCCGAGCGTCTGCAATTCTACAACCTGGGGCTGATCGACGTGCAGGACGCCATCGCCCTCCAGAACATGACGATTCCCGGCGGCGATCTCTCACTCGGCATGTATGACTACCAGGTGAACGTGCCCGGTGAAGTGGACGACGTGTCCGAGATTCTCGACTTCGTCGTCAACATCGGCGTGGCCACGCCTGTCTATGTGCGCGACGTGGCTGATGTCAGTCTGGGCCTCAAGGATCGCGAGACGATCTCGCGGGTGAACGGCCAGGAGGCCGTGATCCTGTCGGTCAAAAAGCGGTCGGGCGAGAACATCATCCACATCGTGGACGCGATCAAGCTCCTGCTCGAGGAAGAGAAGCAGACGTTTCCCGCGGGCGTGAACGTGAGCCTCGTGGGCGATCAGTCCGTCGATATCCGCGACATGGTCACCGAGCTCGAGAACAACATCATCAGCGGCCTGATCCTGGTCGTGTTGGTGCTGCTGCTGTTCCTGGGCTTCACCAACTCCCTGTTCGTCGGTGCGGCCATTCCGCTCAGCATGCTGATCAGCTTCATCGTGCTTCGGGCCATGGGCATCACTCTCAACATGGTCGTGCTGTTCTCGCTGATCCTGGCACTGGGCATGCTCGTGGACAACGCCATCGTGATCGTCGAGAACATCTTCCGCCACCGCTCGCGGGGGAAAGGCGCGGTCGAAGCGGCGGACGACGGAGCCAGTCAGGTGTCCGGAGCAGTGATCGCTTCCACGTTGACGACCCTCTGCGCCTTCGGTCCCCTGGTGCTCTGGCCGGGCATCATGGGCGAGTTCATGAAGTATCTTCCTATCACCCTGATCGTGACGCTGACCTCGTCGCTGTTCGTGGCGCTGGTCTTCAACCCGGTGCTGTGCTCGCGATTCATGAAAATGCCCGCGCTGCGTCCGGAAGGCGCGCGTCCTCCCCTGGGTGAACGCCTGATCAACTTCGGTCTCAGGACCTATAGGCCCATCCTGGCCTGGGCGTTAGGCCACCGTGTCATCGTCCAGTTGGGCATGGTGGGGCTGTTCATCGTCTCGGTCGTCATGTTCGGCTTGTTCAACAGCGGCATCGAACTGTTCCCTGACATCGATCCACGCATCGCGTACGTGAGCATCGAGGCGCCGTCGGGCACCCGGGTCGAGGTGAGCGATGCCTACACGACCGAGGTGGAAGCCGCCGTGGCCAGGGTGCCGGACCTGAAGGCCTACTCGGGTCAGGTCGGGGCCGAAAGCGGCGGCTTCTCGGCGAACGCGGCGCCGGCCCACAAGAGCCTGGTGACGATGGAGTTCGTCGACAAGGAGGAGCGCACCCAGTCGTCCCGCAGCGCCCTGCGGGATCTGCGCGCCGATCTCGCTTCATTCACGGGCGCCCGCCTCGTGATCGACAAGCAGGAGGAGGGGCCGCCCACCGGCAAGCCTGTGAACATCGAGATATCCGGCGACGATTTCCGCGTGCTGGGATCTCTTGCGTCCCAGGTGCGCGAACGGATCCGCGGTATCGACGGCCTGGTCGATATCGTCGACGACTACGACGACGCCCTGCCCCAGATCGAAGTGCGGCAGAACGTCGACAAGGCGGGCCGCTTCGGTCTGCGGACCTTCGACGTGGCCGGCACCATCCGCACGGCGCTCCACGGTTCCGAAGTGGCCAAGTTCCGCATCGGGGAGGACGAGTACGACGTCATGGTTCGCTATCAGCAGCCCTACCGGGCCAAGGTGGAGGATCTCGAGAACCTGCACGTGTTCTACGAAGGCGAGCAGGTGCCCCTGTCAGCCTTCGCCGACGTGGAGTTCAAGACCGGCATCGCCTCGATCAACCGCATCGATGGCGACCGCGTGGTGACCGTCGGAGCCGACGTCGAGATCGGCGCCAACGCCAACGCCCTGCTCGCTGAAGTGCAGCAGAAGCTCAAGGATCTCCGGCTCCCGCCCGGCTATCATATCGCCTACACCGGTGAGAGCGAAGATCAGGCCGAAGCCACGGCCTTCCTCAGCGACGCCTTCGGCCTGGCGATCATGCTGATCCTGATGGTCCTGATCAGCCAGTTCAGCTCGATCACCACGCCCCTGGTGATCATCACCAGCGTCGGGTTGTCGCTGATCGGCGTGTTGACCGGTCTGATGATCCACCGCACGCCCTTCGGCATCATCATGACCGGTGTGGGCGTGATCTCATTGGCGGGCATCGTGGTCAACAACGCCATCGTGCTGCTCGACTACATCGAGCAGCTGCGCACCCGGGGCATGGAAAAGACCGAGGCCATCATGCAGGCCGGCATGACACGTTTCCGGCCGGTGATCCTGACGGCCGTCACGACGATCCTGGGCCTGATTCCCCTGACCACAGGTGTTTCGGTCAACTTCAACGAGATCTTCGCCGGTAACTGGGATCACATCCTGACCATCGGCGGCGAGTCGAGCCAGTGGTGGGGCCCCATGGGCATCGCTGTGATCTGGGGACTGGCCGTGGCCACGTTCCTGACCCTGGTGGTGGTCCCGGTGATGTACTCTTCGCTGGATCCGATGAAGCGAGGACTGTACAAGGTGTTCATCGGCTGGTGGTCCGACCGGTCACCAAAGGAAACGGCATGAGCGATCCCAAACCCGCCCCCGGCACGATCGGCTGGATCGACCTGACCGTCGACGACGCTCCTGGCTTGCGTGACTTCTGGCGAGATCGTCGTGCCGGTCCGGAACATGGGAGTCGCCAATTACGCCGTCATCCGTGATCCGGCTGGGGCGGTCTGCGCGCTCTATCAGCCATGAACCGATCTGACATTCTGGATGATGCCTGGTTCCGCCACCGCATGCAGGGCAATATGCTCGCCCTGGACTCTCTGCTCGTCGGAGTGAGTGAGGCCGAGTCCCATTGGCGCCCTGAGAGCGGGGCCTGGTCGATCGTCGATACCAAGACCGGGAACTGTCGAAGTCCCTCGAGCGATTCCGGGTCGAGCGGGGAACGTCCCTGGACCCGCCAGATCATGGCCCGACTCCATGCCCTGGGGGCTTCGTTGGGTGAGGGTCGGCCCGATTATGCAGGCCCGTGGTAGGAGGTTCTCTGAGAGAGTTGAACCACCGTAGTGACCAAATATTTCGACCGGATTGGGCCCTCCGATGACATCGCGACAGCTCGATGACGGCAGGGTTTCAAATCGATTCTCCTCACAGCTCTCCGAAAGCGCTCCGGGAAGGTTCACGATGGGTGTTGCGCAGGGGGGTGGTTATCGATTTGTGAACAAAGCGTGGCGACAGCTTGTTGGAAAATCAATCGAGAAATGCCGTAACTCATTGATAAGCAATCAGTTGAGATGATAATGAGTATCATAGGACGCGATCTCTAACCTGAGTGGCCACAACACGATAGATAATGCAGGTATATCCTCTAATGAAAGTAGGATATTGTTTGATCCAGGGTTGCCTGACAAGATCTTGTTCGTTCTATATCCCACCAATACAGTGGGTTGAATGGTTATGAACTTGATTTTCCAACTGAAGGTTTCAATTTAGTTGGCAGAGTATCTGGCGCTGAGGTGAACAAGGATGGAGGTCCTGGACGATGGTCAACCACGTGACCCATACGATGTTCGGATTTGGTTTGATTCTCTTGCTGGGAGTCACTCCCCTCTGGGCTCAGGACCTGACGAACGCTGACTGTGCCGATTGCCATGCGGACACCGGTGGCGATCCCGCCGAAGTGACGATGGATCATCTGCTCGGCAGTTCGCACGAGGGCCTGGAGTGCCTTGATTGCCACATCGACATCACCGGGTTGCCTCACGAGGATGCCTTGGCTCCGGCTGCCTGTGCCGAGTGCCATGACGACGTCGCCGCCGACTATCTGGTTCACGGTCGGGCTGTTGTGGGCGAGTCGTCGTTCATTCCGAGTTGCAGCAGCTGCCATGGCACTCATGGCATCCTGCCGTCGACCGACAGGCTGTCCTGGACTCATGCCCTGAACCTCCCGGAAACCTGCGGTACCTGTCATGAGGATTCGACCCTGGTAGCGGACACGAGCATCCGATTCGAGCATCCGATTCGCGTGTACGCCGAAAGCGTGCATGGCCGGACGTCGACGGGTGATTCCCACTCGGCCGCGGGCTGCAAGGACTGTCATGGCACCGAAGGGAGCGCCCACAAGATCCTGCCGGTGGGTGACCCCGGATCCACGATCGCCCATGCCAACATCCATCTGACTTGCGGCGAATGCCATGCCAGCATCGCCGAGGACTACATCCTCGGCATTCATGGACAATTGCTGCTCAATGGCCATGTCAACACGCCGACATGCACGAGCTGCCACGGCGAGCATGGAATACTGAATACAGCCGACCCCCGTTCCCCGGTCAGCCCATCCCGCGTGGCGGAGGCCACGTGCACGCCTTGCCACGAATCGGCGGCGTTGAACGAGCGCTATGAGCTGCCGACCGGAACCAACCACTCGAGAGTCGACTCCTACCACGGGCTCAAGAGCCGGGCCGGCGACAAGCTGGTGGCCAACTGCGCCTCGTGTCATGGAGCGCACCTGATCCTGGAATCGAAAGACCCCCGCTCATCGGTTCATCCGGACAACCTGCAGAACACCTGCGGCGAGTGCCACAAGGGGATCACCGCCGACGTGGCGCGTCGGCCGATCCACGAAGGTGTCACCGACCAGGTCTCTGGTGTCGCCCACATCGTCAAGCTCATCTATCTGGGGTTGATCTTCTCGGTCATCGGCGGCATGGCCTTCCACTGGGCCATCGACTGGATCAAGCAGGTCCGCGACGTCATCAACAAGACGCCCCAGGTTCGCCGTATGGAGCCCAACGAAGTGTTCCAGCACACCATGTTGGCAGTGTCTTTCACTGCCCTGGTGGTGACCGGATTTTCTCTGCGCTTCTACGACGCCTGGTGGAGCCAGCTGCTGTTCGGCCACGAAGGTGGTTACGCCGTTCGTGGCTATGTCCATCGTCTCTCTGCCGTGTTGATGATCTTCGGCTCGATCTGGCATCTGTTCTATATCATCCTGGTCCCACGTGGACGCGAATTCATCCGCGACATGGCCCCGACAATGAACGATGCCAGACAGGCCTTCCAGAAGATGGGCTTCAACCTGGGCCTCGTGAAGACGGCCCCGCGTTTCGAACGGTTCAGTTACGTCGAAAAGGCGGAATACTGGGCCTTGATCTGGGGCACCGTCGTGATGGTCGGAACCGGGTTTGCCTTGTGGTTCGACAACACCGTGTCGAACTGGATCTCTCAGGAAGCTCTCGACGTCATGCTGGTCATCCACTACTACGAAGCCTGGTTGGCGTTCCTCGCGATCGTCGTCTGGCACATGTACGGAGTGATGTTCAATCCCGAGGTCTACCCGATGAACCCGTCGTGGATCACCGGCAAGATGCCCGAGGACATGTTCAAGCACGAGCATCCGGCCGTCGATCTGGTGGAGCACCGACACGTGGTGCGGACACGGGTTCCGGCTGACGGCACGACCATGGCAGGTCGCGAGAAGCTGGATGATCCATCGCGGCGCGACGGTCCGACCAACTGATCAATCAGCGCAGGGAGACATGAGAAAAGCCCCCGGGTGGTCCCGGGGGCTTTTCCATTGGGTCTTTTCCGTGTGTTCGGAAAACTATTCGGCTACGGCTTCGGGGACGGGATGCTTGATCTTGTCCCACATGGCAGCGTATTCGAAGCCCTTGAACGTGGGGCTTTCTTCGTTGTGGCATTTCAGGCAGGTGGTTTCATCGGCCAAATGCATGCCGGCGGCGACTGAGGCAGCGCGGTCTTCCATGATCTTCTTGGCCTTGTACTCGGAGCCGGCGCCATGGCAGGCCTCGCAGCTCACGCCTTCGATCTGGTCATACTTGCCGGTGGCATCGACTTCGGCGCCGAGGAAGGCCTGGGTCGAGTGGCACTTCAGGCAGGCGGCTTCTTCCCAGGGATTGCCCAGGCCCTTCTCCGTGGCGATGGCGATGGACGCTTCGCTTTTGAGGGTTTCGAAAGCCTTGGCATGACCCGAGTCGGACCAGATCTGGAACTGGTCGCCTGTCTTGGCCTTGTGGCACATCTTGCACTTGGTGGCTCCAATGATCGTCGGATCCGCAGCCACGGCCAGAGCGGTGAAAGCGAAGGTCAGGATCGTGATGGTGATCAGCGTTTTACGGAACATGGTTCCTCCTCGTTACTGTCTGTCGAATTCGGTTCGGGTTCGATGATCTCACCCTTGAGGCGAAACTTAATCGAGACGGGGTACCCTCCCTCAAGGAAAAAATGACAAATTCGTGACGCCCAAGGCGGTCTTATTCACTGCAGATTCTGTAACTGTCAAATGTTCAACAGGATACGGGTTCTTGAGAGTCGTTCTCACCTCCTGGTGTTGTTAGGGAACCTTGTACTATGTTATCATGCTTGGGGTTCCCGGACAGTTGGTCCGGGAGTATTCCCGACATTCGCTGATCAGTCGATCGAGGAGGAAAGTCCATGCGAAGGGTCCTCGCCTGCTGTCTGTGCCTGATGTTCCCCGCCCTGGTGCAGGCAGGCCCCACGTTTCTCTGGAGCGACGAGTTCGACGGTGGTGGTCTTTACGATGACACCGGCGAAATCGTCACATTCGCTCCCGGTGGCCATGTTGTGATCGCCGGAGCCAGTCACGACGGTGTCGCCGGCTCGGACATGCTCGTGCGCATGCTCCATCGCGACACAGGTGCCGAACTCTGGTCTCGTCGTATTCCGGCGTTCGACGAATCGGACATGGCCGTGTCCGGCGTCGGCTGGGACGAAGCCGGCAACCTGATCGTCGGGGGTCACATCCTCGGCTGCGTCGGCTGAGGCCACGGAGATGATATCGTCGTCGTGAAGCTCGACGGCGGGACCGGGGAGGTTCTCTGGTCGCAACACTACGCTTCTGAAGGTGCTGAAAACGAATCGGTGTACGGCCTGACGCTGGACGCCGCCGGCGACGTGATCGTCACCGGACGCATGTTCGAGACGGGGCGTGAAGACGAACTCGTCACGATCAAGTTCGCCAACACCGACGGTCAACTCCTCTGGGAGTCCAAGGAGGGCGGCGCCGACCGCATGGACGACCGCGCTTTGGATGTGGCGGTTGGCACGGACAACGATCCTGTCGTGGTGGGCCTCGTCCAGAATGCCGACGGCACGGCGAACCTCATGATCGTCAAGTACGACGGAGACAACGGCGGCGTGCTCTGGGCCGTATCCGAGCCTGGGCTTGTCAACGATCTCACCGGTGACGGCTGGGTGAAGGTCGATGCGGCTGACGACGTGATCGCAGTCTGGAAAAGCTGGGGTGGCGCGACGTCCTTCGACATCCGACTGGTGAAGTACGCCGGAGCCACGGGTCTTGTGATCTGGAGTCAAACCTACAATCACGGCGGCGCCAGCGCCGACGACCCCGGCGACGTCCTGCTTGCGGAGTCCGGCGACGTGATCGTCGTGGGCTCGACCGCCGGCGACTACCTGACCGCCAGGTTTTCCGGGAGCGTCGGTTCGGTGATCTGGGCCACAACCTACGAAGGCCCGCAGGGCTGGTACGACGTGGCCAACAGCGTATCCCTCGCGCCGAACGGCGACATCCTCGTGACCGGTTTCAGCGACGGCACCGGAACCTACTGGGACGTGGCGACCCTGGCTTACGATCCTGCGCTGGGCAAGCAGCTTTGGGTCGAACGCTGGGATGGCATGGACAATTCCACCGACGAAGGCCGTGCTTTGGTGGTCAACGCTTCGTCCTGCCTTTTCGTGGCGGGATACACCTACGGCGCCACCAGCGGCATGGATCAGCTTGTCTTGGCCTACCAGCTGCCGACGACCACCGGTGTGAGCGACGCGCCTGCTTTCCGCTCGGTGTTGACAGCGTACCCGAACCCGTTCAATCCACAGGTCCAGCTGTCCTTCTCAATGGCGGAAGCGACCACCGCCCAGCTGATCGTGCGTGATCTCCGCGGCCGTGCAGTCGTGACCTTGCACGATGGTCCTATGGCCGCCGGAGCACGCCAACTCTTCTGGGATGGACGGGACGATCTCGGGCGAGAACTCCCGGCCGGTCTTTATCTGGCTGAGTTGCGAACCCCGACCGGCGCGTCGACGCGCAAGCTCGTGCTCGCGCGTTGACGGATCGGTTTTCGGATGGAGGGTATCCGGCAACCGTTTGATTAGCCGGATACCACCGCTGAACGTGGGAATGACGATCTACTGGTCGGGCGCGTTGATCTTGACGCCAGCGCCGGAAAAGACGATTTCGGGTTCGCTCATGCCCTGGGCCGACATCATGTTCGACGAATCGATCTTCCAGATGCAGGTGCGTCCCTCGAGTAGCGGAGCGTTGTGGCTGATCACGTCGCTCGGCAGGGTGACGCGCATCTCGATCTTGAGTTCGCCCATGTGGGCCATGAGCTTGCCCATGATCTCCATGGACTTGGCGGCATTCTGCATGGCCGCTCCCATGTCCTCCATGTCGGGCATTTCCTCGACCTCTTCGTAATCCTCTTCGGCTTCGGGTTCATCGACGACCGTCAGCAGGTAGTTGCCGTCGGCGGTCCTGAAGATGCCGATGCCTCCGTTTTCACCGAACGCGGAGCCGGCGGCCTGCATGCCGGCGGCGTCCGAGAAGTCGATCTTGATCGTGACGGTGCGGTTGCCGCCCTCGACCGAGTTGCTGTAGGAGGCGAGCTTGGCGCCGTGCTGCTTCAATTCCTTCTCGAATTCGGCCTTGTCGAAGCTGTCGTCGAAAAGGGGCACTTCGCCCATGTCCTCTTCCATCCCGCTGTCGAGCGTCTTCATCTCGCGCATGGCGTCTTCGATCTCGGTCGACATGGTGAAGCTCATGGTCATTGAACCGGATCCGTCGCTCTTGATGACGGTATCGTTGGACATCTGCACGCAGCCGGTCAGGGCCGTCATGGCGACCAAGGCCGTCAGGATGAGGAGTTTCTTCATGGGGTCCTCCTGTTCAGGGCCGCAGCCCGGTGGTCGGTATTCCTCAGAGTCGATGCGCCAGTATGGGTCATGGGCCGGTCGGGATCAAGAACTGGCCCGGATCTCCTTCATTCAGCATTTCGCCAAGCTTCAGGAAGCATGTCGGGAAGCAGCAGAACCGTCGGTCGTCCGTTCCAGGACGCGAGGGCTCGGACAAGGTCGGACCCGGGGTCGATTCCCGCTTCGGTCGCAGCTTCGGGGCCTGTCAGCAGAGGCAGGGCCAGCCGAAGGCTCAGACCGGGGATCGGCAGGCCGAACTCGGGCATTTTCATCAGAGGCCTGGGAGGGTACTCCAGCAGACGGGGCTTCTCGGTCAGCCCGGCAAGGTCCGAGGCCCGCTCGACGGCGTCCATCAGGCCGCCGATCCGATCACAGAGGCCGAGTTCGATCGCATCGCCACCCATCCAGACCCGGCCGGCGGCAACTTCCGTGACGGCGTCCACTTCAAGACCCCTGCCTTCGGCCACGAAGCCCAGGAACCGCTCGTAGAGATCGAGGATGCGGTCCTTGGCGAAGTCGGCCTCTTCGTCGGTCATGTCGCGGGTCGGCACGTCGAACCCCAGGGGGTAGCGGACGTTCCGGAAGAGGTCGGCGTGCCGGCCGCGCGAAACGCCGTCGGCGTTCACGCCCACCTTGCCGTGCATCTTGTCGTCCCAGAGCCAGCCTGAGATCACGCCGATCGAGCCGGTGATCGTCAGGGGCGTGGTGAGGATCTCGGTTCCGCCCATGCTGATCCAGTAGCCGCCCGAGGCGGCGACGTCGCCCTGACTGATGACCACGGGTTTCCCAGCATCGCGCAGCATTGTTATGGCTTCGGCCACGAGGTCGCTGGGCAGGGGATCGCCGCCAGGTGAATCGGCTCGCAGCACGACGGCGACCACGTCGGAATCATCGACCAGGCTGCGAAGGTAGGCGCTCGTGGCTCGTCCACGGATGCCGGAATCCATGGCGCATTCTCCCACGGCGTAGACCACCGCGATGCTGGGGGGCAGGCCCCAGCGCTGGTCCGCGTGCTGGCGGAACCTTTGCTCGTCGAGGCCGGTCATTACAGCGTGACGGTTTTCAGAAAGCCACTCGGGGAGGTCGTGCCAGCGTTCGGTGCGGTCGACCAGGCCCAGACCCATGGCTTCGCCGGCGAAGATCATGACCTTGTCGTCGACGATGCCGTCGAAAGCTACGGCGTCAAGATCGCGGCCGGAGGTCACCGCGTCGCGGACCTGCTCGTAGATCACATCGGCGATGCGCCCGCGCTGGGCACGGTCGGATTCGGACATGTCCTCGCGCGAAAGAACCTCGACGGCCGTCTTGGAGTCGAAATACTGCAGGGCCCGGAATCCGAGACCCAGCTGGTCGAGCAGGCCCTTGAGGTAGGTGCGCGACAGGTCGATGCCCGGCAGGATGATCTCGCCTTCGGGATCCATGGTCACGATGTCGGCCGAAGCGGCGAGCATCATCTGGAGCATGCCGGCCCGATCGATGTGAACGACGACCTCTTTGCCGGCGGCGCTGAAAGCTTCGAGTTCGCGCCCGAATTCCCAGATCAGCGACGGTCGGCCGGAGAAGCCGGCCAGGTTCAGGACTAGGCCGTCCACGTCGTCGTCGTCGCCCACGGCACGCAGCATGCGGGCGAGATCCATCCAGGCTACGCGCACGTCATCGAACCAGCGGAATTTCTGGTAGGTGAGGCGACGGTTCTGCAGGTCGAGGGCTACGTAACGGGCGGGCGGAGACACGAGGACCGGAGGATCGAAAGGCAGGGGGGCACGGGGACCGTCCTGCTCGAGAAGGTACGATGTGAAGAGATGCTCTCCGTCTGGGTCATAGGAAGGCAGGGCGTGGTAGCCGCTGCCGCCAACGGTGACACCGGCTGCGAACGTTGGTTGCAGATCGTCCAGACCTGGAACGTCGCGCAGCTTGACGCCGAGATGTAGGCCCCGGATAGGCTGGACCGAGACACCTGCTCCCCAGCGACCGCCGTCCCAGTCCTCTCCGTTGCGCAGGACGTAGTCACCGAAGAGAGTGAGCCAGGATGCTCCGAAGGGGCGGAAGCCGACATCCATCACGCCTTCGCGCGCTCCCGACTCCACCGAAAACGTGCCGTTCAGCCCGACGCTCAACGATTTCCCGGGGCGGTGGATGGTGTTCAGGACCAGCGCCTTTTCGCGGCCGACCGCTGTCTTGTCGCCAGAGGTGAAACGCCAGGCGAGCGCCGAGGCGTGGCGGTTGTCGCCGAAAGCCAGGCCCATCTGCCAGTCGGTGACCGAGGCCGGACCGTCGGCCAGCAGGTAGTTGCGGTGCTGGATCGCAAGCCCGAAAGTGTGTCCGACCGAGAGCCCCCAGTTTTCCAGACTGCTGCCAGTCTGATCGCGGTCGTCCCACCAGAATGCCGTGCTCGTGCGGTCGTTCAAGGCCCAGGCAGCAGGCATGACGAAGGCACCGGCCGCACCGGCAGTGGTGCCGGCTGTGCCTGGCAACCAGGCCGTTTCGGTGTGGGGATCGATAAAAGTGCCGTCGCCGGCGAAAGCGGTCGCGGCGGTCAGGAACAGGGCGGCGGTCAAGGCCGCATGGATCTTGGTCACGGGTTACCTCCGGATCGATGCTTGAACGTGGACTCCACCATAGCGGAGGGGCTCGGGTTGTGTCCCGGGAATTGTGTGCGTTCGATCAAGGGGTTGATCGGAACCTGAAAAAGGGCGATAACGTTGAGGTTACGTCGCAGCAGCAGCGGTGTTTCCCCATGGCCCGCGCTTTTTCGAACACCAGGAGAGGAACGAAGATGAAACGACTCTTCAGCGAGGGCTTCGGCCTCACGTTGCTGGTTTCCGGGGAGGCTGTTGCATGAAGGCCAACGTCGAGATCAAGGCCCGCGTCTCCGACTCCGACTCGTTCGCCGATCTGGTCGGCTCGCTGTCGGGAGGACCTCCGGAAGTCATTCTCCAGCACGACGTGTTCTTCCACGTCGTGCATGGCCGCCTCAAGTTGAGGATGTTCGCCGATGAAACCGGAGAGCTGATCCAGTATGTGCGGCCGGACAGGGGAGGCCCCGGGATCTCGCGCTATGTCCTGGCACCGACGGATCATCCCGCCCTGCTGCGGGAAGCTCTCGCCGCGGCCCTCGGCGAGGCCGGCGAAGTCCGAAAGCGTCGACGCTTGTGGCTCGTCGGTCGCACCAGGATTCATCTCGACGAAGTCGATGGACTCGGATCGTTCATGGAGCTGGAGGTCGTGCTGGCCGACGGAGAGAGCACAGCCGAGGGAGAAGAGGAAGCGGAGCAGCTCAGGGTTCGCCTCGGTGTCCAGAACCGTGATCTGATCGATCGAGCTTACGTCGATCTTCTGGCCGAGGTCGGTTCATGAGTTTCTATCGGGATTTTTCCGCCGTCTACGAACGCATCTTTCCGGTGCGGGACTCGACCGTTCGCTTTCTGAACTCCCGGCTCGGTGAGGCCCCCGGTCGCGTCCTCGATGCAGGATGCGGACCCGGCCACCTCCTTGCCCGACTGCCCTTGATCGGTCACGTCGGTATCGACCTCGACCCGGAGATGATCGCACGCGGTCGGGATCTGCATCGGGATCTCGATCTGAGGGTTCTCGACCTGCGCCGGGTCGGAGAGCTTGATCTCGTCTTCGATGCAGCCGTGTGCCTGGGCAACGTCCTGCCTCATCTCGATCGCATCGACGTGGCGGGATTTTTAGGTACGCTCCACCATTGCCTCGCGCCGGGAGCGACCTGGGTCGTCCAGACGGTCAACTTCGATCGGCTGCAGGGCCGTGAGACCTGGTCATTTCCTGTCCTGGAGATCGACGATTTTCGCTTCGAGCGCCGTTATGTCGGTCTCGACGGATCCGGGTGCCGATTCCTGACCCGGCTGCTGCGCGACGGCGAGACCCTGTTCGAAGGCGACGTCGCCATGACGGCCCTGACGACCGACGAGTTTCTCGACCGCCATAGGGCGGCGGGGTTTGATCTGGTGTCCATGGAAGCGGATTTTGCGGGAACGCCCTTCGAGCCGGCTGCTTCTCCTGGTCGCGTGGCGGTGTTTCGTCGGGACCTTACTGCTTGAAGTGCTCCTTCTCGAGCCAATCCTCGTTGAAGACCGACGCCTTCATCGCCTGATACCGCGCCGCCCTTTTGGCGTGCAGGCCCATCACCGCCCACAGCTTGTGGTCCTCCCACAGTTCGTTCCGCAACATCATCGTGCGGGCGAGCAGGCCGAGTTGCGAGGTGTCGGGCTCGGTGGCGGCGAGGGCCGACCAGTCGAGGTCGGGAACCATCTGGGGCAGCACCCTGGGTTGAGGCTCGCAAGTGATCTTGAGGGTGCGGCCCGCAATCCATTCGGACCAGAGTTCACCGAAGATTTCAGGTCGCGGCTCCGGTTCCGGTGGGGCGGGGTCGTCCGGGGTGGGGTCAGGCTGTGCGTCGGTGAGGATCTCGAACTCGGGCATGATCTGGAGAGGCCGTCCGTACGGCGATTCCGTGATGAGCATATCAAGGTCGCCGGGAGGATAGAAGCGCGCCGCGATTGTCGCCAGCAGGATCGACAGGATCAAAGCTGCAACTGTGGCGGGAATCCATCGCCAGGATGGTGTGATTTCGCGCATGGGGCTCTCCGCGTTCAGCATACACCAGCAGTGCGGAGTCGATCCTCACTTGTTCGCGAAAAGGAGGCGGCGCCGCAAGCACGCCGCCTATGGTGTCGGAAGCCTACTTCTTCTGCAGCTCCTCGATCATGGCCTTCAACTCCGCGACGTCGGCCTTGAGATTCTCGATCTCGTCGCTGTCGCCACGGAAATGGCGCTGCATGAGGATCTCGTGCTCGTCGCCACCCATGGTGGGTGCGAAGCGGGCATTCTCGTCGCCGTGGTGGAAGCGCTCGATCTTGGCGGGGCCGTCCATCTTGTCGAACCAGACGTTGGCCACGGGTTCGGTCTGGTTCTCGGCCAGGGTGACGTCGATGGACTTGTCTTTGCCCTTGCGCAGCACCTTGATCTGTACCTTGTCGCCGGCCTTGTGACCGACCATGATCGCGACGATGTCTTCGCCGGTCGCAATATCGGCGTCGTCGATCTTCACGACTACGTCGCCGGCCTTGAGGCCCGATTCTGCCGCGGGAGAGGCCTCGATCACTTCCTTGATCAGGACGCCCTCGCCGCCGAAGTACTCGGCGAGCTGGCCGGACAGGTCCTCCATCTGGATGCCGAGGAAGGCGCGGGGCTCACTAACGATCCGCTTCTCCTTGATGATCTTCATCATCCGTTCATGGGCGCCGTGGGGGGGGGCATCGTTGTCGTCATCGAAGATGAAAAAGCTGCCTTCGCTCAATTCGAACTTGCCGGCGTCCTGGCCGGACAGCGTCTCGGTCAGCTTGGGCTCGCCGTCGACGATCTCGTAGATCTTGACGATCCTTTCGCCGTTCTCCTCGATGATCTCGACCTTCAGTTCCTTCTCCTGGTCGGTGGTGATGGTGCAGACCTTGTGTTTGGCCTGTTCCTCGGCGACGACCGAACCGGCGGCCAGCATGATGGCTGCCGTCGTCATCAGCAGCAGGATTCTTGCACGAGTATTCACAGGGGGATCTCCTCGTTAGGGGGGGGGCCAGGTCGGATCGGTGAGACCGCGATCGGGCCGGGATGATCGATCCGTCACAACGGGACTCTACATGTCATTCGGTGCCGGGGTTCCCGTTTTCGATTCATTTTCCTCAAGATCCCCGACAGCGGGCAGCGCGTCCGCGAACGCGACGCCGTAGATGTCCCAGATCGTCAGGAAGAGGGCGGCGACGATGGGTCCGATCACGAAGCCGAGCACCCCGAACATCATGATGCCGCCGAGGGTGCTGAACAGGATCATCAGGTCGTGCATCTCGGTGTCGCGGCCGACCAGGCGGGGGCGCAGCAGGTTGTCGACGCTGCCGACGACCAGAGCGCACCAGAGGGCGAGCCCGACGCCGGTCCAGACGTCGCCCGTCGCGACCAGAACGATCGCCGCCGGGATCCAGACCAGACCCGTGCCGATGCCCGGCACGATCGACAACAGGATCATGACAGTGCCCCAGAATACGGCTCCGTCGATCCCGACGACAGCGAAGGCGGCGCCGGCGAGGATGCCCTGGGCCATGCCGATCAACAGGGTGCCCTTGAGCGTCGCCCGGGCGACCGATGTGAAGCGGTCGACCATGCGCTGCTCATCGGCGTGCTCGAGTGGAAGGTAGTAGAGGATCCTGCGCAGCAGTCGTCCGCCGTCACCCAAGAGAAAGAAGAGCGTGTAGAGCAGGATGGCCGTCTGGAAAAGGAACGAGACGGTCCCCCGTGTCGTAGCCTGCAGGCTGTTGAAGAGGAACTCGCTGACGACGCTGACCAGTTGCCCCGCCTTGGCCAGGATCTGTTCCCGGTAGGGGCTCAAGCGTTCGCCGAGAGGATTGTCTTCAAGCGCGCGCACGAGTTCGCCCGGTTCATCGATGTGCTGTTCCACCCAGGGTATCACGGTTTCGCTGACGCTCAGGGCTTCGCTCGCGACCATGCCGAGCACCCCGAGCAGCGGCAGCACGATCACGATGACCAGCAGGATCATGGTGATCAGAGATGCGAGCCGACGACGGTCACGAACGAGGTTCAGCACGCGGCGGTAAAGGGGCTGCGAGAGACCGGCGAAAATGCCGGCCAGAAGCAACGTCATCAGGAAAGGACGGATCATCCCCACGAAGACCAGGGAGATGGCCGCGACAAGAACCAGCAGGACGGCGCGCTGGAACCCCATATCAGTCGAGGGGCAGCTTCACGGTGAAAGCGCCCCGGATGTCACCGGCCTTGAAGCCGGTAGCCATGTCGTTCGGATAGAGCTCGGCGACCTTCAATGCGACCTCGGCGTCGATCTTGCGGCCGTGGCACTTGAGGCACAGGGGCAAGGTGCCGATGGCCTTCATGTAGCGGAAGGTCCGGTGACCTTCATCGTCGGTGATGATGGTCCAGGCCTCGAGATCCTCGATCTGCTCCTTGGCTGCATGGCGCTTTTCGAAGACTTCAAGCGTCCTGCGCTCCCAGTCGTCCGGAGCGTTCTTCCCGTTGCGGGGCTTGAGGCTCGTACGGGCGACGAGCAGACCCTCTTCGGTGCTGATGGTTTCGGCGATCGGCGTCGCCGCCACGCTGCACTTGTCCAGGGCGCCGATGGGACCGTGTTCGTTCAGCGATTCCTGGAGTGTGGCCTTCAGTTCGCCGCCAAGCTTGTTCATGGCTGCTTGGCAGGTGGCGCGCCAGGTCTGGACGTCGTCTGCGGCTGGCTCGGCCGCGATGAGCAACAAACCGGGAATCGCCAGGAAGAGGATGGAAATTGCCGTGATGCGGAGAGTCATGAAGTGCCTCCTTCGAGGTCGTAATAGGATCCGTTGATCAGGGTCAGGCGCTGCTCGGTCATTTCCTCCATGGCGAAGCGTACACCTTCGCGACCGAATCCCGATCCCTTCACGCCGCCGTAGGGCATGGCGTCGACCCTCATGCTCGGGATGTCCCCGATCACCACGCCGCCGCATTCGATCTCGCGTTCGGCCAGGCGGATGCGGGCGTAGTCGCGAGTGAAGACCCCCGCCTGCAGACCATACCCGGAATCGTTCACCATCGCTACGGCTGCTTCGAAATCCTCGAACGAGGCGAGGGTGGCGACCGGGCCGAAGACTTCACAGCTGCCCAGTTCGCAGTTTCGAGGCACGTTTTCCAGCACGGTCGCCTCGATGAAAGACCCCTGTCTGTGTCCACCGCAGACCAGTGTGGCGCCGGCGGCGATGGCGCCGGAGATCCATGCCTCGACGCGCTCGGCGTCGCCGCGACTGATCAGGGGGCCGAGGAAGGTGTCCTCGTCGGCGGGATCGCCGCGGCGGAGTTCGGCGCAGGCTACAGCGAGGCGGTCACGCAGTTCGTCGATCAGCGACACGTGGGCGATGATGCGCTGCACCGAAATGCAGCTCTGGCCCGACTGGTAGAATGCTCCGAGCACAATGCGCGGCACGGCGATCCCGAGGTCGGTACCTTCGTCCACGATCACCGCAGCGTTGCCGCCGAGTTCCAGGGCGATCCGTTTGCGGCCGCAGGTCGATTTCAGCTTCCAGCCCACTTCGGGACTGCCGGTGAAGGAGAGCAGGGCCAACCGCTCGTCCTCGACCAGGGGCGCGGCGTCCCGACCGGCGCACGGCAGGATCGAGAAGGCACCTTTGGGCAGATCCTGTTCGGCCAGGATTTCTCCCATCAGGATCGACGACACCGGGGTGCTGCTCGCCGGCTTCAGGATAAACGGGCATCCGACGGCCAGAGCGGGCGCCATCTTGTGGGCCGCCAGGTTCAGAGGAAAATTGAATGGCGTGATGAAGGCGCACGGTCCGATCGGCACTCTGCGGATGTGACCCTCGTAGCCTGTGTTGCGTTCGCTGATGTCGAGGGGCTGGATCTCTCCGCCGATACGCACGGATTCCTCGGCTGCGATGCGAAACGTGTCGATGGCCCTGGTCACCTCGAGCCGCGCGTCTCGAATGGGCTTGCCGGCTTCGATGCACAGGGCTCCGGCCAGTTCCTCGTGCCGGGACGAGAGGGCGACGACGAACGACTGCAGCACCTGCTGGCGCCTCCAGGCCGGGAGGCGGCGCATGGCCGGCGCGGCGTCGACAGACGCGGCGATAGCCCGGTCGAGGGCGTCGGCGTCGGCCACGGCGACGCGGGTGACGACCTCGTCGGTCACCTTATGCCGCACCTCGAGATCGGCGTTCGGGGCGTGGGGTTCATTGGCGAGATAGTAGGGATAGCTGTCTCGAAACACGGCGTCGTCTCCGGGTCGAACGGTGGAGTGGCGAGATCGATTCAAGGTATATCACGGGAACGGTGTTCGAGAGAACGACGAAGGACCGCTACCTCACACTCGCCCGAACCTGATTCTCCACCCCGCCGGCCACGATGACTTCCTGCACCGGCCGTCCGAGAGCTGCGAATCCGTAGGACACATTGTTCCAGCCGATCGTTGCCGAGGCGAAATCTACAGTGATCGCTTCGACGAGGATCTGGGTCTTGGCGCCAGCCGGATAGGCCGTCCGCATCGCCTCGACCAGCGTCGGGCTCTCGAGACAGATGAACCCGTTGTTGATGGCATTGCGCAGGTAGGTCTGCGAGTACGAAGCGGCCACGACCATGGCCACGCCGGCCGCCTGCAACGCTGTCACGGCCTGCTCCCGGCTCGATCCGGTGCCGAAGTTGTCGCCGCCCACGATCACGTCGCCCACCGCGACCATAGCCGGGAATCCCGGGTCGAAGTTCTCCATCACCACACGGGCCATGTCCTCCCTGGTCATGTCCTCGCGGTAGGTGTAGTCCTTCCCGTAGATGCCGTCGGTGTTCATGTTGTCGTGATCGATCCAGAGGACTCGTCCGGTGACGCTGGCGGGGAAGCCGGCGATGATGTCGACCGACCCCGATGCCGGCGCCGTGCCGCCCTTGCGCCATGCGGTGTCCGGAGCCGAGCTGTCGAAACCGTCAGGCCCGGTGATGCGGCCGGCGACGGCCGAAGCCGCGACGACCTGGGGACTGGCGAGGTAGCAGCGGGCGTTCCTGGATCCCATTCGCCCCTTGAAGTTGCGGTTGGTGGCGGAGATGCCTACTTCGCCGTCTTCGAGCAGGCCCGTGCCGAGACCGATGCACGGTCCGCAGCTCGGGGGAAGCGCGATGGCTCCCGAATCGACGATCGCCTGCCAAACGCCGAGTTCCTTGGCCTGGTTCTCGACCCACTGGCTGGCGGCGGCCACGTACAGGACGACGCCGTCGGCCACCTTGTTGCCCAGCAGCACGTCGGCGGCGGCCTTGAGGTCCTCGAGCCGTGAGTTGACGCAGCTGAGCAGGTAGGCCTTGTGGACAGGAATGTTCTCGGCCTCGATCTCGGCCAGGGTGTGGGTCCTCTGCACCACGTCGGGCCCGGCCACGTGGGGCGACACGGTCGAAAGGTCGAGGTCGATCTCACCGGCGTAGACGGCGTGAGGATCGGAGCGCGGCGGTTCATTCTCCCAGCCGTCGAGCATGGTCTCGGTCACGCGGCCTTCGACGCCCGACAGCTTGAGGATGGCGCGGCACTTGCGAAAGAAGTCCAGGGTGACTTCGTCGCAGGGGAACCAGCCCACCAGGGCGCCCCACTCGGTCGTCATGTTGGCGATGGTCAACCGCGCGTCCATGGACAGTCCTTCGATGCCGGGACCGGAGAACTCGAGGGCCGCATTGAGCACTTCGCCCTGGTTGTACAGGCCGCACAGCGCGAGGATCACGTCCTTGCCGGTCACGCCGTCGCGCAGCTCGCCGGTCAGGTTCACGCGGATCGAGCGCGGGATCTGCCACCAGAATCGTCCGGTGGCCCAGATGGCTGCCGCGTCGGTACGCACCACCGGCGTGCCGACGGCGCCGACGGCGCCGTACATGTTCGAGTGGCTGTCGCTGGCCACACAGAACCCGCCCGGCTTGACGTATCCGTTCTCGATCATCACCTGATGGCCAATGCCTGTGCCGGCGGGATAGAAGTCGACGCCCTGATCCTCGGCGAACGCCTCGATCCTGGCGTACTTCGCCATATTACTTTCGCTCTTGTTCTGGATATCGTGATCCAGGGCGAACACAGGCTGATGAGGATCCTTGATCCTGGCCACGCCCAGCATTTCGAACTTCAGCAGCACGGCCGCCGTGTTGTCGTGAGTCAGGATATGGTCGGGAACCAGCGTCACGAAGTCCCCGGCGTGCAGCTCGGTTCCTTCGGTCAGATCGACGGCGTGCAACTGGACGATTTTCTCAAGAACTGTCTGCGCCATAATGATCCTCCTAGCCCCGTAAATTGATACACACGCTTATCTCACACAAGGCGCTTCGAGAGAAGGGGTGAGAGAGACGGGTCCGCTTGACGGCGTTCAAAGGATTTCGACGTCAAGCGGACCCGTCTCTCTCACCCCTCCTCCCGACCTACCCGGGATACCGGTCGGATATGTAGTCGGTCAAATGCCGGATCTGCGCCTTGCGGTCCTGGGAGATCTGCTTGACGCAGTCGCCCATCGAAATCAGGCCTTGGAGCTTGTGGTCCGCCAGAATCGGGAGATGGCGGATCCTGGCCTTGGACATGATCGCCATGACATCGGCGACTTCCTGATCCGGCATGGCGTAGACGATGTTGTCGCTCATGATGTCAACGACCGCCGTGGTGCGCGACGACTTGCCCTCCAGGGCGACCTTGGCGAGGTAGTCGCGCTCGGTGATGATCCCGTGGATCTCGTCGTCGACGGCCACGAGCAGAGATCCCACCCCGTGCTCGACCATGGCGGCGATGGCCTCGTAGACCATGGCGTCCGGGGCGATCCTGAAGACGGTATTACCCTTCACTGCCAGAATATCCGCAACTCGGGTCATGATCTCTCCTTTGTGTTGTTGTGCCGCGGGTCGAGACACCCGAACCAGCGTGGATGAGTCGTCGGGTCCAGAGCATGAGCATGATCGAGATGGCCAGGATGACGGCTCCGGTCGTTTGATGCAAGGTTGTGAACACCACGTCGAGCACGTGGGGGGCGCCGAGAGAATCCGTCAGCGAAGTGCCCCACAGGGCCAGAACGCCGAGAACAAGTTGGATGCCGACGAGCCAGGCGAGCCCGCTGCCGAGAGCGGGGATCATCGGCACGCTGCGATGTTCGCCGCGGGCGCGAAGACCGGCGAAGACGGCCACCATGGCCACGAACATCGCCCAGGTGATGTGGAGCAGGAGTCCCCCTGAGACGTGCCTCAGAACGGCCCCGAGCATCAATTGCACGATCATCATGATCACCAGAACCCGCGACAGGACGTGGTCGATACGGGCTCCTGAATGCTGATGGATTTCGGCTTTTCGCCAGAGCGGAGTCGTGACGCAGAACAGGCCCACGAGCGTGGAAAGGAACACCTGGGCGAGCACGCCGTGCACGATGGCGAGCAGGATGCTCGGGCGGGTCACTTCGGCATCCTGACTCAGGGTGAAATGGCCGGTGACGCGAAGTCCGCCGAGGATGCCCTGGATGATGACCAGGACCAGGGCAAGCAGGGCGAGGCGCTTGACCCAGGCACGGTCTTCCACCCGCCAGAGCTGGATGGTCAGCACGAGGGTGACCAGGCCAACCAGGGAGCCGATCAGACGATGGCTATGCTCGAAGTAGATGCTGCCGGTCATGCGGGACAGGGGATAGAGGAACATGTTGCTGCCGAATGAGTTGGGCCAGTCGACGACGGCCAGCCCGGCTTGCTGGCCGGTGACGACACCGCCAGCGATGATCAACAGGAACGTGGCGCCGATGGCGGACAGGGAGAAGGCCGAATCCCACGCCCGTCCGGTGAGAATCCGATCGCCGCGGCCGGACACAAGCGCGCCGAGGGCCCCGAGGGCCGCACCGGCCATGAGGGATCCCGGCAGCCAGATCAGCATTGAAGGCACGATGGACGAGCCGCCGTCGGTCAGCAGGCTGCCCAGGATCAGCAGGTTGAGGAAGGAGGCGAGCAGTCCCGTGTGCAGACCGGCCGAGAGGCCTCGTCCTGTCAGGCGGCCGGCGGTGAACCCTCCGCCCAAGAGGCAGGCCAGCATCAGAACCAGCAGCAACGGGCTGGGCCATTGCACTGCCGGCAGGTGGCCGACGTAGCCGACCGTCCACATGGCCACGGCCGTGCCGAAGCCCAGCGAGAGCACGTCGCTGCCCCTGGGGGAAGCCGCTGCCTGGGAGTTTGGGACGGGGGACGTGTTGTCCATCGGGACTCCTCCTGTTATCCTACCGCATCATCATCGAGGGGGCCGGCCGGCTGGTCGCCCCGAACTCCGACCTGAAACGATCCCAGATGTCATCGACCCCCGCAAGCCTCATGACGATCTACTTCGAGCTCGGCAAGATCCGACTCAGTGCCCTGGTGCTCTTCACCACCTTCGCCGGCTATCTGTCGGCTCAAGGGCTCGGCCTCGACTTCGTGCACATGATAACAACGCTGCTCGGTACAGGCTTGGCTGCGGTGGGCGCCAACGGTCTCAATCAGGTGTTCGAACGGGACCGCGATGCGTTGATGGAACGCACCAAAGACCGTCCGCTGCCGACAGGCAGGATTAGTCTTCGGCACGCCGCCGCGTCGTCGGCAGCCACGGCCCTGGTCGGATGCCTCCTGTTGTGGTGGCGGATCGGTTCGTTGCCGGCCGTGCTGGCCCTCGGTACGGTCGTCCTGTACGTGGGAGTCTACACGCCCCTCAAGCCGCGCAGCACGATGAACACGCTGGTCGGCTCGGTTGTCGGGGCGATCCCGCCGATGATCGGCTGGAGTGCGGTGACCGGCGGGCTGGAGCGGGGCGCTTGGCTGCTCGGACTGCTGCTGTTCGTCTGGCAGGTGCCCCATTTTCTTTCGCTGGCCTGGCTTTATCGCGACGATTATCGGCGCGGCGGCTACAAGATGATGTCGCTGCTCGATGACAGCGGCGACGTGAATTTTCGCCTGATGATGATCTACGCCTGGGTTCTGCTGCCCTTGGGCCTGCTCATGAGTCTGGCCGGTTTGGCCGGTCCGGTTTTCGCGGTGGGATCGCTGGTCCTCGGCAGCGTCTGGTTGTGGCAGGGGATTCGTTGCTACCGGGATCGCAATCCGGTCAACACGCGACGGGTGTTCCTGGGCAGCGTGATGTATCTCCCCCTGTTGTTGATCCTGATGATCGCCGATCGCGGCGACGATCCGGTCGGTCACACCGAATCGGATCCGGCCCCTGTCGCAGTCGTGCTGGATCTTGTTGTCGAGGCTGACCGTTGAGCGGGCTGAGGCGTGTCGCGTGGCTGCTCGGCGTCGGGGTTCTGTTGATCAGTGCGCTGGTCGCCTGGCAGTTGCTGTCGAGTGCACGGGCCGGGCGCCAGGGGCGGGTCGGTGATGGTCGCGACCCGGTTTCCTACGGATTCTCCCTCGATCTTCCCGAAAACCTCGCGTCGACACTCATCGCCTCCGGCCTTCCTCGTGACGGACTCCACGCCCTCGATCACCCTCTTTTGATCACGCCTGCCGAGGTCGACTCCCTGAACAAGGCCGAACGGGGCAAGTATCTGGTCTCGAGCGATCTTGTGCTCGGTGTGGTCAGGAACGGAGTGGCACGGGCCTGGCCCCTGCGCGTTCTCGGGTGGCATGAGGCTGCCAACGACACCGTGGGCGGCGAACCGGTGCTGGCGACCTGGAGTCCCCTGGCCGGTTGCGCCCGTGTCTTCGATCCCCGAGTGGATGGGCGTGTGTTGTCGTTTGTTTCCAGCGGCCTTCTGGTCGAGAGCACGCCCTTGTTCTACACTCGCGACGATACGCTCAGTCTCTGGTCCCTGGTGGTCGGAGCTGCGATCTCGGGCCCGGCAGGGGCCGAGGCTCGGGTTTTGCGGGATCTGTCAGCGGTGGTCTGCGATTGGGCGACATGGAGGGAACGTCACCCCGACACGACGGTGCCCTGGCCGGCTCCTGCGTACCGCAAGAGGTACCAGAGTGATCCGTACTTCTCCTATCGTCACGGGGGGCGGCTGCGTTTTCCCGTTTCCGGTTCCGGTGAGGAACCCTTGGCCCGTCGCCTGGTCGTGCAGGACGCCCCAGAGCGTCGGGTGATCGACATCGCGCGTGTCGTCGCCGAGGCGGGTCAGGGAGGCGCCTGGAGCTTCGATCTCGGTGGGCGAGAGCTGACTCTGCGTGTCGGCACCACCGCCGGTGTCGAAACGCCTCCGGTCTGGCTCGATGATGGTGAGCATCATCGTGATCTGCGGTCCTGGCCGGTGTATGATTTCGCCTTGAACGCTCTGTGGAAAGATACTCCGGAGGACTCGCCATGAGATTTCCTGCGCTGGTAACGATTCTGGCCGCTCTGGTTCTGGGCGGCTGCTCGTCGACGAGCGAAAACCCTCCGCCTCCGGAGACCGGGGCTCTTGAGGTGCGCGTCTTGCCGCTGGGGCTGAACGCCTCCTGGGATCCCATGGTGAACGAGCCGGCCGGCACGGCGATCATCTCGATCTCCAGTTCAGCGCGCGGCAGGTAGGTTCCGC
>Ga0180007_10001998_pt1 | contig 25438 bp, 22 predicted proteins | sample MM_PC_MetaG_FD_121122 | JGI IMG/M metagenome (GOLD analysis project Ga0180007, IMG submission 121122) | Groundwater microbial communities from the Aspo Hard Rock Laboratory (HRL) deep subsurface site, Sweden - MM_PC_MetaG | ecosystem: Environmental > Aquatic > Deep subsurface > Groundwater... | reverse complement strand
TTTTTGCTCAACCAAATTGATATTTTTTCTCGCTCTAAAGCAGTTAATTTATTGTGTTTTTTTCCCATCCACATATTCTACCCCTTGTTGTGAAGTGCGCGGATTCCATTTTGAACTCAGGATATTAACTAATGAAATTAACTAATGAAATTTGAAAAAATAATCTATTTTTGATAAAATACAAATTCAATGAATTTAGACTTATCTCAATTTCCAACCTATCTACAGATTGTGTGGCTTAATAATACGATAGCTGATTATTTACTAGCCTTAATATTTTTAGTGGGATTATTGATTGGCTTTAAAATTTTTAAAAAAATTGTCATTCATAACTTGGTTGAATGGGCTCAAAAAAGCCAAACTGATTTTGATGATTTCTTGGTCAAAATGATTAAATCAATAAACTCATTTTTTTATCTTTATTTAACTTTTTATCTTTCAAGTCGTTTACTTGATTGGCAAAATTTGAATCAATGGCTGGAAGTTGGTTTAATTATTTGGTTGGTGATCGAAATCAGCTCTAAAATTATAATTGCTATTGAATACGTAGTTCAAAAATATTCAAAAGATAAAAAAAATAAAGCACCAATTAATGCTATTAAAAAAATCAGCGTGGGAATGGTGTGGTTGGTTGGAATTTTATTAATTTTATCAAATCTGGGAATTAATATTACTGCTTTGACTACTGGCCTGGGAATCGGCGGCATCGCAGTCGCTTTGGCGATGCAAAACATTTTGGGAGATTTATTTAGTTCTTTTTCGATTTATTTTGATAAGCCATTTGAGGTTGGCGATTATATCGTATTAGGTGATGAAAGCGGCACAGTGGAAAAAATTGGTATTAAAACTACTCGCATTAAAGCTCTACAAGGTGAAGAAATTGTAATTGCTAATAATGATTTAACTAATGCCAGAATTCACAACTATAAAAGAATGAAATTAAGAAGAAGTACCTTTAATATTGGAGTTACCTATGACACTCCTCAAGAGAAATTAGCTCAAATTCCACAACTGATTAATGAAATTATTCAATCAGTTAAATTAACTAAGGTAGATCGAGTTCATTTTGCAAGTTTTGGTAACTCCAGTCTTAATTTCAGCGTAGTCTACTTCATTGAATCATCTGAATATAATGTGTTCATGGATATTCAACAAGAAATTAATTTAAAAATTATTGAAAAATTTGCTAAAGAAAAAATTGAGTTTGCTTTTCCAAGTCAAACAATTTATTTGGCAAAATAGAGACAGACTTTATGAGGTTGTTAATAAAAATGAGCTAATAAAATAGTTCACAACAAGAAAAAACAAACCCCTTCTGCCCCACAATCTAAGTTTGGATATCCTCCCACATTTTCAAAAATTATATCATTATCAAGTTAGGCTTCATCCATAACTAGCATAACCTAACTTTAAATTTTCTGGAACAGAAATTCCATATTTTTTGTGCATTTTCAATGCCATGCTCCTTAGAAATTCATTATCTCCTTGATGCTGATTATCGGTATCAAAAACTACAACACGATCATTTTCTTGATCTACAAAAAAATCTAAATCTATTTCATACCCTGTTTCTTCATACATTTTTGCAGCACGAACCAATATATCCTCAAGTTGTTCCTTTATTTCTTGACTAACTTCTATAGTTTCTTCTGATAGAAGCACAGAGTATTCATCTAAGAATGTTTTGAATTGAACTCCTTTTACCAAGTCTTGTACAGCCAGATACTCAGTCTCATCTTTATTTTCATTGAGCCGTTTTACAAAAACTGTCACAGGAATATAGGAAGAAAAATACTCAGATTGACGACTATGTTCTTCTTGAATACGACTGAAAGATTCATTGGGATCTAAATGTCTAGATAACAAATACTTCTTCACAAGAAACGTTCGTCCATTATTTTCAGCAGCGTACAATTCTACTGTTGCTCCCTCACGATCTACAGAAATTTTTTCAAAAAAACTAAGTGGAGGAAGAGCCTTGATCAATGACTCGTTAAACTTCTGATCACCCTCCTGTTTTGAAGACGCATTTAATTCGCCATAAGCAGATATTTCTTCAAGCACATGATCTGTTACAACTGAATCTTGGTTGGGGTTATTTTCTATCATAAAAAAATTATATAATAAACTCATCACAATGGCTTATTAAAAAATCAACTTATAATGCCGCAAATCCCCCATTCTCCTCAATTGCACATTCAACTTGGAAATGCACCACTTTGATTTAAAACCTTTCTGTATTTTCTAAATTTATATTTGTTAACTTCTTTTTCCATGGCTTCATTTGGCGTTAGCCAATTGAGGCATTTCATTGGAGTATCATTAATCCAGTTCTCAACTTGCTGTAGGTATTCCTCACTCATTTGGCTCAAATCAGTTCCCTTAGGTAGAAACCTTCTAACTCTCCCTATGACGTTTTCTATACTCCCTTTTTCTCCAGAATTGTATGGGTGACAAAAATAGCTTTTAATTTCAAGAGTTTTATTTAGTTTCCGATGATTAGCGTTCTCAGATCCATTATCATAAGTCATTGTTCTAACTATGGGACTTCTTGATTTACTCACAGATTGTATCATTTTTAACTTTTTTTGCATTGCTTTTTGCTTAGTTTTAGCCTTTTTGTTTTTTAACTTTGTTAATTTTGTATATCTAGTTTTTCTCTCGATGTCAGCTGAAACATTTGTATCAATCCCTCTTTTTGACTCCATTAAATCTGTTTCCCAATGACCAATCTGGCTACGATTATTTGCCTTTGTATGGCGTTCTTCTATTGATATCTTTCCTCTAGTTTTTGCTTTCTCTTTCCAGGTATTTGGTGAGATTTTCTCACCCTTTCTTTTTTTGTGGTGTCTTGGCAAATGAATCCATAATTGATCTTTTCTTCCAATTCCATAAATATACTGATAGATTGTTTCGTAACTAATTTTCTCTCCAGGTAAATCAATTGATAATCTACCCGCTATTTGTTCAGGTGTTCTCTTTTTTCTTAGTTTTTCTCTGACATACAAGAACACTTTTGGATTTTTAAGGGGAGCTTGCTGTCTTTGTAAAAGCAACCTTTTTCTTGAGATATCATCTGCTTTAACAGGAGTATATTCTGTGCTAAACCTTTTTACATTCCTTCTTAGTTCACGACTAATTACACTGTGATTGCGTCCAATCTCTCTTCCAACACTACGCACAGAATGTCCTGACTTTAGCAGTTGGTATATCTCAACTCTTTCCTCTAAACATAAATGTTTACCCTTTTTGTTAATTTTTTTCATGCACGTATTTTATCAAAGTGGTGCATTTCGTTTCTGAAGATGGAAATAAAATAGGTTCTAACTTCCTTCCAGGGTGTCAAACTGAGTTTATGCGAGAGAATGTCCTAAGTAGCAATGAAGGACCTAGTCCCACAATTAAACATACGCTACATGATATTTTGATATAATGCTATATTAATTAACATAGCTAAATACTCTATAAGAAAGATTTGTATGTCGATATTAACTCATGATGAAATTAAAAAAGAATTAGAACTTGGAAATATAAAAATTTCTCCAAAAATATCTAATGACCAAATTAGCGTGGCTTCAATTGATTTGCATTTAGCAAATGAATTTCGTACTTTTCTTAACATTAATGATGTGATTGATGTGCGTGAAAACACTAACTACAAAGATTTAACAAAACTCTTTATTGCAGAAAAACTTCTCATCAAATCTAAGGAAACTATTCTGGGCACTACACAAGAAACTCTTTCTTTACCAAGTAATATCTGTGGCTGGCTAGAAGGAAGAAGCAGGTTTGCTAGATTAGGTTTATTAATTCACATTTCTGCTGGTTTTATTCAACCTGGAATTAATAATAGACAGGTTCTAGAAATTACAAATTTAAGCCCAAATCCATTGATTTTGCACGCAGGAGAACGAATTTGCCAAATGGTATTTCAACGCTGTGAAGGTAATGCTACTTATAGTGGACAATTTGTTAATCAATAAGTTACACAATCAAATCAGAAAAAACAAACTTCTTCTGCCCCATAATCCAAGTTCGGACATCCTTCTACATTCTCAATTTTAAACAAAAGGCTGAATATTATATCTCCTAACAAACCACTTACTTATTTCCTCAGCAATTGGCATAATCAATGCTAACCCCACCAAAGTAACCAAAGTTTGTGGCTTAATATAAACTGTGTCGAAAATTGGTCTAAGAAATGGAATATAAATTAAGATCAAAACTAAAATTGAAGAAACAATTAAAGCCAAATTACTAACTTTATTTCTGAATGGTTTTATTGTCAATAGTGAATAACGATGAGACCTAGCTGTTAAAGCTCTAAACACCTCGCCAAGCGCTAATACTACAAAAGCCGCTGTCATCCCCATTCCTTGAGAAATTTGTCTAAAATGAAGATAAACCGCTAAAACGACCGCTGTCGTTACTATGGTTTGGACAAAAATATGAAACCACATTACACGATCAATCACAGGTGACCCTGGAGGGTTTGGACCCCTCTTCATAGTTGTTGGCTTAATTCCTTCATAAGACATAGCTAGTGCTGGTAAAAAGTCAGTTGCAATATTCAACCACAGTAGAAGCCTTGCGTTAAATGGCATAGGTAACCCAGATAAAACCGCTAACACAACTATGAATATTTCAGACGAGTTGCATGACAAGAGATAAGACGTAAAAAACTTAATATTCCTCAAAATAATCCTGCCATTGGCCACAGCTACACTAATCGTCATATAGTTATCATCAGTTAGAACAATATCAGCAACACTTTTTGTTACTTCTGTGCCCCTAATTCCCATTGCTAAACCAATATCTGCAGCCTTGATTGCTGGTGAATCATTTATACCATCACCAGTCATCGCTACAACATGTTTTTTGGCTTGCAAAGCCTGAATAATGCGTAGCTTATCATTTGGCTCCACTCTTGCATAAACCCTAATACTCTCACAAACATTTTCAAGCTGTTCATCTGTCATCTTTTTAAGCTGCTGACCATGGACTACGCTTTCTTCAATCTCAGCATCTTTTTCTATGATTCCTGCTTCTTTAGCGATAATAAAAGCGGTTTCATGCTGATCTCCTGTAATCATAATAGGAATAATACCAGCCTTTTTAAGATCAGCTATAGCTTCAATAGCTGATTCTCTGACCGGATCTTTCAAGCCAATAAATCCTAAAAAGGTTAGTTCTGTCTCAGCAGATTCAATTGTCTTAGGAGCCTTCGTTAATTTATCCTTATAAGCAAAAGCTAAAACTCTCAATCCTTTTTTTGACATCTTTGAGAGATCTTGAGCCAATTGGCCTCTTTCTTCAAAATTCAAGGTTTTTTTCTTGCCATCAATATAAATATGAGTAGAAGAATTCAAAATAACTTCCGGCGATCCTTTAACAAAAACATCAAATCCCGACTTTCCCTTATGGACCGTGCTCATGGCTTTTCGTTCAGAATCAAAAGGGTTTTCATCAAATTTATCAAGTTTTAAGGTACCAAATTTACTCGCTATCTGAAAAAGAGCTAGTTCTGTGGGAGATCCAGAACTATCTGTTGCATTATTGCAAGAAATTGCTATAGACATTAATCTATTAAATGACTCACTCTTTAGATCCATCTTATGTCTTAGGTTATAAAAGTTAGAGTCAAAATATGCGGAAACTGCGAACATCTCACCTTCGGTGATAGTACCTGTTTTATCAGTACAGATGTAATCAGTTGAGCCAAGTGTTTCGATTGCTGGCAAGCGACGAACAATAGCATTTTTTTTACGCATTGCTTGTACCCCAACTGCCAAAGTAATTGTCACAATAGCTGGTAATCCTTCTGGAACAACAGCAATAGCCAAAGAAACAGAATCAATAATACTTTGAACCAAAGGGTGATCTCTCAGTAACCAATTTAAAAGAAAAATTAACCCACATATAGATAAAGCAATAATACCTAGTTTTTTTCCTAATCGCTCTAATTGTTTCTCCAATGGGGTAGCAATTTTTTCGGTTACTAATAATTTTTTTGCAATTTGACCAATTTCAGTCTGTAAACCAGTTGCTATGACTATAGCTTCACCTCTACCATAACGCACCAAAGTGTGCTTATAACACATGTTCATTCTATCCGCCAAAACAGCTGTGTGAGATACGAGTTCAAGTTGTTTTTTTACATATCTTGATTCACCAGTTAATGAAGATTCATCTATTTCGAGCTTTACTAAACTAATAAGACGTGCATCAGCTGCAACCTGATCCCCGGTTTCAAGAATTAATATGTCACCAGGAACAACTTCATCTGCTTTGATTTTGACAACTTTACCATCTCGTTTTACATAACAGTATGGAGCAGATATTTTTTTGATTTCTTCAAGATCTTTTTCTGCCTTACCTTCTTGAACAAAAGCAATTACTGCATTACCAACTACGATAGCTAAAATAACAAAACCGTCCAAATACTCTCCAGCTAAAAATGAAAAAGCTATCCCAACTATTAAAATATAAATTAGAAAATCTTGAAATTGAGCCAGAATTTTTTTCCAGATTGGTTCCTTAGGTGGCTCTGGCAAAGCATTCGGACCATATTGATTAAGCCTTTTTCTAGCTTCATTTGAAGTTAACCCATTTTTAGGATCAATAAAAAATTCCTTTTGTAGTTGCTCTACTTTTAAAGTGTAAGCTGAAATTAGTCTGGGTTTAGAGTTCATTTGTTTGAAATATCATGCATTACCAACATATTATATCCTACACTATTTGATGAATTAGAATATAGTAGGGTCTGGATAATAACCACTGTTATGATTAAATCAATGAAATAGTTTACCTTTGGTTGCAAAAATAATCCATTTAAATGATTATAATCACAAAATTTATTGGCAAAGCCATTACAGTTGGAAAAATCTTGAACTATGAAAGATTAAAAAAATTCTCATACGTGGGAATGGAGCAAACTCATAGTGAGAACTTTATTGAAATCTTCGAGGTTGAAAAAAATAAACAAGTAATTCCTAATGTAGACGCCTTAATTACAGCCAAAAAAAATATTCTCTTAGCAGTCAAAACTGCAGATTGTCTGCCAATTCTCATCCATTGGAAGAATCCACAAGAAAAAGATGTAATTGCGGCTATTCACTCTGGAAGAGCTGGAACTGAAAAAAAGATCTTAACAAAAGTTTTAAACTATTTGAAAATTAAATATGGAGCTAGTGAGACCCCAAAAAATAAGTCCCAAGAAAGCAAGCTTACTATTTGGCTTGGTCCAGCAATTTGTAATAAATGTTATCAAATTAATAAGGAATCAAACCTACACTATGATCTTTATCAAAAAAATATTGATCAAATTAAGCAAGTTTTTCCAAAAAGCAAAAACTTGAATACCGTTAACACAGTTAGCAACGAATCAACAAATTCACCAATCGACATAAAAATAATCCGTAGTGAATTCTGCACCCTACACAATAATGAGATGTTCCACTCTTATCGCAAGTCTGGGACTGGCGTAGCAATGAACTACAGTTTAATTGGAATGAAGTAAATATAGTTTAAAACATAGTTTTAAGAGTGTGTGCTAAGTTTTTTAAATACTATTTTATGAATATTTCAGACGAACTGTCTGGATTCATAAAATAGTATTTAAAGAAACGACCTACATCATTCCACCCATGCCACCACCCATTGAAGGCATTGCAGGTTTCTCTGATTCTGGAGCATCTGCAACCATACATTCCGTTGTTAAAACCATTGAAGCAACCGAAGCTGCATTAATCAATGAAGATGTAGCAACCTTTGCAGGTTCAATAACACCAGCTTCAACCATATCGCCAAACTCATTTGTTATTGCATTAAATCCAAAAGTTGGATCATTTTTAGCAGCAACTGTTTTTACAACCCAGCCCGCATCTGCTCCTGAATTTTGCGCCAACATTCTGAGTGGCTCTTCAGCAACTGAAGCAATCAAATCGATACCAGCTTGTTCATCAGAAGAAGCACTTTTAAGTTTTTTCAAGACTTTAACAGCTTGAATTAAAGTTACTCCACCACCAGGGATAATACCTTCTTCAATAGCGGCCTTAGTTGCTCCTTTTGCGTCTTTGACTCTCTCCATCAAGTTCTTCATCTCTGTTTCTGTTGCAGCGCCAACCTGAATAACAGCAACACCGCCAGTGAGCTTAGCTTTTCTCTCTTGAAGTTTTTCTTTATCAAAATCAGATTTAGAAACTTTAATTTCTGCATCAATTTGTGAAATTCTACCACTGATGTCTACTTTCTTGCCTTTGCCACCAATTATAGTTGTTTCGTCCTTGGTTGATTTAACCATGTCAGCACGACCTAAATGTTCAATAGCTACATCTTTGAGTGCCATACCACGATCTGATGAAACTATTTCTGCACCAACAAGCACAGCGATATCTTCAGTCATTGCGGTCTTGCGATCTCCAAATCCAGGAGCTTTGACTGCTAAAACATTAATAGCACCACGTAATTTATTAACTACTAAAGCAGTTAAGGCTTCAGCATCAATATCATCAGCAATAATTACCAAATCTTTGCTTACCTTCATGAATTTTTCTAAGAAAGGAACTAAATCCTGAATACTACTGATTTTTTGATCTGTAACCAAAATGTATGGATTTTTAATTTCTGCGATCATATCTTCACTACCTGCAGCGAAATAAGGTGACGCGTAACCTTTATCAAAAATCATTCCTTCTTTATGATCAATGGTAATATCCATAGTTTTGCCTTCTTCAACCTCAACAACTCCGTCTTGTCCTACAAGAGCAAGTGCTTCTGCAATTTTTGCACCGATAACTTCACTCTGAGCAGAAATAGTTGCTACTTTACCCCAATCTGCTTTTTTGACTGGTTTTGCTAATCTTCTGATCTCTGTTACAACCGCATCAACAGCTTTATCGATACCACGCTTCATAATCATTGGATTTGTTCCTGCAGTAACCAAGCGCATACCTTTAACAGTAATTTGTTGTGCCAATAATGTAGCTGTGGTTGTTCCATCTCCCGTAGCCTCATTTGTCTGCTCAGCAGCTTGTTTAACCAACTGGGCTCCCATATTTTCAAATTTATCTTCGAGTGTGATCTCTTTTGCAACCGACACACCATCATGAACCACATTTGGAGCTCCCCACGATCTGTCCAAAGCTACATTTCTACCCTTAGGTCCAAGAGTTATCACCACAGCTTTGGCCAACTGATTAACTCCTGAAAGCATCTTTTGTCTGGCATCATCGCCAAAAATTAATTGTTTTGCTGCCATAATTATTTTCCTTTCACAATAGCTAATACATCTTCAAATTTTAAAAACTGATACTCAACATCATCAATTTTATAATCATTTCCACCCCATTTTTTGTAAATTACCGTGTCTCCAACCTTAACTGGGCATTTAATTTCTTTAACACCACTCTCCCAAATAGATTCACCACAGGCTAAAACTTTACCATACTGTGGCTTCTCAGAATTAGATTCAGGTAAATAAATACCAGATGCTGTTTTATTTGAGGAAACTGCTGGTTTGACCAAAACATAACCAGACAATGGGGAAATTTTTTTGACAGAAATATCAGACATATCAACTCCTTATTTTTTTAATAATAAAATGATAACTTATTTAGCAGTTTTAAATAGAGACTGCTAACGCAACATATAATATATCGCATTAAAATTCTATGTCAACGGCAAATAGTTTCACCTACCGAATGGTTTCACTGCTGTCAATAACAATCTTTTTTTCACCTCTAGCATGAATAAGCTTGACAGATGAAAGTAAAAAACCTTCGCAATCAAGACCTCTGTCTTGAAAATATTTGTTAAGTTCTTCTTTCACAAGATTTTCGACTTGGCTCCTATGTTGTTTAATTTGATCAAGAGTCAGGTCGGAAATAATGCCTGCAATTTTACTTCTAGAAAATGGTCTTACAACTTTAGAAACTACATTCTCACCAAGATTTTCCCATAACTCAGGTGCATTATGCTTATCAATTCTAAATAAAACTGAACCCTCAATAGATATATCTTGTCCATCCTTCGTCATGACAGTAATTTTTTCATCACCTAATGCTTCTTTAGTTTTGGAAATATCAAAACCTTCGGAAATAGAATACTCAACTATTTGTGCATTGAATAGCTTGGCCACCTGCCAAAAAGGAATTTTGAAATGAAGCCCTGGGCCCCAAATTCTAGGCAAAACACCTCTGCCTCTATCATAGATACAAGCAACATGACCTGGAGGAACGGAAATAAAAAATCCTCCAACCACTTCGTCAACCAAAAATGAAACTACTAATCTATCAAATTCCATATATTTTACCTAGCTCTAGTCTACATTATAAATATGTGTTGAACACTTAGTTGAATCTTTCTACAAGCAAGTCTAATGAAGTGTAGATTTATACCCTAAAGGGTACAAGTAATATTCTAAAATCTACGAAATCGAACTTGCGTTAGAAAGATTCAACTAAGTGTTCAATTCTATTCTATATTGTATATCTACAACTACTTTGTAGCTACCACAATTTTTTCAACCTCTTTTTCGTCAGATTTCTCTTTATCTCTAGCAATCTGTTTTTCTTTATTGTTTGTTAATTTTCGCTTAATTATCTTGTAAATTTTAACAATTATACTAAATGCTAAAGTGGTAATCACAAAAACTTTTTTTCCTGCAGGCAAACCCATAAAAATTATAAATGAAACTACTGGAAGAACTAACTGAAGTCTTACAACATCATTTTTGCTAACTTTATAAGGAGAGGTATATAAAGAAATACTTTCTAAGACAAAAATCAATAATGACTGAACTAGATTCAAAACAATATTAGTTTTAGATAAATCGTATTTGCCTAAAAATATCAAATTAAATGGTAAATTAAATTCAGGCATAAATGAATAGATAAGATGAATATCCGCACCTTCCAACCCTGTTTTAAATATTTTCCAAAGCATCAAAGCTACAGCAACCTGAATAAATAGATTGATGAGTTCTCCAAACAAGACTTTCTTGCTTGTACTCATTACTTTTCTTTTTGCTTTTTCAATTTCTATCGGTTCATTTGCATATTTTTCTTCGATATCTTTAACTTTTTTAGCAATTCTTCGTCGCTCGCCCTCAGACTTCTCTCCATTCAAAGAAAGTGGGAGTAAAATTATTCGAATTAGGATCGTTAGAAAAATAACTGCAATACCCATATCAGGCTTACCATCAACAAAAAGTCCTAATATCCAGTAAAAACCTACCAATATATTAAAAAAAGGTTGATAGATAAAGGTAGTAAACAGATTCATTAACATAAAAATTATTTAACTATTTAATTGGGTTTTAGATCCAAGAATAGCCTCAGCAGATTTCACTGCATCTTGAAGAGAAAGTACTAATTTATAAGATAGCTCTAAAACCTCATCATCTAGTGAAATCTTATTTAATACCAAATTTGAGTCATCAACAAACAAGTCAAGAGCACTATTAATTATTTCTCCGTAGCTATCTTTCCAAACCTCTTGCTCTTTTTTTGGTAGTAACTTAACTTTGTCAAACACTCTATTAATTTCATTTACTTCTTTGTTCTTAAGATATAAAACAAATTTCAATGAAGATTTGAAGTTTCTAGACTTTGGTATTGTTGACGTAGAATCAATAAACATATACTTAGATTATAGCAAAGTATTCGTTTCTTGAAGTAGTATAATAACGTACCTGAGAATTTGAAGTTATTTTCAACAAAAGATAAACTTCGCTGATTTAATTAAATTTTAAATCATAGCTTCGTCATACTTTTTTATGAAAATAACTTCAAATTCTCATTCAAGACGCAAAAGTAAATGGATATGGTAATTATAAATGTAAAAAATACTAGCGCCGACGAAGTAATTAACAAAACTATTAAGGTTTTGTCATCTGGTGGATTAATTATTTTCCCTACAGAAACTACTTATGGCGCTGGTGTTGATGCCACTAATCCAAAAGCTGTTAAAAAATTACTCACTTATAAAAGTCGTAGAGAAGGTAGACCTCTTTCGATTGCAGTATCTAATAAAAATATGGCTTCTAAGTATGTTTTTATTAATGACCAAGCCAATTCGCTCTTTAAACAGTTTTTACCAGGACCTGTTACAGTTGTTTGCAAAGTTTTGAGAAATGTTTTAAAAAAAGAAACGCAAGAATTAACAAAAATGTCCGGTGCTACAAAAACAATAACTCTTGCACCCGGCGTAACTTCAGAATTTGGCACATTAGGAATTAGAATTCCTAACTATAAACTTATTCTTGATTTAGTTGCACAATATCGGAAACCAATTACAGCAACTTCGGCAAATGCTTCTGGTAAAAAACGCCCCTATTCTGTTGATGATATTCTCGAAAATCTGTCCGAAAAGCAAAAAGCATTGATTAATTTAGTTTTGGATGCTGGAGAATTACCTCATAATGAGCCGTCGACTGTGATTGATACTACTTTGTCTACGCCGGTAACGCTCAGAGGTGGCTTAAATGGTAAAAATGATACTACGGTGAGCAGTATTATCTCTAGCTCAAAAACAGAAACTAAAGAAATCGCTGGACGATTGCTACTGAAAAACTGGAATGAAGTTAGTAAAAACGGAGTAATATTTGCCCTTAATGGAAACTTGGGAACTGGAAAGACAATATTTACTAAAGGTATCGCCGAATTTCTAAATATAGATGAAACTATTAAATCGCCAACATATTCATATATAGAGGAATATGATTTTAAACGCCACCAGACCACAGGAAAATTATTTCATTTAGATATGTGGAAAGTAGAAGATAAAAATATGTTTGATCGACTGGAGATTGAATCTTTAATTGGAAAAAATAACATTGTAGTTATAGAGTGGTTTGATCAAATTACTAGATTTATTAGTTCGAAGTTTGGAAATACAAAGATTGTTAAAGTCCTCATTACACAAAAGGAGAATAAAAGGATTTTGAAATTTAATAATAATGAATAAATTTAAAAAATATGAAAAAGAAACCACTAATTCTAGCCGTCGATACCTCTTGCGATGACACATCTGCAGCTGTAGTTCGCGGAAACACCATTTTATCAAATATTATTGCCTCGCAAACTGAGTTGCATAAGCCCTATGGTGGTGTATTTCCAACTGTTGCCAAACAAGCTCATAAAGAAAATATTGCGCCAACTATAAAAACTGCGTTGAAACGTGCAAGTATTGCTTTGAAAAATGAAATTAATTTTAAGAATAAAACCAATCTAACTATAAACAATATTGATGCACTCGCAGTCACTATTGGCCCAGGACTAGCTCCCGCTCTTGAGGTTGGTTTAAATCACATGAAAAATCTTGCTATTAAAACAGGCAAACCTTTGATAGCTATAAATCATATTGAAGGCCATGCTCTTTCTGCACTTGCACAAAGAAGTGCTAGAGCTAGCAAAATCTTAAAACAACCAGAACAACTAATCAAAGCCAACAAAAATAATATTAAATACCCTGTGCTCTCGATAGTTGTTTCTGGCGGACATACGCAATTTATTTTATTTGATAAAATCGGAAAATACAAAATTGTTGGAGAAAGTATCGACGATGCTGCTGGGGAATGTCTTGATAAGATTGGACGCATGTTAAATTTAGGATATCCAGCTGGATCAACGATGGAAAAGTTTGCACGTTCGGGAAACCCGAAAACAGTAACCTTCCCTTTGCCAATGACAACAACTAAATCTTGTAATATGAGCTTTTCGGGCTTAAAGACCTTTGCCCGAAACTATATCGAAGACACTTACGGTAAAACTTCGCCAAATAAGCAGCAAATATATGATTTCTGTGCATCGGCACAATATGGGGTATTTAGGCATATTATGTATAAATTGAGTAAGGTTTTAGATAAATATCCTGTTGAAGAAATCTGGCTAGGAGGCGGGGTTGCTGCTAATATAAAATTAAGACAAATAATTCGGAAAACTATAAAGGAATTCGAGAAAAATCGTGAAGAAAAAAACCAAAGATTTGTAAGTAAAAATCTTAATAAAAATAACTCAAAAACAGTAACTCAAAACAGCAAAATTATTTTTAGAACCCCCTTCACCAATAAACTTTGTATGGACAATGCAGCTATGATTGGTTTGGTAGCTGGATATAAATTTGGGCATGGGGAGTTTGTAAAAAATTTGGATAACTTAGAGAGAATTCCAAGGTGGAAAATTAACACATAATACTAAATCAATACTAATATAAAAAAGAAGCCTAAGGCTTCTTTTTTATATTATATTTCAACTCAAAAAACTACTGCTCTAAAGAATTTTCTTCTTCAACTAATTCTTCCATTTTCTCTACTAATTCTCCAGCATTATCTGCGGACTCTACTTGAACTTGAGTAATAGCAGCCATAGTTCGAAGATTATCTTCAGAAACAACTAAATCATCAATATCTTTATAAAAATCATCAGCCTTAACCTGAGGTTTAGAGTTTTGTGTGTTTTGATCTTGCATCACTTATCCTTTTTTTAAAAATTAATTTTTTTGCATTGATTCTATAACTTTATCAATATCACCTGCTGCTGCAGAATTATTATCAACAGCTAAAAGCTCATCTCGAATTTTTTTGAGCTGATCAATGCTAGTAGAATTATCTACTGCTAGAGTTTCTCTTCCCTTTACTGCAGCCTCACCGGCTCTTAATCCCATCTTTGCTCTCAATCCTCTAAGAAGATGTGCTACTCCAAAAAGCCCGCTACCGACAGCTCCAACTCTAATTGCAACCGGAACATTGTGAACAAGATACTTAGCAAGTTCAATCATTGCTTCTAAAATCTCTGGACCAACTTCTCCAGCTGCCACTAAACCTGTTATTGCCAAAGTTGCTATACCCATTCTATTAATTATCTTCTTTAATGTTGGACCTTCATTTTGAATTCTTTCTTGAATGTCATCAAAAGTCTTTGTATAGTATTCTCTTCTTGCATTCTTACTCTGAACTTCGATTGTAGCATTACTTGCCTTTGAAGAAGCTAATTCTTGACTATTCTTTTGTTTTCTTGATTGAACAATAACTTCTGATTTCATCTTATGCTTTGCAAGTTCCATTACTGACTTTGCCTGCATAATTCGCTCTGCTAAAACCATAAGTTGATCGGCTGCTTCTGGGTGATCTTGAACATGCTCTCTCAAGCTGTCATAAGAGACTACTAATTGCGCATATTCACCATAGGCTTGCACTGTTTGTTCATAAATAGAGCCCTCTTTGATATTATCTAGTTTCGCATCTATTAATGTTCCACCGATCTTTTCCATAACAACTGTTTGTTGTTCAGCACTAAGACCAGCAAAAAGTTCATTAGGTTGAATGATTGTGCTAAAAATATCTTTAGAAGTCTGCTTCGTTGTTTCTTCGTCAAGAATACTGGATTCAACAACTCCCCTGACAATTGCCTTCGATATTTTCCAAGGAGCAACTGCCTCTGCCAATGCAGCTCTAATCTCATCGACTTTATTTGGAAAACGGTTTTCCATGCTTATAGCAATCTTTTTAAGAGGACGGATAACATCTATAGATCTTTGTGAAAATTTAGTTGCTACTACTCTAGCTTGCATTAATTGATCAAGAGTAAGTTCTGTAGCAGATTCCGGAAGAGAATCAACCACCTTCCATCCTAGCTCGTGAACTATTGCTTGTACTTCTTCGCTGGCTTTTGCCTGATCACGCTCATACTCCCACGATATACCTCTACTCTCTCCTCTGGATTCTAGTGCAGCTTGTTTTGCTTCTGAAATTTGTCTTAAAATCTTACTCATTTCCGCTCCAAGCTGAAATATGTTGACTTTATTTTCCGCCATTTCTTTTTGAACATCTGGATCGTTTGCAAGCTCATCAAGAATATTCATAGATTCTGAGGATTCTGCACCAAAACCCGCAGACTGCAATGCTATAGATCTCATTACTTGCAACATGGCTGGTCCATATTTTCCAGCAAGCTCTGAACTTCCAAAAGCTGTTTCTATAAGTTTTGGAACGGCATCTCCCTTAGCTTGATCATAATCTTTTCCTGCTTTGAAAGGTTCAGCAATTGCATCTACAAGTGCTGATCCTTCTATTATATTGGCAGCTTTTCTGCTAGAACGATCAGGAACATTAATTTCTTCTGTTTGACTAGCAACAGATTCTTTTCTTGATAAGCCCAATTTACTTAAAATAGGATTGGCCTTATCATTGACTAATGTAGTAAGCCTTCCAAAAACTTCACGCTCAAGAAGTGCCTCTACTCTAGTTCTAACCTTATCTGTAATGTCCACTCCAGCACGTTTTGCTTCGGCCACTATTCGATCATCATTAAGATCCTTGTAAAAAGCATTGCGTAAATTGTCCGCTGTCATCTCCATGTACTCTTTACCCTGTGTAAAGCGATCTTTTACTGTATCAGCTTTACCACGAATTTGGTCAGAAACCTCATCTAGTTTACTAAGAACCTTAAAGCCAGTATCTGCTACAGTATCCACTGTCTGTTTTGCATGAGTTGCAACAACAGCTTCTTTTGATCTCTTACCAATATCTAACCTTTTTAGTAAATCTTGAACTCTATTGGTTGCCCCAGCTCCATTTTCCTTCATATAAACCTTTAAATATAAATTATACTAATCTTTAATTAAAACAAACTTAAAATAATTTCTATCTAATTAACATTATTTACAGTTTTTGACGCCATGTCAAGACCAAAACCTATATCGGACACGCTCCACTCTCACATTTCAAATGTTCATAATCTACGTCTTCAGCTACTAAATCATCTTTTTCAATTTCATTAAGCACTCCCATAAACTCGGATATTGTAACTGGTTGCTCTGGCTGATACTCATAAGCTGTGCCATCCGTCTGTGGCATAACACTACAACACTTAACTTTACTTTGATACTTCCCAATCATCTTAGTAAACTGCTTGTAAGAAACTTTTTCTGGATTATACTTAAGGGTGTAAGAAACTTGATTACCAGTATCCTTGTTATACGGCTTACCTTCTTCATCAACACCTAAAATCCAGTATTTTTCAAGTAACATTAACCATTTAAACTGCTCTTCTGGAGTAGCTTCAGCTGCTGTAACGAGTCGCCCATTCATACCAATTCTACAAATAAGAGGCTGTGTTGGAAATCCAACTGCTGTCGAACCCTTATAGCTTTTCAGTACTTTAATAGGATAGCCTTTTTCTTGATATTTCTTGACCATTGGGTCATCACTACGATACTGCACCCAGCGGATGTATTCGCGCATACTTGGCAAGTGAGCGCCTTCTGTGAGAGCAAAAAGCTTTGAAACAGTTCCAGATGGTTTAATCGTAGTGTCGGTATGAGGAATAGTGACACCAATTTTTTTTGAGTATTCTCTGGCCTCCTCTACAACTGCTCTCTTGAATCTAGCTAATGTCATCCAAAACTCTTTTGATTTCTCCTCATCTATTAAATCTCTAAAGGCAAAACCAAAAGTATTCCAAGCAAACTCATGAATACCTGTCATGCCTACACCAATTCTGTTGGTTCTTTTAACCTCACGAGAGTATAAGCAGTCCATTGTGTTAACTCTAATCAAAGCTCTTACAGCAGCTCTAAAAGCTTCTTCGGCATCATCTAAAGTTGGTGCGTGATAAGGCACAACATCGGCGATAACGCAGTAACCACCAAGCATATTCAAGGAAATCTCCCCACAAGGATTTGGAATCTGCGAATACAACTTCGAAGAAGCATTTCTAGCCACCAAAGCAAGCATTTTCCTGGTTTGCTTCATTGGCTTATATTTTTGACTTTCTGCGTACTTGCCATCTTGGTAATCATCATACTTATCATCATTCTGAACTAACTTGTGCTGATTAATAAATCCTGGTTCACCGGTACCATCATGATAGCTAGCACTCATAATGGCTTTCAAAACCTTCTTGGAATGCTTATTTTTTTGTTTCCAAAACTTTTCATCAACTGTTACAGAATTATTTGCACTCCATAAGAATCCACCTTTTTTGATATTAATAAACTCAAAAACTTCTGGATCTGTCCAGTTTTTGGTGGCAATTCTAGCGCTACGACGAGCGCCACCGACTAAAACGCACTCTGCTAAATAGTGGTCAATAAAAAGTGCTTGCTTCCATAAAGGCATACCCGCACCTTTAATAGTAACCACTCTTTCAATCGCATTCATTAATGGTTTTGGACCAGATGCTGGTCTATTTTGCATTCCTCTAATTAACGAACCAGCAGCTCTAACTTTTGAGAAATCTAAAATTAATAATTCATTTTTAAATTTTTTCTCGAAAGTCATGGTCTCCATCAATTCCACAGCTTGTGCCCAACCTTCTCTATCGTCTGGAACTTCAAACCAGTGAATATTGTCACCCTTTCCATATTTATGTTTCGCGTCTAAAACACTCTCATCAAAACCCCAAACAAAATTTGGATGATCCTGCGAAATAACGCATCGAACACTTGGCATATTATCCCAATCGACCACGCACATGTCATCATCATATGATCTGCCAACTCCAGAACCATTCATTAATAGATAAAATAGAATGTATGATGAGGATGCAGAAGCGCAATTTGTAAAAACTTCCATGTTCCTACCTGGTTGAGTCTCATCTCCGTGTTGCAAATGACGACCTGACATTAATAAAGAAGCATTCGCTATATGTTTTCTTAAAATTTCGCGCTCTTCTATTTGATGTTCCTTATTTTCCTTCACTCGTGAGGGCAAGCCTTTTAAAAGACCGGTTCCTTTGATGTTGTTAAGCAACAAAGTATTACCCAAAGCAACGCGGTCGGCTACTTCACTCCATTTTTCCCAGCGCTCACGACCTGTCTTTGAATCAATAATTTTTCTCAAATAGGTACGGCGAGCAACTGCTTTGCCCATTCCGTCGTCTAGCTTTCGATTAGTAAAATACATTTGTTTTTTAGGAAGAGTTTTACTGATCATAATATCTTTACTATCATTTTTTACTCCGTGAGCTTGTTTAACTCACTTTTAAAATCTTCAAGACTGTCAAAATCTCGATATACACTTGCAAAGAGCAAATAAGACAATGTATCCAACTTTTTAAGTCTATTTATTACCAAATTGCCAATTTCCCAACTTTTGACTTCACTAGATTTTTTTTGTCTCAATCTTCTTTCCACCTCATCTACCATCTCATCAATGCTAGACATTGATATTGGTCTTTTCCACATAGCTTTGGTCAGACCTCTTTTTAATTTATCTCTACAAAAGTCTTCTTTAGTTCCATTCTTTTTAATAACTTTTAAATCTATACCTTCAACTCTCTCGTACGTAGTAAAGCGCTTATCACAACTAGAACAACTTCTTCGTCTTCTAATAGCCACTTGATCTTCCGTATCGCGAGAATCCACAACTGACGTTTCTGCTTTGTTACAATACGGACATTTCATATATATTAATCTCCTCAAAGCTCTAACACCTTGACTTGTATATAGCTAGTATATAGACCACAATATATTGTGCATTTGTTTTTTTAAGGAATATAAGAATCTCATGATTAATATACATGGTCAACTAAAACAAAATATATCAAAGAGAATATAAAATTATTGAAACTAATTTTTGATCTGTCCAATTAAAGCACTTGATTCAATTAATAAATCACTGATTGGACTAGCATTAATAGTTTTAAACTTGCCCTGACATTTTTCTAGTTCTATCATATTATCATTAAGTGCTATTAACAAATCTTTTCTTACCAAATCTGATTTAATTTTACTACTCAGAAAATCTTGCGCTGCCGTAATTAAATATTTTTGAGATTTTGTCATTGCTGATAGAGCTAGGCTCTCTTGGTTTTTTTCTAAAAGCATCATTGAACTATTAAGTCTGTCATCTGACAATCTAATTTTGACATAAATCTTCCTATTTCCAGTCGAGGTCTTTAAAATTATCTTGTCAGCTATCATAAGTAATGGATAAAAAACATGATCCGGCAGAATTCTTTCGCCCATATAAAATCTTCTCTCACTTACTTTTGGAGAATTATGAAGTTTTACCTGAGAAGACATTATTAGTGATGCTCCAAAAATGAAGGAACCAAATAATAATGCAAATGTAGATGTAAAAAAATTTACTTTTTTCATTAACGGCAAATTGTATCACTGAATGTTCCTGTGTAAAGTTTAAAAACCACTGTGTACCAACAAAACCATACCCCAAATTGCATGGGATAAAATTAAAGCAAATGAATTTTTTCTTGAATAGAATAAAAATCCCTGACCTATCGCAAATAAAAATAAAATAAATACTTGAGGCAAAACTGAAGATATATCGTATCTTAAAATTATATTTGGAACATGAAAAACAAGAAAAATTAGAGCCACTAAAAGTACTTGAGAAAACATTGGCCAAGCTTTAAATTTTTCCTGAATAATTGTCATTACAAAACTAAAGAATAGTAATGTTTCCCAAAAAGCAGTAAAAAGTGCCAGAATAAATTCATACCAAAATATGTTTGAGTCAAACAAAGATACTGCTTCTACCACAGCTCCATTTTGAATAATCGAAAGAATCGAAAAAACAAATCCAAAAATACCTCCAACTGCAATTCCAAGCAATAAACCATTTTTAAGTTTCTCAGGTGAAAAACTTTTAATAACAGAATCTGATCCTGTGAGAGTAACATACAACCAAACTGGGAGTCCAAAAAAAATTGCTTTACCTATTATCTCGTCAAACCATATTGGGAAATTAAACATACCTCTATATAACACCCAGAGAACTAATATTAATGTTAACAGAGGAAAGAACACAACATTATTAGAGTTTTTATTTTGTGATGGCATCTATAACTATTTTTAAGGTTTCCTGTTGGTTAGAAGAATAAGTATTAATAACTATATCGTATAGATTTGGACGCCAAAAATCAATCGGATCACTTGTCTTTGCTTTACCAGTTTTAACCACCCACTCATCCCATTCTTTTTTATACATTCTTTGCCACTTAGACAAGTTTTGAGCATATCTATCATTCATGTTTGCAATAGCGGCACTAGGAGTAATAGTGTCTCGATTAACTATTCTGTCAATTTTAACTGCTTTATTACTACAAGTCATTAAAATTTTTAGGGTACCTGCAATATTTTGGGCCATAAAACCAGAAAGCCAAGATTCGATTATCCAACCAGAATCATTAGTAAGCTTTTCTCTTATATCCATATCAACTTGCCGATCAAAATCATCTTCATAATGCCTGGAGTCATGATGCACACCAGCATTTTCGACAAATAAACCTTTTTCTTTAGCATACGACCTCATAAAATCACCACCACTAAAACCGCTCCAACCCTCAAATTTTAGATTCTCACTTTTTTTCAACATGTTTAATAAAGTAGTTGAACCACTCCCAGGAAATCCAGATATGGTTATATTGTTATATTTAAAATTTGTAGTAATATTTTTGGATGACATATAAATTTTTGTTTATAACCTAAATTTGATACACTAGATAGTATACTTCAAAATCTTTAAGTTGAAACTGTAGTTTCCAAAAGATACGATTTAAGAACAATATGAAAGTAGTAGCAAAAATAAACCTCGTGCTGTCTGGCAAAAAAATTGTTTCTAAAAAAAATCGTAGTTCCAAATACAAAAGTTCTGTAGAATCAAAAAAAAAGACTTTTTTTGATCTATTTAGAAGCAATGTTTCTTCAATAATCAAATCAATCAATTCAAAGAATATTCAAAAAGTTTTGCAAAAGAAAAAAGAACTAATTCTTAACTCAACAATAACCAAACCTAAAAAAGACAAGAAAAATAAGAATACAAAATATATATTTCTGGAAATATTGTTATTAACATTTACTTCATTAGGACTCTTTATATATTTACTGCGAGACTTACCTTCTCCAAGAAGATTAACCAACACTGATAATTATGCTGTGAGTACACAAATTTTTGATCGAAATCACAAACTTCTTTATGAAATTTTTGCGGATGAAAATAGAACTCCAATCAAATTAAGTTCATTGCCACCTTATGTTTATCAAGCGTCAATAGCAATTGAAGATAAAAAATTTTACAGCCATTTTGGGTTTGATATTTTTGGTATTGTTCGAGCCATCAAATCAAATATTACTGGAGGAAGATTAGAAGGTGGATCAACCATCACTCAACAATTAGTTAAAAATGCTTTGTTAACTAGAGAAAAATCAATTCAAAGAAAAATTAAAGAAGGAATTCTAGCGATCTTTACTGAAGCTCTTTATACAAAAGAAGAAATTTTGGAAATGTATCTCAACTATATTTCATATGGAGGAACTTCAGTTGGAATTGAAGCAGCCGCAAATAGCTACTTTGATAAAAATGCTAGTCAACTAACTCTGGCCGAAGCCGCACTACTTGCTGGGTTACCTCAAGCTCCAACTAGATATTCCCCTTTTGGATCCAATCCAGTTGCTGCAAAAAATAGACAAGTCGAAGTTCTACGAAGAATGCAAGAAGATGACTATATTACAAAAATTGAAGCACAACAAGCGGAAAGTGAAGTCCTCAATTTTGCTCTTTCAAAAATCGATATAAATGCTCCACATTTTGTTTTCTATGTTAGAGATTTGCTATATGAAAAATATGGAGTTGAAACTGTCGAAAGAGGCGGACTTAGAGTTACTACTACCCTCGACCTAGATCTTCATAATGTAGCTCAAGCTTCACTTTCGGCTGAAGTTGAGAGATTAGAACGTTATCAAGTTGGCAACGGCGCTGCCTTAATTATTAAACCAGATACTGGAGAAATTTTGAGTATGATCGGCTCCAAAGATTACTTTAATGCCACCGATGAAGGTCAAGTCAATGTAACTCTTGCAGATAGACAACCTGGAAGTTCTATTAAACCAATAATGTATGCCACTACATTTCAGGAAAAAACCCTCAATCCTGGAACAATTTTAATTGACTCACCAACTTGTTTTGCCTCTCCAGGTCAAAAACCTTATTGTCCAAAAAACTACGATGGATCCTTCAAAGGACCTGTAACTATTAGGTCTGCGATTGGAAATTCACGAAACATTCCTGCTGTAAAAGGACTGCGAACGATTGGAGTTGAGACTTTTATCACTCAAGCAAATAAAATGGGATTAACCTCTTGGACAGATCCTTCTAGATATGGATTATCCCTAACTTTGGGTGGTGGCGAAGTTAAAATGATTAACCTTGCTCAAGCTTTTTCAGTATTAGCAAATGAAGGTATTAAAACTCCAATTACCCCATTTATAAAAATTGAAGATTTTAGAGGAAATATATTAATGGAAGAAAACTTTGAACAAAGAAAAAAAGATCTACAAACTCTTACTGAATTTGACGGAGAAGAAAGTTTGGGTGAAATCACAAGAGTTATGGACAGGGCTCCTGCCTACATGACGAGTCATATTATGCAAGATAATAATGCCCGCGTGCAAGCATTTGGATCTAATTCTGAACTTGTAATTCCCGGAAAAATAGTCAGTGTTAAAACTGGAACCACTAATGATTTGAAAGACAACTGGACTGTCGGCTTCACACCAGAATATTTGGTGATAACATGGGTTGGAAATAACGATAATACTTCAATGAATCAAAATGTGGTTTCTGGTGTCACTGGAGCTGCTCCAATTTTTAACGACATCATGAGTCTCATACTAAAAGACCATGATTATGAATGGCAAACAAAACCAGAAGACGTACTTTGGGCTGGAGTTTGTGCGAGCGGTTTTCCGCCAGGAAAATCGCAAGCATATAATGAATCAGGAGAAGCAATTGCTCTCACTAATTCAGAAAGCTATTGTTCAATCACTTCAACCGATCTTTATTGGGAAGCGGGCCTTCCTTCAAATTCAAAAAAAATAACTAAAGAAGTTTGGATTGATCCAACTACTGGATTGCCTCCAGAATTTGGTCAACAAGTCTCAGGTTTAGTACTAGAGAATCGCACAATTTATGTTGATCCAGTAACTAAGATTTACTGTGCGGATTGTAATAGACCAATGACAGAAGATGGAAAAATCATTTATGAAAAAAATACCGTCCAAGAAAACCTTTATTAAATCAAATAAACAAATGAGCGGCAGTCATAATAAAAATCATAGTTCACACCAAAAGCTAGATTGGTTCAAAAAAAATAAAATAAAAATAAAAATTGCCGTTTTAGTTTTTGTAACTTTTTTTGCAACTATTGCTGTCAGTTTATGGATATTCTTGGATATCCCCCTTATCTCTCCCATCGATTCGCTCACTACTTTTATGTTTTTGTCAAAATCTCAGCTAGCAAAAAATAATGAAAAAATTATTTACGGCTTTCTTCCATATTGGAACGTAAATATATTTACACTTCAAAAAGAGTTGACCCATCTAAGTTATTTTTCTCTAACACTTAATGCCGATGGAAGTTTTGCATCAAGTATTGACGGGGAATTAGAAATGGGATTACACAGACTTAACTCAGATGAATTTAGTGAAATTAGTGAAGATTCATTAGATAAAAATAAAAAAACTGAAATAGTAGTTTCTCAATTTAATCATGATGATATCGTCTACTTTTTAAACTCGGAAACTGCACAAGCTAATTTTTTGCAATCAATTGACAACGTTTTATTGGCCTATCCTTTTTCAGGCATAAATATTGATATTGAAACTTCTGGGAAAACCGATGAAAAAATGCAGCAAAATTTAACCGATTTTATTGTCAAACTTAGAAAACATCTTGACGAAAAATATAATCATGTACAACTGAGCATAGATATGTATGCAGGTGCGGCAACTAATCAACAACTATGGCAAGTAAGTGAAATTGCTCCATATGTAGATTACATCGTCGTTATGGCCTACGATTTTCATCGTAGCTCGTCTTCTAATGCTGGTCCCGTCGCCCCACTTTTTGGAGGCAAAGAATTCTGGGATGGAGATATTAATGGTTATTTGCAAGCATTTTTGAAAGTTGTTCCAACGGAAAAAATTCTACTTGGCATTCCTTTTTATGGGTACGAATGGCAAACCACTTCTAGAGAATCTCAATCACACACTTTTCCAGATACTGGCTCAACTGCAAGTTATACGCGAGTGATTGAAATTCTTGAACGAAAAGATGAACTGCAGGTACAAGAACATTGGAATGAAGATGCTCTGTCTCCATATATTTCATATATTGAAGATGGAGAAATTTATGTTATCTATTATGAAGATAGTAGATCAATTTCGTATAAGCTGGATTATGTTAATCAACTAGATTTGGGTGGCATTGCTATTTGGGCATTAGGATATGAAGGAGATTCGCGCGAACTTTGGGACGTGATTGAAAGAAAAGTTAATATTGTAAAGAACTAGAAAAAAACAGGCAAAAACTTAAATATATCTAATTAAATCTCGTATCACGTTCCGGTGCCGAATCAATTTCAACTTTAGATTTACTATCTTCTGCTAATGTAGGGAATAAAGATAAATTTGTTGCAC
>Ga0180007_10001997_pt1 | contig 25446 bp, 22 predicted proteins | sample MM_PC_MetaG_FD_121122 | JGI IMG/M metagenome (GOLD analysis project Ga0180007, IMG submission 121122) | Groundwater microbial communities from the Aspo Hard Rock Laboratory (HRL) deep subsurface site, Sweden - MM_PC_MetaG | ecosystem: Environmental > Aquatic > Deep subsurface > Groundwater... | reverse complement strand
TCGTTGCTGCCGCTTCCGGCGGACACGCATACGTTGACCGCCTGATGACGGGCCAGGCACCTGTCGTCAGCCGACACGACGAACCAAGCGGAGCGTGCCGGATCGCATCCGGCGGCTCTACACTGGTCCGCGTCGCGCAGGGCCTCGCAGTCCTCGGGCGACGGTTGCGCGCGGAAGGGATACCAGTCACCGCTGACCACGTCGGTGTACGGGACACCATTGCCGGGATCCAGGATGTCACAGTAGTTGCGGCCGTCGATCTCGCCGAGCACCTCCCAGTCCGCAGCCTCGTACATCTTTTCGGTTTCGAAGTAGACCATGGTCCCGTCAGCCTGTCGCCTGCGAAACCAGAAGACGTCCGCTGGCCCCGCCGTGAGTTTGGTGGCCCTCACGCATACCTTGCCCAGGCTGTGGCGGGCGAGGCACCGCCCATCCGCGGAGATGAAGGCCCAGCCATATCCCCCAATGGAAGTGCAGCCCGCCGCACGGCAGGCGTCCTCGCCCTCGATGCCCGTGCAGGACTTCTCCTCATTGCACGCAACGAGTCCACCGCATGCGAGCAGGGACGTCAGGATGAACCAGGACACGACAACCGGTTTGCGCATGGAGCTCTCCTTCTTCCGCTTTTTTGTATACCACAACAGTGCGCGCCGTGCAAATGCGCCACGGGCCCCACGTTTGCGGCGCTACAGGCTCCTGGTTCGGGGGAGATCTCACGGAATTTCACCATAGTGAAATTTTTCAATATCCCTGGAATTGCAGTTGTTTTCCCTGGAGAAAAGTGGGGCTTCCCCCGTTGACATCATCGGCCAAATTGATAAACAGCGGACATCAGAGAGTGCATGGAAATGACTTCCATTTCCATGATAACACCGACCGCGGTCGGAGAAAGCGCACACGGCAGTTCATGGCATTTTTGAGCAAGACCTGGAACCTCGAGACCAAAACCGACCACCTCACCCACCTGAGCCAATCCGTGAAGATGGACGACAACACGGCCCACCTGCATGCTCCGCTGGCCGACGTCCTGGCCACGGCCAACACGGTCCTGGCGGAGAGCAGGCGGCTGCGCCTGGCCCAGCTCGAAGCCCTGTGCAAGGTCAACGCCCTGGACCGCATAATGGACATCCAGGCCTCGACCCTCTCCCACAGCGCCCGCCAGGCCGAGCGCCTCAACCCGGCCCTGCGCGTGCTGGGCAGCCTGTTCCCTGACGGCGTCACCGCCGTGACCAGGCCCACCGGGCGCGGGATCGAGCCCGAGGTCCAGCAGCTCAACCGCGTCATCGTCGCCACCGAAGGCATGCCCGAGGCGGCCGTGCTGGCCCCCGTCATCGGCGAACTTCGCACGACGGTGCTCGCCGCCGAGACCGCGCTCAATGAACTGAAGGCCATCGACGAGCAGGTCCAGACCAACGACCGCCTCGCCGACGACACCGCCGACCGCGTCTACAACGCCTACTATGCGACCAAGGGCGAGTTGATGAAGATCTTCAACAACAACAAGCGTTTCATCAACTCCTTCTTCTTGAACTCGTAAAACAGCTTCAAACAAAACTCCGTCGCTGCCCGCACGGGTCAAACGCGATTGGAAGGGAGCTTGGGCCCTGCTCGCGGGAGTTCGACGCGATTGGAAGGGAACTTTGGCCCCGCTTGCGGGAATCCAACGCGATTTGAAGAAAACATGGATCCGGCTCGCAGGAGCTACCGGCGATTTTGAGAAAACTTTCGCCCTGCCCGCGGGTCTCAAACCCGCTTCGAACAAAACTCCGTCGCTGCGCGCACGAGTTGAACACACGTCGAAGCAAACTTCCGCCCGGCCCGCACGAGTCAAAAGCGATTTGAAGAAAACTTTGACCCGGCTCGCGGGAGCACCACGCATTTCGAAGCAAACTTGGATCCGGCTCGCAGGAGCTCCACAGGCTTCCATCAAAACTTCGAAGGGCGTTTCAGCGGTTCCATCGGTTCCAGGAGTTCCTTCCTATGCGCCGCAAACCATGCGCGAAAATGTGGCGTTATTTCCCCCCATTGACACTTTCCGCTTTTTCCCCAATGCTTTTCTCGTTCCGTTTTCACCCCGTGAGGAGCGGTGCCCGTCCATGCCGACGCTCGCGACCTTCAACACAACCGGCGAAATCCGCCCAAACGCGGATCCGTCTAAACGGATCTGGGCCTCTCCATGAACCTCGTCCATACAAAGCGGTTACTCACTGAAAAGCTCGACGGCTTGGACGCCCGAACTCTATTGGTGGAAGTTCTCTACTCGTCAATTGAACTTCTCTCCATGGAAGATAACGACTTCTCTTGGTCCTCTTGGGAAAACCAAGCTGCAGCAGTCGCAGAAGTTCAATCGATTCTTTCTGTTATCGAGGCGGGAGAACTCCCAGATCGAATAAAGGTTTCGGTGCTTTTTGCCCCGACAGGGCCAATTCAAGAAGTGAGTCTCAGCAGTGGCTGGGCAGATCCGTTCCTTAAGGTTGCTGAGCACTTTGACAATGCGGAGATGGTGCTTTGGCCATAAGCGGCCGGGCTCCAAACACGTGTGTGTTGTCCTGATCCGCCCCACGTGACGCCGGCCTGACTGACCAAGCCATGAACTTGCCCCTTGAGGCGCCCCCCGATTGCGGTATATTCACGGCATGTTCTACTCGAGACAAAAAACCATGCTGGCACTTCTGGATGCGCTGGGCGGTGACGTGGCGGCGCTCGATTTCCAGAAACTTCTCTTTTTGTTCTCCCAGGAAGTGGAGACCGAACGCAGCTACGAGTTTGTGCCGTACAAGTTCGGGGGGTTCTCGTTCACCTCCTATGCAGACAAGCGGAAGTTGCAGGAGTTGGGGATCCTGGACGGCGACGCTCAGCGGTTCCGGTTGACGCAGGACTGGAGGGAACGGCTCGGACGGTCGGTGGTCTCGACTGATCTGGAGATGATCGGATTTGCGAAGAAGTATGAGAATCTTCGCGGCAACGACCTGGTGGGGGACGTCTATCGGCGTTACCCGTGGTGGGCCACCCGCAGCCAGATCGCCCGGAAGGTCCTGTCCGGAGACGCCGCAGCCTTGGCCGCCATCGAGGGCGCGATGCCGTCGAAGGCCCCCGCCGGGCTGTGCTCGATCGGCTACGAAGGCCACACCATCGAGTCCTATGTGAACACCCTTCTGAAGGCGGGCGTCACGCTCCTGTGCGATGTCCGCAAGAACCCGATCAGCCGCAAGTACGGCTTTTCCCGCACCACCCTGTCGCACGCGTGCGAGGAGGTGGGGATCGCCTATCGTCACCTTCCCCAGTTGGGCATCGAGTCCAGCGAGCGCCGCGACCTTCACGCGCAGGCCGATTACGACGCGCTGTTCACCAGGTACGGCCACGTCACGCTGCCCCAGGCGGTCGGCCAACTGGAGCAAATCGCGGCCTGGATCCGCGAAGGCAGCCGGGTCGCGGTCACCTGCTACGAGCGGGATCCGGCCCAATGTCACCGCACGCTGGTGGCCGGTGCCGTTCTGAAGCGCCTGCCGACGACGGGAGCGCTCGTCAACCTGTAACTTCGGAGGTCGACCGGGAATGCCGCAGGAGAGAATCCTCGTCACCGTAAAGACGTACCCAACCCTTTCGAAGAAGTACTGCGAGACCGTCTGCACCGCGGGTTTGCGTGAAGACGGATCCTGGGTGCGGCTGTACCCGATCCAGTTTCGAACGATGGAAGATTCAGAGCGGTATTCCAAGTTCGATTGGATCGAGTGCGATGTATTCGAGACCCACAAAGATCCACGACCCGAGAGTCGGCACCTGGATACATCCAAAGAAATCAAGGGCATAGGGCATGTCGGGAGGGAGCACGACTGGGAAGAGCGCAGGCGACTCGTTCTGAAAAAAGGCCCAGTGGTGACCTCTTTGAAAGACCTCATTGAATCCGCGAAGAAAAACGAATGCTCCCTTGCCACGTTCAAACCGGAAAGAATCCTCGAATTCGAAGTGAAGCCGGAAGAAGAACGCAACTGGGACCCCGCTCAGTTCGATGCAGCCATCAAGAGCCTGAAGCAACGGGATTTGTTCGAAAACGATGACTGGAAAGAGACGTTTCGAATAGTCGAAAAACTGCCTTATTCGTTTTTCTATCGTTTCACCGACGTCGATGGCCAGGAGAGCCGAATGAAAATCCTGGACTGGGAGATCGGTGCCCTATACTGGAATTGTCTCAGGAAATGGAAAATGGACGAGAAGGCGGCAGTTGAAGATGTGCGGAAAAAGTATTGGACAGAATTCATGAAAAAAGATTTGCACTTTTTCCTGGGGACCACGCTTCAGTGGCATTCGATTGCACCGAATCCGTGGACCATCATTGGCGTTTTCCCCATCCCAGTCCAGAGACAGTTGACCCTGGATCTTTAACCAGTTCTACGACGGGCGATCCTACTTCTACCCCCTACTCACCCCTCGCCGCGCAGCGCCTCGTACAGGCCCACGTGATCGAGTAACACATCGCGCAGACCCGAGCGGACCAGCTCAGAGTTCAGAGCCTGGCGGCTCATGACCGTGTGAGCGTCGAGGGCGGCCATGATGGCGTTGAGGAGCTCGGTCTTGAGGTCGGGGGAATTGGCGAACTGCTCGCGGGTGTTGTTGGCGGCCTGCTGGCGCAGGATAGCGTCCTTGGTCGCCTCGAGCACGCAGTCGAGGCGCCGCAGCACGGTGAACGGCAGGATGACCTTGCCGTACTCGGACTGCTTGTAGTCGCCGCGCAGCAGGTCGGCCACAGACCAGATGAAAGAGGAGAGATTTACGTTGTTCATGGTTGGCCAATCTACCTGAAGCCGGCGGTGGACACAAGGCTCCGGGCGCGGGGAGCGTGGTGATTGCGGTGAGACATCAATCAGCAAACGTATAAAGGCGGGTTGCATTTGGGCCGCTGCGGAGGCAGCATCGGCCATGTGCCTACCTTTCCGGAGTTGAACAATTGAACACACACTTCCTGCCCTGCGCGCTGTTCCTGCTGGTGGTCGGTTCCGCGGGGTGCCGAAAATCAGCCGATGCGGGTCCCGTGGAGTGGCCGGGGACCGTCACTCCATGCGCTCAAGATGACGAATGCGCCAAGGTTGTAGCTTTTTATTCCGGATGTGGCAATTCAGCCGGGTATCTGGAAGCCATCCATCGGACAGAAATTGAACTCTACAAGCGCATGTATTGGGAGTATCAGGAACAGCGGAAACCGACGATGCAAAACCAGCTCCAATCCTCTGACAAGACTTGTGGGTTGATGGTGATGGCCCGGTGTAGGGATCGCCGCTGCACATTGATCGACGAAAAAGTCGAAATCCCCGAAGAGGAACTGAAAAAACCGCATCAGGAGAAGACCACTCCACCCGAGTACCGTAAAACCGCGAAAGAGAGACGTGCCTGTGTGCGCGACGGGGACTGCGCCAAGGTCCGCGCCGACCGCTGCTGGGATCGTTATGAGGCGGTGAATCGGAAATTCGAGAAGATTTTTCGGGATGTCCGGTACAGGGATGTATTGCCCATCGACTGTCCGCGGATCGCGCCGGATCCGACGTCGGCCCCGGAAGTGATCCCGGTCTGCCACCAGGGGCAGTGCCAGTTGACCGGCGGCGATTACTCCATCTTGTAGTTCGGGGCTTCCTTCGTGATGATGACGTCGTGGACGTGGGACTCGCGCAGGCCCGCAGGGGAGATGCGGACAAATTGGGCGTTTTGGCGCAGGGCCTCGAGGGTGGCGGCGCCGAGGTAGCCCATGCCGGCGCGGACCCCGCCCACGAGCTGGATCAGGGTGGCCGAGACCGGGCCCTTGAAGGGGACGCGGCCCTCGATGCCCTCGGGGACGAGCTTGGAGGGGGCCGAGTTGGAGTCCTGGAAGTAGCGGTCGGCCGAGCCCTGCCGCATGGCACCGAGGGAACCCATGCCGCGGTAGAGCTTGTAGGAGCGGCCCTGGTAGAGGACGATCTCGCCCGGGGTCTCGGCGGTGCCCGCGAACATCGAGCCCATCATCACGCAGGAGGCGCCCGCGGCCAGGGCCTTGACCACGTCGCCGGAGAACTTGATGCCGCCGTCGGCGATGGCGGGGACGTTGTGTCTGGAAGTCTCTTTCACCACGTCGAGGACCGCCGACAACTGGGGCACGCCCACGCCAGCGACCATGCGGGTGGTGCAGATCGAGCCCGGGCCGATGCCGACCTTGACGCCGTCGGCGCCGCACTCGATGAGATATTTGGCGGCCTCGCCGGTGGCGATGTTGCCGGCAACGACCTCGAGGGCCGGGAACTCGCCCTTGACCCACTTGACCATGCGCCCGACGCCGGCGGTGTGCCCGTGGGCGGTGTCCACGACGACGACATCCACACCCGCGTCGACCAGGGCGCGCACCCGGCGCTGCTCGTTCTCGCCGATGCCCACGGCCGCGCCCACGAGCAGGCGCCCGCGGGAGTCCTTGGCCGCGTGGGGATACAGCGCGGCCTTCTCGATGTCCTTGAGGGTGATCAGGCCCGCCAGCGTGCCGTCGTCGTTGAGGAGGATCAACTTCTCGATGCGCTTGTCGTGCAACTGGTCTGCGGCCTCGGTCATGGAGACGCCGGCGCGGGCGGTGACCAGGCGGGTGGTCATCAGTTCGGTGATGGGCCGCGCGGGGTTGGTCTCGAAACGCACGTCGCGGATGGTGAGGATGCCCACGGGCTTGTGGTGGTCGTCGACGATGGGCAGGCCGCCGATGGAGTACTTGTCCATGGCTGCGCGCGCGTCGCGGACCACGGCGTCGGGGGACAGGGTCACCGGGGACGAGATGATCCAGGTCTCGGCGCGCTTGACGCGCTTGACGTGGTCGGCCTGCTCCTCGATGGTGAGGTTCTTGTGGATGATGCCCAGGCCGCCCTCGCGGGCCATGGCCATGGCCATGTCGGACTCGGTCACGGTGTCCATGGCCGCCGAGACGAACGGGATGCTCAACTTGATGTTGCGCGAGAACCGCGTGTTCACCTGGGTGCCCACGGGCAGGACCTCGGAGTACCCGGGGACGAGCAGGACGTCATCGAAGGTGAGGGCCATCGGGAACGGGTGGTCTTCCATGGTTCAGTTTCCTTTCGTCGGGGTTTGGGCGGCTGAAGCAATCTTGCATAATTCGTCATGCTTCTTGTACCAGGCGCGGGTCTTCTGGCTCATCAGCGACAGCACGCCGGGCACGTCCCTGGCCAGCGCCCACAGGCCGCGCCGGGCCGCGCGGGCGGCGAGCTCGGCCTCGCAGTAGGCCGCCCGGTCATCATGCGGGTACTTGGTGAACGCCATGGCCATGCCGTCCTCGAGCAACTTCTTGTTCACGTCGACGGTGCCGTCCCACAGGGTGGCCAGCAGCCGGCGGTAGCGGTCCTGCTCGCAGATCGACGAGCCGCGCACGGTCTTGCAGGTCAGCGTGATGGACTTGCCGTCGAGGAGCTTCTTCAGGTGCAGGTACGACGCGTGTCCGTGGGCCTCGTCGTCGGACTTGCACGAGGCGCTCTGTTTGCCGCGGGCGGTGCGCCGGCGTTCCTTGTGGCACTCGGGGGCGTTGATGCCGGCCAGGCGCATCTTGAACGTGCGCGGCGGCGTCTCCTTCGTCTCGACGGTCACGGTGTCGGCGTCGACGATGTGCACGACGGTCACGGGCAGGCGCGTGCCCGGCGCGATGACCAGATCGTTCTTCCCGGCCGGGCGCAGGTCGCCGGCGAGCTTGGCGGGCGGCTCGGCGGGAGTTTCCCAGTCGTCGCCGGGGTTTTCCTCCTCTGCGGACATCCCTGCGGCGGCCATGACCGGGGCGCCGGGCTGCGCAGAGGGATCCCGGTCGGCCGGCTTGACGCAGGCTGCCAGCAGCAACGAAACCAGCCAGACGGTGAGAAGACGCATGGGACACTCCCGGCCCGCGCCAGCGGCGGGCTATTACGTGGGTCCTGCGGACTTACTCAGATTCGCGGGAAAAGGCAAGCGTTAGTTGAGCCGAGAGGAAAACCGGCCCCGGGAAACAAACCCTCAGTGAAACAGCAGACCGATGTCCAGGGAGCCGCCCAGCACGAACCCCTTGTGATTGGCTGGATCGTCCACGGCGACCAGGCGCGTGGCATAGAGGGTCAGGCCGACCTGCACGTCGAACCGCCCCCGGGGACGCAGGAACGTGAGGCTCGCGTTGGCGCCGCCGATGGGTCCCAGGGCAAAGAAGGAAGCCGTGCGGCCGTCCCCTGAGGACTCCGAGTCCACGTCGGGACCGTAGTGCAGGGAGATCCCGGCCAGGGGTCCGGCGCGCAGCACGGACTTCGGGGTCCGCGCCAGCTCGAAGGAGAGCCCGACGGAGGGCTCGAACTGGAGCATCCGGAAGGCGGCGCCGAACAGGATCGGGCGCATGACGGGGAGGTCGAACTCGAGACGCGTCCCCTGCCCGACCGACCAGGAGAAGAACGCCGAGATGTCCATGGCCGGGCCCCCGTTGACGCCCGCGGGGGTCGCCACGCACATGCGGATGTTGTCGTAGCGCCCACCCATGCGCGCCCGGGGCCCAACGAGCGTGGACGACTGCGCCATCGCAGGCAGCGGGAACAGCAGCAGGACGGCCAGCAGCCACCACCCATGCCGGCAAGAGGGAGTCTTTGAAAAAGCGGGGATGTTCATGGTTTCCTCCAGTCGAAGCCTTCGCCTTCAGGGCATGGGTGGATTCATACCACGGGACGACCCGGGCCGGGCAGGAAATCAGCGGACAGGATCAGGGCGCGAGGTCCATGGTCGATGCGCGCTGGTTTTCAAACCGAAATGTTTCATCGTCCTTTTCGCTGACCGAGCTCCAACTCGTGATGGAGCCGGCGATGAGCAGGACGCAACCGAGCTGAAGCGACGCCGGAGGCAGGACCGCGAGGTAGGCGGCCGAAAAGAGCGTGGAGAGCAGCGGCGTGAGGTAGGAGAAGGCGACCACGACCGTGACGCGGCCATGGGCCATGGCGCGCTCCCAGAAGGCGTAGGCGACCGAAGTGGACAACCCCAGCAATGCGATCTCGAAAAAGGCCGCCGGAGAAAATTCGCGCGGCTCGTCGACCAGCAGCGCAGGTACCAGCAGCGTCAGCGCCACGGCCGCGAGATACCACTCGACCGCCCCGGCGCCCGCCTTGCCGGAATCGGCGAACCTGCGCACCAGGATCGAGTAGGCCGCCCACGCCAGGGCAGCCAGAAGACCCAGCAGCAACACGTGGGGTGCCCGCGCGGCATCGGCGAACGGGACGGCGCCGGACGGGGCCAGCGTCAGCACGATGCCCGCCAGCGCCAGGACCGTACCGACGACCAGCCGCACTCCATGCGCCTTCCTTCCGAGGAACAGGACCGTCCCCAGCAGCGTGAGCACCGGCCACAGATAGTTGAGCAGACCGACCTCGATGGCCTGCTCGCGGGAGACGGCGCCGCCCACGGCCAGGTACAGGGCCAGCATGTAGCCGACGAACAGCGCGCCGCACAGCAGGAAACGCCCCGCCCCGCCGGACTCGTACGGCCGCCTGATCCGGCCGCGCGCGGCCAGCCTCGCCAGGCCGACGCCGCCAGCGACCATATACACCGCGACCGCCGCCGTCAGCGGGCCGATCCGCTCGCTGAGGCTGCGCGACAGACCCAGCGTCAGGCTCCACAGCAGGATCGCGACGACTCCCTGCCAGGTGGCGACGCGCTGGACGGATGCAACGGCAGGGGATTCCATGTGCTTGCTTGTATCAGATATGGACCACGGCAACCACAGTCAAGAACCTGGCACGCACAGACAACTCCATTCCTCCATCGGCAGCTCCCCGTGCGGCCTTTTTTCTTTACTTCAACAGTGAAATCCTGAAAAATCCGGTCCCGGACCCAGGAGTTTTCGATGCACCATCTTTTTCCCCGCCTTTCCTTGCTGTTGTTGTCCACCGTGCTGCTTTGCGCCTTCGCCTGCGAACGCGCAAAGCCCGAAAAGCCCGCCGACGGGACGGAGCCCGCCGACGACCAGAAGACGCCCGTCCCCGCCATGCAACCGGACGCGACGCCGGATGCGAAGCCCATCGCCAAACCGGCACCGAAACCGATCTCAGGCGAGGCGAAGGGCACATTCTACTTCAAGATCGACTTCACCGTCGTTCGCGGACTGGCTGTGGTGCAGGCCAACGTCCCGAAGTTCCGCGAACTGGCCCAGAAACAGGGCTACCTCGGGCGCCTGATCGCCTGCGGCGCAGATCCGTTCACCACGATGGATCGCCTCACGGCCGTGCTTCCGCCCAAGGTGCGCTCCCACCCGGCCGGTGCGGTCACCCTCGGCGGCATGTTCGACCCCGCAAAGATCATCACCTGCCTCGAGGGCGAGTTCGGCAAGGAGCAGTACAACGTGGTGACCGAAGGCGGCACGCGGTGGCTCAAGAGCCCGCGCATGACGCTGTCGCTGACCTCCCCGGGGGAGCGGCTCGTGCGCGGCGTCTCCCGTGGCTGGGACAAGCTGGACTTCCCCACCGAACTGTCGTCCCTGGAAAAGCGGCTTCCGGCAGGCTACGCGCTGCTGGTGGGTGCAGTGGGCGACATCTTCCCCATGCCCACCGGCATGAAACTCATGCTGGTCTCGTTCGCCCCCTCGGGCGACTCCCTCGAGCTCAACGGACTGCTGCAGTTCTCCAGCGAGCCCATGGCCGCGGCCGTGTACAACGCGCTGGTCAGCGGCCTGGCGGCGCGGAAGAACGCCGTGGCCAACGCCAAGGACCCCAAGATGCAGCTGGCCGCATCCCTGCTGGGGCGCCTCAACCTGAACCGCACGGGCACCGAGATCCTGGTCTCCGCGAAGGTTCCCTACGCCGAACTGATCCAGACCCTGGGCCTGTTCCAGTTCAAGGTCAAAGGGACTTTCTGAAATTATTTTTCAACTTTGACTTGTCATCTCCGTTTCCATGATTACCGTATCAAAAACCTGGTCTGATTGTCGTGCCAGTTTGAACAACCATTTTTCCGGAGGATTCCCATGCGTCATCTCATCATTTTTGCCCTTCTTCTGATTCCAGTCACAGCTCATGCGCAGTCCGCCATGATCATGAACCCTGGGACGATGAGCGCCGGCGGCGTCATCTCCTTCCAGACCCACAGCATGGATTATCCTGCTCCCACACACGACGCCACGGTGAAGACCGTCAGTTTCCTGCCACAGTTCAGCTATTTCATGAAGTCCTACATGGCCATGGTGGGCTCCGTCGGCTTCGAGTCGATCTCGGGTGACACCACGGAATATAGCCGCTTCAGCATGTCAGGCGGCATCCGCATGTACCAGCCGCTGGCATTTCTGCACTTCTACCTGGGGATCGAGGGCGGCCTGTACTTCACCAACTACGACGCCAATGACCAGGACAATATCGACGTCGGCTTCTCGCTGCCCCTGGGCGTGCTGATTCCGCTCTCGCGCAGCGTCGCGCTCGATGTCGGTGCCCGCTTCTCGAAGATCTGGCGCGACAACGACCACCCGGCCGGAATGAACTACAACAGTTTCATCGTGCAGATCGGCTACCTTGGCGTGCAGGCGTTCTTCTAGAATCCCATCCTTTTTCCCAAGAATAATAAAAGATGGCAAACGTCCGTCGTTGGGCTAGAGTGACGGTATTGCCGGGCAGGGCCCGACGGAGGTGCAATATGAAATGGGTAATGGGATTGTTCGCTTTCACGAGCATGTTCTTTCTGCAACTGTCGACCACGTCCCGGCATCCAGGCCGTGACCTGACCAAATCCGAGCGTTTCGGGGTGGAGTTCAAGGCGTGCCAGGACGCCTGGGCAGCCGGCGTGCCAGACAAGTGCAAGCTCTACGGCAAGATCAAGTATGTCGAGAGCTTCCCTGACGTCAAGGTGAAGGTCGTCGAGAGCTTCCCCGACATCAAGGTGAAGGTCGTCGATTCCTTCCCCGACGCCCCGGGCAAGTGGAAGATCGTCGACTCCTTCCCTGACTACAAGGTCAAGCTCGTCGAGAGTTTCCCCGACTACAAGATCAAGTTCGTGGATTCCTTCCCCGGCTGCAAGTAAACAAACCGGCAAACCAGGGTATTGAGTAGACCGCCCAAGGACCGATCCAAGTCCTGCTGCCGGTCCGATTTCGATTTCGATTTCGACATGAACATGGGCGTGTAGAAAACAAAGATCCCAGGAATGCTTGGTCTGTCCTCTAGCGTTTCCGTTTGGTCTGCAGGTAGGCAAGCAAATTGTCGGACAAATCGCGGACCGACGCCGGACGATCCTTCGGATCCTTGCGCAGCGCCCATAGGATGATGTTCTCCAGAACCATATCCATCGGAACCAGCATCGAGGGCCTCGTCGGCGTCTCGTTGAGGTGGGCCAGCAGCATCTCGAGGTAGGAGTTCTTCCGGAAGGGAAGCGTTCCGGTGAACATCTCGTACAGGATCACGCCCAGCGAATAGATGTCGCTGGCAGCGGTGACCGTGTGGCCGCTGCACTGCTCGGGGCTCATGTAACGCGGGGTACCGATGGGGGTGCCCGCCTTGGTGATGGCGGTCTTGTACCCGTCCACGGTGAACTTGGCGATGCCGAAATCGAGGATCTTCACATAATGTTCGAAGAGCGGCCGCTTCTCGAGATAGATGTTTTCCGGCTTCAGATCGCGGTGGATGATGCCCTTCTCGTGGGCCGCGGAGACGGCGGAGAACACCTGCGCCAGAATCTCGTGGGCCGCGTTCATGGGTGTGATCCGTTGCTGCTGGATGAAACTGCCCAGGGTGATTCCGTGCAGCTTCTCCATCACGAAATAGAGGTAGTGATCCTCGAACTTCCCGAAGGAGAAGATGTCGATGATGTTGGGGTTCCGGATGGAATTGACGGCCTTGGCCTCGGCGAGAAAGCGCTTGGCCATGTTCGGGTTGGCGCACAGGGTCGGGTTGAGCACCTTGATGGCCACCTCCTTGCCGATGGTGGGCTGGAGGCCGTCGTAGACCGTGCCCATGCCGCCCCAGCCGAGGATGCCGGTGATGGTGTACTCGCCCAACTGCTTTCCGATCAACTGTGCACGGTCATCACGGGAAGGGACGACGCCGCCTCCAACCGGGGGCGGGTCCGCTTCGGCAGGGGGCTGCAGGATCCGCGGGTCCGGCTCGAGAGTGCTCTCCCAGGCCACGGGGACTTGTGGCGGCGACTTTTCGCCGCCGCGCCCCTTCGCGTCGCCAAACTCCTGCACGGAAGTCCGTCCCTTGTGCTGGGCCCTCGGTGCCGCAGGAGCCGGTGCAATATTCGCCGCAGGAGCCGGTGCGATATTCGCCGCAGGAGCCGGTGCCGGCGCAGCCTTCACCTCGCCGCAGACCTGGATGGGGACGATCCGGGCCGCACCAGGGCCTCCGACGAGTACGGTGTCCTCGGCCTCAAAGAATGAATCGCTGCGACGCAGGACGTGCTTCTGCTTCTGGAATTCCTCGAGGGTGCAGTTGACCGTGGACTGCCCCTCCACCACATCCATTTCATCGGGCTCCTCTGGGACCGCCATGGCAGGCTGAGGCCGTGAAGGCGACTTCCGGGTGCCATCTGGTCGTTGATGATCGACCGAACGCGGCTGCCCGGCCGAACGGGAGCGGGCGCCAGTGCCGGAACTGAAGAGATAACTGTCCAGACCTTCGAAGCCCGAACCCGGTCCCTTGCCGTCGACGCTCACCTCGTCGAACAGGATGCGGGGAATGCTCCGGATCAGCATCCTGGCAGCCGGATCGACGGTCTCGGCGAGCTTTCCGAAGAACCGGATGTCACCGACGATGTCTTTCTCAAACAGCGACTTCATCAACTTCCGGAGTTTCTCGGAGGTGAACCCGGGGTGTTGCTTCCGAAAAAACCTCTCCAGTTCGTCGGACAACTCGGCGGCCGAGGCAAACCGGTCGCCCGGATAGGCCGACATCGTTCGCAACAGCAACTTGTCCAACTCCCGTGGCACACCGGGATTGACGGTCTGCGGCGCCTGGAAGGAACAGCGGGCGATTCGGTTGACGACCTTCTCGGGCGTCTTCTCCAAAAACGGCGGAGTGCCCGTGAGCATCTCATACAGGATGCTGCCCACCGAGAACAGATCCGAACCGGAGGATAGCGGGGCGTTGGTCACCTGCTCTGGCGAGAGATACGTAAGGTTGCGGAACTCGAACTGGTTCCAGGTCTCCCGCGACAGGCGCGGTGACCGGTGTCCAAAGTCCACCAGGTGCACCTGGCCGGAATAGGAAACGATGATGTTGCGGGGATTCAGGTTGTAGTGCACCACGCCGTCTGGATGCAACGACGTGCGGGTCGCGTGGGCCTGGGCCAGACAACGGCAGATTTCAACCGCGATATGAACTGCGTAATCCACCGACAGCATCCGTCGGTGGGCCTGGAGTTCCCTCAGGATGTGCAGCAGGCTCTTGCCCCAGATGAATTTCGAGATCAGGTAGCCGTGTCCCTGCACAGCACCGTAATCGAAGAAACCAGGAACCGAGGGCTGCTTCAGGGCACGCAGGGTATCGGCCTCAAACTTCAGATCAGCCGAGCATTGATCAGCGTCCCGGCAACCGGGGGTCACGTTCTTGAACGTCTTGAAGGAGGTGAACTTTGAGTCCTTCAGATGGATGGTCCGGTGAATGATGTACGGTGGCGTCGTACTGAGAACTTCCACGAAGAGATAATCACCGATTGTAAAGGGCTGTACAAAACTCATAAGATGCACCGATGCATGATTGCGGCCACCAGAATACCTGCCCTGCTTCTATAGTCAACGAATAAACTCAACCCCGCACACAGAATTTTCACGATATATAAACGAAGGCGTCTACCGCCGTCTTCGGCGAAACTCGTCGGCGAGGTGGTACCAGCGCTGGACGCCGTTCTCGAGGCGGAAATAGTGAACCAGGTAGGCAGACACCAGCCCGAGCAGGAGCAGGCAGAGCGCGAAGGCGAAGAGCTCGTGCGTGATCACGGCGAAGCCCACCGACAGCAGCGCGAACAGGGCAATGAACATTGTGACGATGAGGTGGATCAGGCGCTCATGCTGCATCCGGGCGATCATCTCGTCGTGGGTTGCCAGGATCTCGGCGGCACGCTCAGGGGTGTTCTCCTCGGAGATGCACTTTCGGATCCATGCTTCATGTCGCCTGAGGTATTCCCACATGATTCAACTCCGCCGAGCCCGGTCGAACTGGAGGGCCCGCCAGCCACGTTTTCCGATCATCGCCAGACAAAGACCGACCTGGGATACCGCCAGCACCCACAGCAGCGGCGTGGTGAGGCCCAGCAGAATCATGACGATCGAGAACAGGAAGATGTCACACTCGTTGACGCCGAACAGGCGCACCAGCAGGATGAGGAAGACCTTGAGCGGATGGTGCGTCACCGGGCCGCCAGGATCGACGACGGAGGCGGGAACAGCAGGGGACACCACGGGGACGGGCGGCTCCATGCCGCGCACGACCCACTTGACGTACCCAGTGGTCACCAGGGCGGTCACGCCCCCCGAGGCCAGCACCAGCGGCCAGACGGCGCCGGCATCGTCGGCAGCGCGAAGCCCCAGCACGGTGAAGAACGCGAAGAAACCGATCACGTCGGTGATCTTGTCGAGATAGCTGCCGAAGTGCGAGGAGGCCCCGCGCACCCGCGCGAGCATGCCGTCGAAGTCGTCGCAGATCAGGCGGCAGAACAGCAGGGCTGCGATGCCCCAGACGGCCTGCGGAGCGAAGTGCAGCAGCGCCATGGCACCGAGGAATGACAAAAAGCCGGCCACCGTCACCCGGTTGGGGGTGACGAAGGAGAACCGCTCGAGCGCATGCAGCAGCAGGAAGCCCACCGGACGCGAGATCAGCACCGAGGTGAACTCCCAGTCCTCCAGCTCGCGCGGCAGGCGGATCACGCTGCGGTAGCGTGCGGCGCGCTCGTCGGCGGCGACGGGTCCCATGCGAGGCTACCCCTGCCCCTTCGCCAGCTCCTCGAAGTGGGCGAGGCTGTGCGTGATCTTGTCCACGCGCGCGGCGTTGTCCTCGAGGCGGCGGCGATTCTCTTCGACCACCTCGGCCGGGGCGTTGGCGGTGAACTTGGGGTTGGACATCTTGGCCTGCACCGCTGACAGATCCTTCTGGGCGACCGCCAGGGCCTTCTTCTGGCGCGCGATCTCCTCTTCGAAGTTGACCAGCCCCGTCAGCGGCACGAACGCCTCGCCGCCGGCGACCGGGCACGACGCACAGACCGGCGGGCGGGCCTCGACGAACTCCAGATCCTTGATGCGGGTCAGGTTGCTGCACACGTAGTCCGTCAGACCGGCGATCCGGGCGGCAGCGGCCGGATCGGTCATGTGCAGCTTCAGGCTCAGTTCCGCCGACGGCGGCAGGTTGTTCTCCCCGCGGATGGTACGCACGGTGGAGATGATCTCCTGCAACTGGATCATGTCGTGTTCGGCGACCTCGTCGACGGTGAAGTCACCGGTTTTCGGGTACGGGGCGACCATGATCGATTCCGGATCCCCGGCGCGCCGGGGAAGCTCCTGCCACAGTTTCTCGGTGAGGAACGGCATGAACGGGTGCAGCAGCCTCAGGGAGGTCTCGATGACGGTGAGCAGCACGCGCGAGGCGGCCTCCTGGCGCTCCTCGCCGGCCCGGCCGTACAGCGCGCCCTTGGACATCTCGAGGTACCAGTCGCACACCTCGTGCCAGACGAACTGGTAGATCGCCATGGCGGCATCATTGAGGCGGAACTCCTCGAGGGCGGGATTCACAGCGGCCACGGTCTGGGCCAGGCGTGACAGAATCCAGCGGTCCGGCAGGGAGAGCCCGGCGGGGTCGGTCACGGGAGCCGGATCCTGCGGCAGGTGCGGCAGCACGACGCCTCCGATGGCCTGCCAGATCTTGTTGCAGAAGGCGCGGAAGCCGGAGATGCGGGAGATGTCGAGCTTGATGTCGCGGCCCTGCGCGGCCAGCACAGCCAGCGTGAAGCGCAGCGCGTCGGTGCCGTGCACCTCGATGCCCTCGGGATATTTCCTGGCCACGCCGTCGAGGATGCGGCGGCGGCGATCCTCCCGCTCGGCCTCGGGGGGAAGACCCGCCTCGACCTTCTTGATCAGGTCCTCGAGGCTGATGCCCTCGATGACGTCGAGGGGATCGATGGTGTTGCCCAGCGACTTGCTCATCTTTCGCCCGTCGGCGTCACGCACCAGGGCGTGAAGGAAGACCTTCTCGAAGGGCGTCTCACCGAGCAGGTGGGTGCCCATCATGAGCATGCGGGCCACCCAGAAGAACAGGATGTCGAAGCCCGTCTCCATCACCGCGTTGGGGTAGAACGTCGCCAGTTGCGGCGTCTTGTCGGGCCAGCCCAGCGTGGAGAAAGGCCACAACGCCGAGGAGAACCAGGTGTCGAGCACGTCGGGATCCCTCGTCAGATCGCGGCTGCCGCACTCGGAACACACGTCCGGCGTGGACCGCGCGACCGTGACATGGCCGTGCTCGCAGAACCAGGCCGGAATCTGGTGCCCCCACCACAGTTGGCGGGAGATGCACCAGTCCTCGAGGTTCTCCATCCAATGGAAGTAGACCTTCTCCCACATCGGCGGAATGATCTGGGTCTTCCCGGAGCGCACGGCCTCCATGGCGCTGGCGGCCAGCGGCGCCACCTTGACGAACCACTGCAACGACAGGAACGGCTCCACGACCGTGTCGCAGCGCGAGCAGTGCCCCACGTCCAGGGAGTGCTCGACGACCTTCACCAGATAGCCACCCTCGTCAAGCTCCCGCTCCACCGCGGTGCGCGACGCGGGCACGGTCATGCCGGCGAACTTCCCGGCGTTCTCGTTGAGCGTGCCGTCGGGGTTGAGGATGTTGATGATCTCCAGATCATGCCGGCGGCCGACCTCGAAGTCGTTGAAGTCGTGTCCCGGGGTGATCTTCACTGCGCCGGTTCCGAACGCCGGATCCGCGTGGACGTCGCCGACCACAGGGATGGTGCGCCCCGTCAGCGGAAGCAGCACACGGCGGCCGATCAGGCCGGCCAGTCGCTTGAGCTCGGCCAGGCGGGGTCCCTCGAGGATCCCGCGCAGGGCGGCCACGGCTTCGTCGCGCTCCTGTAGCTCCTGCGGGTTCCTGCAATGTTCGGCCTCGAGCTTGTGGAGCCGTGAACGGAGCTCTCCCTCGGGATCCGGATGAACCGCCACTGCCGTGTCGCCGAGCATGGTCTCGGGGCGCGTGGTCGCGACCTCGATGAATTCCTCGCCGGGGGTGCCCGCGGCGTCGACGAGGGGGTAGCGCAGGTGCCAGAACTTTCCCTCGTGGTTCTCATGCTCCACTTCGAGGTTGGAAAGCGCAGTGCGGCACGACGTACACCAGTTGATCAGGCGACGGTCGCGGTAGATCAACTTTTCCTCGTGCAGGCGGACAAACGTCTCAAGGACGGCGCGGGTAAGACCCTCGTCCATCGTGAAGCGTTCGCGCTCCCAGTCCAGGGAGCTGCCCAGGCGCCGCAACTGGGTGGTGATGCGGTTGCCGTACTTCTCTTTCCAGACCCAGACGCGCTCGAGGAACTTCTCGCGTCCCAGCTCGTGGCGCGTGGTGCCCTCGCGGCGCAGCTCGCGCTCCACGACGGCCTGCGTGGCGATGCCCGCGTGATCCGTGCCAGGCAGCCACAGGGTGTTGTGGCCCTGCATGCGGCGCCAGCGGATGAGGATGTCCTGGATCGTGTTCGTCAGCGCGTGCCCCATGTGCAGGGCCCCGGTCACGTTCGGCGGCGGGATGACGATGCAGTAGGGCGGCTTGTCCGAAGAATCCTGGGCGCGGAAGAAGCCGGCGCTCTCCCACCAGGTGTAGATCTGCTGTTCAAATTCCAGGGGGCTGTAAGTCTTTTGCATAGGCAGTTCTTCCTTGAAAACCGTGGGGCAAGCGAAGGATTGGCGACGATTCAGACGTCGCCCCAGCGACGGTTCCGCCGTCGCCGATCACTATTCAGGCGTGGAAACTACCAGAATCTTGCCGTCCTCGTCAAACGAGATGAAGTGCTCGGAGGGAAGCGGCAGGAAGATTTCCCGGCCCTCCGGATCCGAGAGCACCAGCACCGGATACGGGGCGGGAGACTCCATCACACCGGTGACCTGTCCGCGGGCTTTGCCGTCGGGCCACACCACCGCCGAGCCGATGAGATCCTCGACCCACACCTCATCATCGTCGAGGGGACCGAAGTCCTCGGCCGGAGCCAGCACGATGGCGTTGCGGATGGTCTGGACCCGCTCCAGGGTGAAGTCCGGGCTCTCGACGATCCAGTGCCCGGACGAGGCGCTCTTCCACGTGCGGACCGGCACAGAGAACGTCTCTTCGGATCCCGGGATCTGCAATTGGATGTGCGTGAGGAAGTCCGGGGGCGGCCCTGGTGACAATGGCTTGATGGTGAAGGCGCCGCGCAATCCGTGCGGACGCATGACGATGCCGATTTTCAGAATCGTCCCACCCGGCGCGTCCGAGGTCATATTGGTGAACAAACCCGGCGCGGCGCGATTATTTACCGGCCAGCTTGGCCTTGTAGGAGCGGATCAGCTTGGCCACCGTGTCGGTGGGCAGGGCGCCCTGGCCGGTCCAGTGCTCCACACGATCCATCTTGATTTCGATGGTCGGGGGGTTGGTCAGGGGGTCATAGTAGCCGATGTCATCACAGTTGATGCTCTCACGGCGAGAGCGGGAATCCATCACGACGATACGGTAATAGGGGCGTTTTTTCGCGCCACCACGGGCAAGACGCATTTTCACGGACATAAAGAAAACCTCCAACTGGACAAGAAAAAAACCGCCCCGAAGGGCGAACGAAAAACTCCGGATCCCGATCGGCGAAACCCAGCCGGGACCTTAAAATCGATCAGCTTTATAGACGAATCCCGTGAAAAGTCAAGACAGAACGACCGATTCTTTCGCATCATTCTCAATAAAGGCGTTTTTGCCATTTCGGACCCGGCTCCGGCTTACGTTCTCAAATGCACGATAAAATGACATCCGATCCAAAAAAACTATTGGAATGGTCCATACCATGATGTATAAATCGGCCCATGGAAATGCCATTGACGGACCCCCTTGTTGGAACACAGATAGGCTCTTATGAAGTCCAGAAAGTTCTGGGACAGGGTGCCTATGGAACCGTATTTCTTGGAGTGCACCCGAAAATCGGCCGCAAGGTGGCGATCAAGGTTCTGGGAGAGCAGTTCTCCTCGAACCCCGACATCGTCCAGCGCTTCATCGACGAGGCGCGCGCAGCCAACCAGGTGAACCACCCCAACATCATCCAGGTCTTCGACTTCGAGCAGTTGCCCGACGGCCGTTTCTACTGCATCATGGAATACATTCCTGGCAAGGAACTTGGCCGTATCATGAAGGAAAAGGGCACCCTCGAGCTGCGCCTGGCGGAGAGCATTCTCCACGAGATCGCCAGCGGTCTGGCCGCAGCGCACGAGGAAGGAATCGTGCACCGGGACCTGAAGCCCGACAACATCATGGTATATAAGGACAGGTCGGGCCTGCGGATCAAGATCCTCGACTTCGGCATCGCCAAGCTCCTCGAACAGAGCAAGAGCGACCGCTCGAAGACCAAGATCGGCACCATCATGGGCACGCCCGCGTACATGTCGCCCGAGCAGGCCCGCGGCCTGACGCACCAGATCACGGCCGCCACCGACATCTACAGCCTCGGCGTCATGGTCTACGAGATGTTCTCGGGCAACCTGCCCATCGACGGCAAGAACCTCAACGAGCTGCTGTTCAAGTTGACCATCGAGAAGCCCGTGCCGCTGTCCAAGGTCGCCCCGCACCTGCCCAAGGGCCTCTGCGATCTGGTCGACAAGTGCCTCGAGAAGGATCCCAAGGCGCGTCCCCGAAGCGTCATGGAGTTCTTCACCGACCTCTCCGGCATCATCGCCGAAGATCCCATGTACGCCGCGACCCAGATCGACGACGACGAAGGCATCGAGGATCTGCCCTGGTTCGACTCCTCGTCGGCCTCCGGCGACTCCAAGAGCGGCGAGGCGTCCCGCGAAAAGAGTCAATCGCACATCAGGCTTCCCCAGTCGGTGCGCATGACCATGGAGCTGGGCACCGGCGCAGAAGAAGACGGCGCCAAGGCCGCACCCGTGCCCGAGTCCATGAAGGACGCCGCGACCCAGAAACTCATGGACGAGCCCGCCTCCAGCGCCCTCGATGCCATCGAGAGTCAGGCCGCGACCGAGAATCCCGACGAGAACGCCCTCACCAAGGCGCTGGCCGACATCGGCGTCTCGGAAGGCTCCGCTGCCGACGATGACGATGATCATGGAGAAATCCGGTCCGCTTCCCGCTCCGGTGCCGAGCAGGACGAGGAGGCTTTTGATGCGATGCTGACAGGCCGGGCCAAGCACCGTGCCGAGAAGGCCGCCGAAGGCAAGGGAAAAGACGAGACACCGGCGAAAACGGAGAAGCCTGCCGACAAGTCCGACAAGTCCGACAAGTCCAACAAGTCCGACAAGTCCGACAAATCCGGCGGCATGCCCTTGGGCGTGGTGGCTGGCGTCGTGGTCGCCCTGCTGGCCGGTGCGTTCCTGTTATGGTTTTTCGTGCTGAGGAACCAGGGGAAGGATTCTTCCGCTGCCAATCCGCAGCCCCAGGCGCCGGCGACCGTCGATGCGACCCCCGTCGCACCGCCCATGCCGGTTGAAGTAGCCCCCCTCCCGGTCGAGCCCGTCATGATGCCCGAGCCGACCCCCGAGCCCGCCATGCCCGTGGACGCGACCCCCATCGCCGACATGCCCGTCGAGGTCGTTCCCCCCATCGAGCCCGTCATGGTGCCTGAGCCCCCGATGCCGGCCGTGATGCGCCCGGTGATGCGCCCGATGGAAGCCCCCATGGAAGAGCCCATGGAAGCCCCCATGGAAGAGCCCATGGATGTTCCGGCGCCCCCGATGATCGAGCCCATGGAAGCCCCCATGGAAGCCCCCATGGATGTTCCGGCGCCCCCGATGATCGAGCCCATGGCCCCCCCCATGGAAGCCCCCATGGACCCCCCCATGGACGCTCCGCCGCCCCCGCCCCCGGTCGTGAATCCTTAATTCGCGCCTCCCGCTTGCAAACACACCGCACCTGACTGGCTGAAGCGCTCTTCGGCTGTTCGTTCCCTTGTTTGCCGCTGTCGGGTAGAAACCTCGCAATTCCCCCGTGCCGCGCCCTGCCGCCGCGCGAACTGACCTGCCGCGACGGCTTCGACAACGATCAGGACGGCCTGACGGACAGGCAGGATCCGGACTGCGGCAACTGACGCCTGTCGAGACACCCACGCACGTCAACTTCGTTGAAGTCCGCGGTTTGGTTAAGATTTTATTGTATTTATTTTTACGAACTATTTAGGGGATGCGGGAGCAGACTCTTCAGTCTTGGGCCCGGACGATGAAACCTCGTCGAGCAGCTGCTTCTTGATGGTGCCGGCCAGCGCCAGGGCTTTGGCGGCATCGAGCTCCACGCTCAGCGACGCGATGTTGCCCGTCGCGGCCAGCTTGATCAGGTCGAGGAGGCCCGGATCCATGCCGATCTCCTTCATCTCTTCCTTGATCTGGGTCAGCCCCTTCATGATGGTGCCCATGGCGATCAGGGCCTCGGCGGCCTTGGGGTCCTTCGTGTCGAGCTTCGCCTCCAGCTTCACACCGTCGGCCACGTGCACCCAGCCGTCGAGATCGCCGTTCTTCAGGTTCGGGATCTGGACCTTGCCGCCCTCCTTGTTCATCTTTTCCAGGGGCAGGTTGCGCAGCACGACCTTCACGGCCTGCGGACCGCCGGGGAAGTAGCCGGCCACGTCGCCCTTGCCCAGGTGACCTTCACCGACCTTCAGTTTGGCGATGAGGTCCTTGCGCTCACCGATGATGATCAGCACCATGTTCTTGCCGACACCGACGAAATGCGTCACGTCGCCGTCCTTGGCGGTGACCTTGTACCCCTTGGTGGTGCCGAACATCTCCTCGGCGACGCGGGTCTTCCCGCCCTTGCTCACCTGGTTCAGGCAGCCGAACATCTTCTCGGCCTCCAGCGGCAGCTTGGCCAGGATCACGATGTCCTCCTCCTTGTTGCCGAACACGGTCACGGCCGTCGTCAGGTCGGTGACCCGCTTCAGGTCGATGCCCAGGCACGCGCCGATGGCGGCCTGTGGGAAGTCCTTGTCGTCGTTCATCTCCGCGTTGAGCTTGTCCTCCAGCCCGGTGGCCTTGAACGCCGGACTGTCGAACACCGTCGCCAGTTCCACGTGCACGGCGAACAAAGGCGTGCCCAGTTCGGCCAGGGCGGTCAGCGTCGCCGGGGAAGAGGGCAGCACCGGCGGCACGGGCGCGGCCACGGGCTCGGGAGCCGGCTTCATGTCGGGTGCGGGTGCAGGCGGAGCCATCTCAGCCACGACAGGCGCGGCGCCCATCTCCGGGCCGGGGGAGGCGGTCTTCTCGTCCTTCTTCTTGTTGCAGCCGACGGAAAGCGACAGCGAAATCAGTGAAATCAGCAGAAACCACAACGACTTTTTCATGAAAACCAGCTCCTTTCGGGGTTCACCCCTGTTCATGGCTCATCCACGATCAGACCCGCGCGCACCCAGAACGCGATCTTGTCCGCGTGCCGGGTCTGCAGGTCCTGCCAGTAGGCGTCCGTGTCCATCACGCCGCCCCAGTCGTCGACGCGCTCATCGAGCAGGTCGATCATGTTCAGGTACGAAAGACCCTGCTCGATCTCGGAGGTTCGGTTGCGGGTCAGCAGGCGCTCGAGCAGCTCCCGATAGAGCAACGTGGCCCCGAGGGCTCCGCGGTTGTAGGCGAGCAGGTCGGCCAGCTCCTCGACCAGCTTCCCGTCCTGGCCGGAGAGCTGGTTCCGTCGAGCCGCCACGTACCGGTCGGCGAGCTCGGGATGCCCCGCGTCGACCAGGAACACGGCGTCGTACGTCGAGAAGCGCAGATCGCGCATGATCTCCGACGCCTCCTGGCGGACGAAGGCATCCCGGGTCATCTCCGGGAAGAACTCTGCGACGTCCTCGAGCAGCGTCGCGGTGCGCCGCATCCGGAAGAAATGCAGAAAGAACCGCTTCACGCGTTCAGGATCATCCATGCCGTCGAGCACCTCGTCCCCGAGGCGGTCCCAGGTCTCCAGATCCTCATCCGCGGGCGGCTCCCGGAGCAGCCACTGCGCAGCCTCGTCGAAGGCTCCCAGCCGGACGTGAATCTCGGCCACCAGCACGGTCGCGTAGGGCGGCACCTCGCCGAACATCATCTTCAGCGTGGACAGGAACCGCTCCGCGTCGAGCAGCTCTCGAGCCAGCGCCGCTGCGATGTCGAGCCAGTCATGCATCTTCTTCTCATCGGCGCAGGCAGCCGCCTTCTCGTGGGCACGCATATACATATGTTCGATGACCCGCGGCTCGAGGTAGTCCGAGGAGAGCCCGGCCAGCAGGTCCCGGATTCCCTCACGCCCTGACAGGATGCCCTCGAGGATGCGGTCGCCAAGCTCCAGGGTCGTCTCGGGAAGCCGCCGGGCGTAGTCGCAGAGCAACCCGAACGCGTTCTCGGTGAACACCTTTTTGAGTTGTTCTTCATGGTCGATGCAGCCGGTCAGAAGTTCGTTGTCGGACTCGAAGAACGCCAGCACCAGGTTCACGCCACACCCGGGATCGTGCACGAAGAACGCGACCTCGTTGAGCCAGTTCGTCAACTCCTCGGCGTACTTGGCGACCTTCCTCTTCCCGCGCACCGAGCGCTTCGGGGAGGCGCTCACGAACGCCGCCAACCCCAGACGGAGACGGTTGATTTCCATTTCCTCGCGTTGACTTTTCCGCATGCATCTCCTCGATCCTCCCGGACGCCCGGCAGGTCTGCGACCCGATTCCGGATGCCCGGAGGAAGCCGTAAAGTATCACATCCCGGAAAAAAAGGGAGCCTTCGACATCGCACTTGATTCGGCTATACTCCAGGTCATGACACCGCGCCTGCACGCAATCTCAACCCTCCTCGTCCTGTCGGCTGCCATCCTGACAGGCTGTGGCTTCCAGCTCGACACGTGCGACAGCACTGACGCCGTGCCCGGCGCCCATCTCACCTGCCCGATGCCCGGCCACGTCGACCGCGCCTTCGACCTGCACCTCCCGCCGGCCTGGGACGGCGTCTCGCCACTGCCGGTGATCTTCGCCTTCCACGGCGGCGGCGGCAACCGCACCGCAGCGGCCCGCGTCACCTGTCCCGACGGCGACACGGGAAACCCCGCCTGCCTGGTGCCCGTGGCCAGCGCCGCGGGCTTCGCGGTGGTGCTGCCCGACGGCACCGGCTCGCGCCCGCTGCGCAACATCCGCACCTGGAACGCCGGCGGTGGCTTCGACGGCTGGAACTGCACCTCCGGAGGCTCCTGCCGCTCGGGCGTGGACGACATGAAGTACCTCGACGACCTCCTCGACCAGGTGCGCCGCATCATCCCTGTGGACGACGCCCGCATCCACGCCACCGGCATC